>OFFB01000277.1_pt1 | contig 54299 bp, 55 predicted proteins | sample 1521281 | NCBI WGS metagenome assembly OFFB01 (sample SAMEA3504109, study PRJEB24116) | mouse gut metagenome | biome: mouse gut; feature: mouse-associated habitat; material: faeces | place: Denmark | collected 2011
AAAAACAGGAAATGTGGGGGTATGGGGGAGCGGCAGCCGTTAGCGAGTGAACGAGCTCTGCTGCCGCTCCCCCAAAAATTATACTTTATACAACGCACAGCGGACAAAATGCGTATCAGAAAGTACATGCAGTTCTTGTTTTTTGCTGCAATTTTCTGTTTTATAGGCACATCTGTCCATAAACGCACAATATTCACGTGCTTCACCGGGTTTTGGAACAGTGCCGTGAATAGCATTCAATCGTTTGGGATTATTTTCTAATTTTGGCAAACAGGAAATCAGCGCCTGAGAATAGGGATGCTTTGCATTGGCAAAAAAATCATGAGCACGTGCCATTTCCACTAATTCCCCTGCATACATTACCCCGACCATATCCGCAAGTTCACTGACAATACCTAAATCATGGGTAATAAAAAGCATAGCCATATGCTTTTCCTGTACCAAAGATTTTAAAAGACTCAAAATCTGACCCTGAATGGTCACATCAAGTGCTGTTGTCGGTTCATCTGCAATAAGCAATTTGGGTGAACAGGCAAGTGCCATGGCAATCATAATCCGCTGCCGCATGCCTCCGGAAAGTTTATGCGGAAATTCATCAACTTTTTCAAGAGGTATTCCCACTTTTTCGCAAAGTTCAAGACAAATAGCTCTTGCTTCCTGCTTAGCCAGTTTGAGATGATACTGCAAACTTTCCATAATTTGTGAACTGACTTTAAAAACAGGATTTAAACTTGTCATAGGCTCTTGGAATATCATGGAAATTTCCTTTCCACGAAGTGCATACAATTCCTTATTGCTTGCATTTAAAATATCTGTACCCAAAAACTCAAATTTCTTTGCTGTGCAGTGTGCCTGTTCGGGCAGCAGTTTAAGCAGGGAAAGGGCTGTCATACTTTTTCCGCTGCCCGATTCCCCCACTAAACAAAAAATCTTTCCTTTTTCAAGGTTAAAACTGACATCATGCACTACAAAATTTTTGCCAAATTGGATTGATAAATTTTCAACAGAGTACAGTATGCTCATTTTCTTCTCATTGTGCTATGGGTAAGCGTATTTCAATAACAGTGTTCATATTTTCCTGTTTTGCCGCAATAGTGCCATGGTGATCGGTAATAATTGACTGCACAATGGCAAGTCCAAGACCGGTGCCTGTAGGCTTTTTTGAAAAATATGGTTCAAAAAGCCTTGCCAGCTCTTCCTCATCGAGACCTTTTCCGTTATCCACAATATCAAGCACAACAAAGGTTTCCGATAAAGAATGGGTACAATATACTTTTGTAAGGACAAAGTCTTTTTCTTCAGAAGCATTTTTTGCATGTATGGCTTCCGCCGCATTGGAAAAAATATTATAAATAGCTCTGTGCATGGATTTTTTATCCAGCAAAATATCAGGAATATCTCCATTCATTTCTAATTTCCACTCAATATCTGCATGACTGATTTTAAAAACATCCAAGAGTTCCTGCAGTAAAGGAATAAGGGAATCTTTTTTCAGGTCGATACCGGGCATTATGGCAAAACCGGAAAAATCCGAAACCATGCTTTGTATTCTGGAGACTTCTTTGATAATAAGTGAAGTACATTGTTTAAAAACAGGATCATCGATACAGGATCCAAATTTTTTTTCCATACGTTCAACAGATAATTTGATAGGGGTAAGGGGATTTTTAATTTCATGCGCAATGCGCTTTGCAACTTCTTTCCAAGCAGCAAGCCTTTGTCCCTGCGATAATTCCGTTATATTTTCTAAAACAATGACCAAACTGCCATGCAGGCTATGGGAGTCCTCATAAATAACATATCCGGAATCGCCGTTTCTCTTTTCTATCTGTTCCGCAAAGGAATTGAGCGGTACAGCCTGTACAAGGATTTTGATATATTTTCCTTTTCTGATGAGTTCAACTTCTTTTATCCATGTTTTTGCAGGGTTATTTTTGATAAAATCATACATTTCATCAATAAGCGGTGTATATGTTCCCCCTAAAACCACGCGCAGGGATAATCCCAAATACCCTTCTGCCCGTATTTGGAATAAATCACAGGCAGCTTTATTCATGGTAATCAGTGTCGCATGGTCATTTAACGTAATAACTCCTGTTGTCACGTGTTCTAAAATTGCTTCAATATATTGATTTCGCTCAATTAAACTATTATTTTTTTCCTCAATCATGGTATTGAGCATTTTTAGCTTTTCCTGATTTAAATAGACTTCTTTCGCCATGGCATTGAAAGAATCAACTAATTTGCCAAGTTCATCTTTACCGCTGTCTTCGACTTTTGTATTCCAATCCCCCTCGGCAATTTGTTTTGTTCCTTTTGAAAGAGCTAAAATAGGCTGGACAATTTCACGAGATAAACGGAAACCAAGCCATACAGAAGCAAACAAAACAATTAAACTAAGCAGTCCTAAAATTAAAGAAAGAGAAAATTTAAGCGGCTGTTTTAAATTTTTGAGTGCTTCATATTCACCAAAACCATCAGAAATTTTTTGGAGTTGGCTGATAAGCCCTTTTCCAAGAAATTCTGCACTGATAATAAAATAATTATCATGTCCTTTTAAGGGCACTGCATTAATAACATAATCCCCTTGCTCATTTCCCCATAACAGCGGCTCATATCCATTTTTTATTGCATTGGCAAAATTGATAGAAGGCAAGGCTAATTTCCATACAGGCGCAAAAGCTGCATCAATAAGCCATAATTCATCTTTATAGGAAAGATAATGATTTTGCTGTCCATTGAAATAAACAATACCGAGCAAAATAAGATTATTATCCCTTTTATTTTGTGTAACAACAAATTGCCATTCTTCCTCAGGCACAGAAAAAAGCCGTTCCCCCATGGAATCCGCATTTGCTTTTAACCGCAGCACGGCAGTATTATAAAAACTTTTTCCCACATCCATGGCAGCCTGCATGGAATTTTCCACTTGTGAGGTAAACCAATAATTCACACTGGTTGTCAAAATTTTATTGGTTGCCAAAAACATCAAAACAATGGGCAAAAAGGAAACAGAAATAAAAGCCAGCACAAGCCGTGTTCTTAGCCTTGCTCCAAATACTTTCCGTTTTCTTTCCAAAATAAGCTTAATAACATTGCGTGCAACAAGAAAAAGAACAACAAGCATCAAAATTGCATTGATATTGATAAGGACAAAAAATACCCACGTATCGGCGCCAAAGGTATTAATTTGCCCCCATGTCACAAAATAAACAAATAATGCAATACTAACTGCAAGAAAAAACTCAACCAACCGTTTTTTTTTGCCCAACTTTGCATTGACTTCATCAGAGAGAGAAACTTTTTCCACAACAGAAGAATTTTCTTGGTTTAGTGGCTCGGCAGTATTCTTTCTTTTCTTGAAACTAATCATAATGCATACGGCTATGATGAAAAATCATAATCAAATTCAAAAGGTTGAATAATTTTTTCCGATCCGATAAACTGCACGGGGCTAAGCCATGATTGCGTGTTAGCCTGAACCAGATCAATTTTTGTATGCAATTTGTACGCAGACTTTTTTTCTATTTGATACGGAATTTCAAAGTTAATATGTTTGATAAGAACATCTAAAAGAAAAGAAGCGTCAGCATTGCGTGCAATGGTTTTTGCATCTTGAATGGCGGAAAACTGCCTTGTTAACGGATCATAACGCAGATAATAGGTAAGAGTATGCGTGGTTAAAAGTTTATTCCGGAAAAATTTTTTTTGTGCTAATTCTGTTTCAACTATAAGTGACAGAAGAGCGCCTTTTTTTAATGCCGCTTCAAATTTATGTTTTTTAGGCTGTTCAAAAACAAACTCGACAGCAATACTCTCATCTAAAACCTGCACACGCTGATAGGTAAGCACAAAACTGTCATATTCCTGTGCAAAACCAACAAAAGGAAAAACGAAAAGAAAAAATAAACCGACAATAAATTTCATTGCTTTGTATTGACACAAAGTGTCCAAAAACACAAGAAAAAATTGTACTCGTATATTTTTTAACTACGTTTTTTTAACAAATTCTCGGCAGAGGGGCTCCTTCCAGCATATTTAAAAGACGCATGCCTCCCATTTTTGTCTGCAAAACAACCTGCCCGTTTTTTCCCTCGGGAAGTTCCGTAATTTCACCAATTTTTGCTGCTTCCCTGCCATTTTTATCTTCACGCATAATGGCAAGTGCCTTGTCTGCTTTATCTTTTGGCAAAATGCAAAGTAATTTCCCTTCATTGGCAAGGTACAAAGGGTCAATGCCCAAAATAGACGCTCCGGAACGGACATTTTCATGAATGGGGAGCAAATCTTCAAAAAGCACACAGCGGATTTTTGATTGTTCTGCAATTTCATTCAAGGTGGTGGCAACCCCCCCGCGTGTGGGGTCACGAAGGACATGGATTTCCCCTACCTCAAGCATAAGTCGTTCAATCATATGATTTAATGAGGCACTATCGCTTTGAATATCACTGACAAAAGAAAGATTTTCCCGTTCTGCCATAACCGTTAAGCCATGATCCCCCATAGTTCCGCTTATAAGCACTGCATCCCCCACTTTTGCGTTGGCTCCTGAGGGTGAACCATAGGGGGAAGTTGGAGAAATAATTTCTCCAATGCCTGTGGTATTAATAAAAATTTTATCACAGGCTCCCTTTGTCACCACCTTTGTATCACCGGTAACAATTTTAACGCCGGCTTCTTTGGCTGCCTGTGCCATGGACGCAACTATTTTTTCAAGCTCTTCCAAAGAAAAACCTTCTTCAATAATAAAACCGCAGCTTAAATACTTGGGTCTTGCCCCAAGCATGGAAACATCATTAACAGTTCCATGCACAGCTAAGGTTCCGATATTTCCGCCTTTGAAAAAAAGTGGGCTGACAGTATAACTGTCCGTGCTCATGGCAAGGGGGGAGCTCATCTTCAAATAGGCAGCATCATCCATTTTTGCCAAGATGTCATTTTCAAAATATTTAAAAAATAAATCGTGGATTAACCGCATGGACGCACGTCCGCCGCTTCCTGCATCAAGTAAAATATTCATAGCAATTTTCTTCCTGCAATTATTACGCTGTCTTATATATCACGATAGTTATACCAAGCGGCACAGCTTCCTTCTGTTGAAACCATACAAGGACCTGTTGGATTTTGCGGCGTGCAGACCTTTGCAAATAAAGGACATTGGGCAGGCGTAATTTTTCCCTGTAAAACCTCTCCGCATTTACAGCCTGCTAATGGTTTTGTCGGAATAATCGTTTCATTATATTTAACGAGCGCATCAAATTCTTCAAAATTTTTACTGATTTTTAACCCGCTTTGGGGAATTTCTCCCAAACCGCGCCAATTTGTATCACAAACATCAAAGACTGCTGCCAACATATTTTTTGCCGTACTATTTCCTTCATAACTGACGGCACGTGTATAGGCATTTTCAATAAGGGCTTTTCCCTGCCGCATTTGCTCACTTATCAGGTAAAGCGCATGGATAATTTCAGCAGGTTCAAATCCTCCGACAACAGCAGGATAACGGTAATCTTCTGCCATAAATTCATAGGGCTTTAGACCAATAATTAAAGACACATGCCCCGGAAGCAAAAAGGCGTCAATGTACCTGTCATTGATATTATTATCAAGTAAAACTTTCAATGCAGGCGGTACCAATTTATGACAGCAAAAAACAGAATAATTTTTTATGGAATTTTTTTGCGCATACAAAATTGTTGCGGCAATAGTCGGCGCTGTTGTTTCAAAACCAACCCCTAAAAAAATGACGTCTTTATGGGGATTATCCTGTGCAAGTTTAACAGCATCCATGGGAGAATACACGATTTGTACGTTTGCCCCGTTTGCCATGGCATGTTTTAAACTTTTGCCGTCAGGGGCAGGAACACGGATTAAATCTCCAAAGGTGGCTAAAATAACGTTTTCTTTTTCTGCCAGTCTGAGAAATGCTGCCACTTCCGAATCATGGGTCACACAGACAGGACAACCCGGTCCGGACAAATGGGTCAGTCCCTCGGGAAGAAGAGAGCGTAAACCGCTTTGAAAAATGGAAACAGTATGTGTTCCGCATACTTCCATAAAACGGATTGGTTTTCCGTATTCATCTATACTTTTTTTAAGTTTATCAAGTAAAGCACTGCACATTTTTCTGTCGTGCAATTTTTCTTCAATATTCATGGCAAGCTCATAAAAAGAAAGTTTTTGGAAATTCCAAAAACTTTCAAAAATTATTGTGCATTTAAATTAGGCTTTATTTTCCCAAGTGATACATACAAATTAGAAAGGGAAATAAGGTAATTGGCTTTTGCTGAAATATAGGCAAGTTCTGCATCGGCAAGGTCGGACTGGGCGGTTAACATTTCAAGGTTAGTGCCAATTTGATATTCATAGCGTGTTTTTGCATCATCATAGAATTGACGGGCAGAATCCAAAGCTCTGGCAGATACATCAACTGTTCTGAGGGCATCCTGCAATTGCAATAAACATACCTTTACATTAAGCGCAGCGTTATTATACGCAAGTTCTACCTGTGCTTTTAATGCATCAACACTGTGTTTTGCCTGACGAACCTTGAAAAAATCCTGTCCGGAATTAAACACATTCATGGTTGCCTGAAGCCCGATAGTAGTATTTTCAAGGGGAGAGGTAAGGTAGAGGCTTGGATCGTATTGATAGCTTTTCAGGGTTTCATTGGCTTTCCAATTGCTCCCTGTGGATACATATTGGATAATGCCGTCAATTTTTGGTAAAAATGTACCCAGAGCAATACCCATATCTTTTTCTGCCATATTCATGCTTTTTTCAGCCATTTTTACATCAGGCAGCTGGGCAAATGCTTTTTTTACCGCTTCTTCAAAGGTTATGGAATAGGGAATGGAATCAAGCTTCCCAACATAATTAATATCTTTTTCCACAGGCAAATTTAAAAGAGAATTGAGTTTTGCCCGCACACTGTTTAAATTATTTTCATTTTCAATGAGTTTCGCTTCAGAAGAGGATAATTCATATTCAGCCTGCAGAACATCAATTTTGGGTCGAATACCAACTTGATAGCCTTCTGTGGCAATAGAACGCTGTTCATCGGCACGGGCAACAGCTTTTTGGGCACTGATAACACTTTCTTCAGCCATCAGATATTGCAGAAAAGCTGTCTGCACTTGATTGACAATATAAATATTTGTTTTAAAAAGCTGCAAATCATCATATTCAGACTGCAGTTTTGCTTTTTGAGCCTGATTTAAAAGTTGAAACCCTTGAAAAAGAGGCTGACGAACCTGCACCCCAAAAGAATAGGTCGTTTCATCCCAATCCCTCCCTAAGCTGAGGGTTTCCTGAAAATTAGAAAGAGAATCACGAGTAATGCCATAACTTGCATTGACGCTGGGTCCAAAAGCACCTCTTGCAGAATACAAAGCGGATTTTGAAGCTTCCGATGATTTTTGAGCAGAAATAATGCTTCTGTTGTCAACTAATGCTTTTTTAACAGCCTCTTCCATCGTATATGTAGATTCAGCAGCAAAAGCTTGTGTTCCCAAAAGGGCAAAACAAAGAGCAAATAAACTAAGCTTTTTCATAACATCTCCATTAATTAGTATGGGTAATATATACAAAATCAAAAGTTTTGTAAAGTGTGTAAAAAAATTACACTATTGTTTACTTGACAGCGTCCGCGTCAACAGTATATTAAAACGATAATTTAACTCATGGAGTTTTTATGGATATTTTACAACTTGTTGCTTCTGCAGGTATTATTGTTAAAATTATTATGCTGTTACTTCTTTTGGCTTCCATATACAGCTGGGGCATTATCATAACAAAATCATTTCTGCTCAAAAAATCCAAAACAAAAGTATTGGCAGGCATGTATGAATTTGAAAATGCCCCAAATTTACGTGAAGCCGTACAAAAATTAGGCAAAGACACAAGTTCCCCCTTATTTTCTGTTGCACAATACGGCGTTAATGAATTTAATAAAGGTAAAGAAAATCAGGTTAATAGCAAAACAATCGCCGATAACGTCAGACGTTCTCTGCACCAAGGGGTCAACAATGAAACAGCGAAACTCAATCATTCTATTTCCATTTTAGCCACCTGTGCAAACGCCTCTCCTTTTGTCGGCTTGCTTGGTACCGTGTGGGGTATTTTAACCACCTTCAGCGCCATTGGTGCTTTGAAATCAGCCTCCCTTGCAACGGTTGCCCCCGGTATTGCAGAAGCGCTTATTGCTACAGCTCTGGGTCTTTTTGTTGCTATTCCGGCTTCTGTTGCCTTCAATATTTTTCTTGGAAAAATAAATTATGTTGAAAATTTAATGGTTGATTTTGCCGGTACTTTTTTAAACAGAGTACAACGAGAATTAAATACCAGTAACAATTAACAAATTCAAATATTATGGCTAGAAATAATAAAACCTATCAATCAGAAATTAACGTTACCCCTTTTGTTGACGTTGTTTTGGTTTTGCTCATTATTTTTATGATTACTGCTCCTATGCTTGATCAGGGTGTTGAAATAGATTTGCCGCAAACAAAAGAAGTTGATGTCTTGCCTACCGATACGGAACACTTGGTGCTTTCTATACAAAAAGACGGAAAAATTTTTCTGGATAACTATGAAGTCGGATTAGACACGCTTGAAGAACGTATCAATGTTTTAGTCACAGAAAAACAGCGTGCTTTATTTATTAAGGCTGATACCACCGTTCCCTATGGCGTTGTTGTAGATATTATGGGACGCGTTAAGGCAGCAGGAATACAAAATCTCGGTATCGTAGCAAATCCTTCCGATATTACTGCTGATGATATAAAAGCACTTCATCAAAATGAAGAAACACAAAACCAAAAATAAAGCTCCATACTATGCAACCATTTGGATTTTTAATATCACTTTTTTTCCATACGCTTATGCTTGTAGCCATAATTTTTTGGCCTGCTTCAGCACCCAAAAAGATTAATGCCGAACGCTATCTTGTCAGCATGGTGATTGGTGAAATGGGAGGAGAAAATTTACCCTCTCCTGTTGCCGGTATGCGTCCGCCAAAAGATAAAACACCTTCCATACTGCCTGATTCACAGCCACAGGCACAGGAAGCAAATAAACCATTAAGCAATGCTGTTGAAACGCCAAAGCAGGAAGCTCCACAGGAAATGCCGACAGCAACGCCTATTCCAAAAACACCTGACCCAACTCCGGAACCGCCAAAGGAAATAGCTCAGGCTCCAAAACCGGAACCTCCAAAGGAACCCGAAACGAAAAAAGAATCGGAACCCAAAAAGGAACCCCCAAAAGAAACACCGAAAACCGCACAAAATGCACCCAAGAAAAATTCTATCAATGATGCACTCAAAGAAGCCCAAAAACAGGAAAAGTCAAAGGGTGCTTCTGCACTGAGCAATGCTTTGGCAGAATTGAAGGGTATGGAACAAATGGGAGGCGGCGGAGGCACCGGTTCCGGCAATGGCGGCGGCGGTATTTATGATGTATATGCGGCACAGGTTATTCTAGCTGTACAGCCAAACTGGAGCATGCCAACCTATTCTCGTCAAAATCTAGTGGTACAAGTTCGGATAAGGCTCGATATCTCCGGAACAGTTTTAAGTGCGGAGATTGCCGAAGGATCCGGACGGGCTGATTTTGATGCCTCTGCTGTGAATGCTGTTCTTCGGACAAAAGTTCTTCCAAAACCACCGACAAAAGATCAACAGGATTTAATTATATCATTTAACGCATTAGAATTAGCAGGTAATTAACAATGAAAACAAAACACTTGCTCGTATCCCTCTTACTTGGCAGCATACCCGTAAGTTCTGCCCATGCTCTGGCAGTTTCTTCTGAAACAAAGCCTTTTCTCGGCGTCAATTACAGTGAAAACGTCTTAAATACTCTTTTAGCAGCATGGCAAAAACCGCAAATTGATGTTTCCGGCGTCACAGCCGTTACCATTCGCCTTGCCAAAGACGGAAGACCCTATTCCTGTGAAATCAAACACAACTCAAGTTCCCCTGATGTGGATAATTCCATTTGCCAAGCTATCTCACAAATCGGGCATTTTCAGCCTTTGCAGGCAAATGATACCGGGGAAGTCTATTTAACCTTTGTCCACGATAATAAACCATTTTTGCAAGAAAAAAAGGAAGAACATCTTTTAAATTCGCAAAATGAAATTTCAGGCAATGAGCAGGTTGATACGGTACAAAATTCCGTGGATAATCCTATTCGTGAATTGCAAAAATCTTCACATATCGATGTGGAATCAAGCACTATTATTGAAGAAAATGTTTCTGCAAAGCCGGTTTTATCACCCGATACGCAGCATAGGCAATTAACACAAAATTCTGCTGCAATTCAAAATAATGCGGCAAATTCCTCTCTTCCCCTTGCCACCGCCCCTCAGCCCAATACCATTAAAATTTCACGGGCAGAAGCATTGCAGGAACCTTCAAAAGACTTAGTTGATCCTGCGCAGTTTACCCACGCCTATTCACAGGAAATTTTAAGACAGGCTTCTCCCAAAATCCGTATTCCTTCCAATTTCTCCGGAAAATATCAGGTTGTTGTCCGCATTGATGTTTTAGGAAGCGGAAAATTGAAAAATGCACAAATTATCAAAAGCTCACAGCAGAAAGTCATCGATAATGAAATCTTACGGGTTTTAACGCAGGAAGTACAATATGCTCCGCTTCCGCAAAAACTTGAGGAAAGCATGTGGCTTACGTTTAACATTACCAAATAAGATAAGGAAGGATATCCAATGAAATCTGCATACATAAAAATTTTTCTTGTTACATTTTTCTTCTGTATGCTCAATGCTTTTTCTGTTCCTTCTCTTTCTGCCAAAGAAGTTTCCGATATTGTGTCTTCTCTTGCAGAAAGCCAAAAACGTGAACTTGATACCATTCAAGGTGAAAGTGAGGCATTGGAAAAAAATTTAAATGATAAAATTCTTCAGTTAAGTAATAAAACCAATGAAATTTCCCTTACCTTTCAAAATCTTTCCATGATTTTTGAAAACGGATCCCTTTCTCCCAATGCCCGTTCAATTTTAACAAAACAAATCAACGAATTATTTTCTGAATTAGATACATATTACACCCCGCTTGCCCAAACACAAAAAACGATTAATGCTCGTATTAATCAATTATCAGCCATATTAAATAACTTTAAAATTATGAATTCCGAGCGTATTGCCGCTCTTAATACAAATGCCCAAAATTTACTTACTGTCTATCAAAACCTGAATAAAAATCTTGAACAAAACTTACCGCAAACAAAAGCTCTCTTAGATAATATTTCAGCTCTTTCCAGTAATTTTGAAAAAACTTTGCCCAAATTGTGGCTTGATTACTATATTAATGCGACAGATAATCTTTTCAGCTCCCTTGTATGGCAAAATGAGATTAAAAATTTCAAAGATATTTTCAGTACTACGACAAGAATACTCAGAAATGATTTGCCGGCTACACAAAACGCATGGATTTTTTTCATTATCCGTATTGCCATGATTTGTACCATTTTGAGTTTTCCTTTATACTTTTCAGTGAAATTAACCCAAAAGCTTCCTGAACAAGTCCATACAGCATGGAAAGCTATTTTAAAAAGAAGTATGCCTGCCATAATTTTAGGCATTGCTTTTTATTATGCTTCCCTGCAAAGACATACTATTTATCAGATTGGTATGGGGATAAGCGCAATTCTTATGTGTTACGGGCTTATTCATCTTGCTTTTATCCTGCAGAATTTACAAAAAAATACCCCCCTCACAAAACCTGCTGTCCGTATTTTTGTTCCTGTTTTATTTGCAAGTTTGGCTCTTTTGACTTTTACGCCCCTTATACTGACCCTTTCTTTTATTTGGGCGCTTATTCTTATTTTTACAAGCTGGTATCTTATCAAAACACCCAAAAGTTCCTGCAAAATATCCAATTATATTTTGACAGGGTTTTTAATTGTTAATATTATCGGCATATTAATCACTCCTAATGGGCTTGCAAGGCTTTCCATTCTTATGACACTTTTATATATTTGTTTAGGTGTGGGTATTTATCTTGCTTTTGGCATTATCCGTTTAGCCAAAATAGTACAGGAATATTTGCAAACAAAAGAAGCAAATGTTTTTGCCTGTGAATTGACCTATGCATTTGCCTTCCCCATTTTGCTTTTAATTGGATTTGTTATTCCTTTTACTTGGGTTTTGGCATATCCAGGCGGCATGTATCTTATCAAAAATTTCAGCAATTTTGATTTTAACTTTGGCTCTTTTTCTGTCAATTCATTCCAGATTTTCACTATCTTAATTGTTTTTTATATTACAAAATCCATTATCAAATTCCTCAATAATTTTATTGAAAATAATTGGAGCAATAATAAAGACAGTACCTTATCAACACTTACTGCCCCCATTAAAACAACGGTTAATTTTGGCTGCTGGGGATTATTTATTCTTTACGCCCTCAATGTTTTGGGCTTCAGCCTCACAAGCATAACCGTTGTTGCCGGCGGTCTTTCTGTCGGTGTCGGTCTTGGTCTGCAAAGTTTTGTACAAAACATTTTCAGTGGTTTTTCCCTTATATTCGGACGCAATATTCGGGAAGGAGATATTGTTGATGTTGCAGGCGTAAACGGGGTTATCCAAAAAATCAGCCTGCGGGCAACGCAAGTGCGGACTTTTGATAATGCTGTGGTTTTTGTGCCAAACTCTGCCTTTTTGTCTTCCACCTTTGTTAACTGGACACATAACGGTACAATGGTCCGCAAAAGCATACCTCTTGGTGTTGCCTACGGTACAGATTTGTCTCTTGTCAAAAATACGGTTATGGATATTGTCAAAAATGACCCTGATGTGTTGAAAACTCCTGAACCAGCTATTTTGTTTATGGATTTTGGCGCAAGTTCACTTGATTTTGAAGTTAGGATTTGGGTTGCCGATATCAATAATGCAGCAGGGATTATGGCAAAACTTCGTTATGCTATCAATGAAGCTTTCAAAGAAAAAAATATTGAAATTCCATTCCCGCAAACAGATATCCATGTCTACCAAACGGAAAAAAAGTAAATAAAAAAAGAAGAAAACTAAAAAAGTTCTCTTCTTGTAAGCAGTTTTAAAAAGTTATCAAAATACCAAAAACCGACTTTTTGTTTTTATGAAATAAAAACAAGCGATGAGAGTTTGAGGGAGCGATAGCCGTTAAAATTTTATTCAAAACGGCTCATGCCGGTAATAACAACCATATCAACAGGTGCGTCATCGTGTTCACCTTGAGGTTTTGTTTTTAATTTTTGGATTTTATCCACAACGTCCAAGCCGTCAATAACCTGCCCAAACACACAATAGCCATATTCGTCATCAGCTTCACTTTGGTGGTCAAGATCAGGATTATCAACCGTATTAATATAAAATTGTGCGGAAGCTGAATGAGGATCAGCCGTTCTTGCCATAGCAAGGGAACCGCGGACATTTTTTAACCCGTTTGCAGCTTCATTTTTTATAGGTGCATGGGTGGGCTTTTCTTCGTATCGAACAGTGTAGCCCCCGCCTTGTATCATAAAATCTTTAATTACACGGTGAAAAATTGTATTTTCATAAAATCCTTCGTCCACGTAGCTCAAAAAATTAGCAACACTCAAAGGCGCTTTTTCTTCAAAAAGTTCAAGCAAAATATCACCTGAAGATGTTTCCATTAATATAATCGGATTACTCATAGTTATTCCTTTTAAAAAATTTTTTCTATTGTGGCGAAAAGTTATGAAAAAAGCAAGCCTTGAATTTATAAAAAATTTCGGCTACGTTTTCATTTATGAAAACAATTGATTTTGACAAAAAAGCTTTTATCCGCACCCTTTTTACATGGTTTGAACACAATAAACGAGATTTGCCATGGCGTAAAACCTATAGCCCGTACCATGTTTGGATTTCTGAAATGATGCTGCAGCAGACCCAAATGGAAAGAGGCATTCAGTATTTTAACCGCTGGATACGAACGTTTCAATGCCCCAATGATATTGCGAATGCGTCTTTGGAAAAGGTTTTACAGCTTTGGGAAGGGCTTGGTTATTATTCACGGGCAAAAAACATTTATCAGTCTGCCCGAATTATCCGAGATGAATATAACGGGATTATTCCCTGCGATGAAGAAAAAATCAAACGGCTTGCAGGCATTGGTGACTATACCCTTTGTGCTCTTATGGGAATTGCCTTTGAAAAAGATTATGCCACCATTGACGCTAATGTTGAACGGGTTTTTGCAAGGCTTTTTAATTGCACAGAAAAAAATTTAAAAAAAGCTATCAAACCCCTTGTAGAGGAATTGCTCCCGAAAGGTGAGGCAAGAACGTATAATCAAGCTCTTATGGAGCTTGGCGCTTTGGTCTGCAAAAAAAATCCTCTGTGTGATACGTGCCCGTTGCTTTCCTACTGTGAAAGCAAAAAACTCAGCCTTGAAAAAGAACGTCCTCTTCCCAAGGAAAAAAAAGCTGTTATTCCTGTTTTGGCAAGTTATTGTATTATTACGGATACAGAGCAAAATGAATTAATACGGCAGCGCCTGCAGCAAAAACTTTGGAATACCATGTGGGAGTTTTTAGGCATAGACAATATTCTTGTTGATGCTGAGCTTACGCCAATGGAACAAAAACAGCTTGCACGGCAAAGCCTTCTCATTGAATTAGCTGATTTTTTCAATATTCCGCAAACCGAAATGGAAAAAAATATCACAAAAGAAGCGAGCTGTATTCGCTCAAATTATACAAATCATGCATTAACAGCCTATTTCTTCCGCTGGCAACTGACAACAGAGCAGGAACAAAGGATTAAAAAACAAGTACAGGAAATCAAAGGCTTTTGCTGGACAGCAGACAGTGCAAACTATGCCATGCCTTCACACCACAGAAAAGCCCATAACAAATACCATAAAAAAGAAACGCTCTGCTAAAATGTCATTTTGCAGACACACCGGGTGCGAGAACTTTTAATTTTATAATTATATCAATGTATTATACAAAGAAAAAAGAAAAAAAACCGAAGCCTTATTTCGTATTAAAAAGCTCAATTCTTCTTAAATGCCTGCCGCCAAGAAATTCCGTTTCAAGAAAAATATCCGCTAAATCCATAGCGACACCTTTCCCCGTCACGCGTTCTCCAAGACACAGGATATTAGCATTATTATGCTCACGGCAGGCACGGGCATGAAACTCACAGGTGGCAAGAGCAGCACGGATACCCTTTACCCTGTTGGCTGCCATACTCATACCAATTCCCGTACCGCAAATCAAAATACCAAAAGACCCATCGCCGGAAAGTACTTTATCCGTTACTTTGAACGCACTGTCCGGATAATCACAGCTGACAGCCTCTTCGGGACCTAAATCAACAACATCATGCCCTTTTTCCTGTAAATGCTGCACAAGCACCTGCTTTAAACTAAAACCTGCATGGTCAGATGCAATAAAAACTTTCTTAGCCATATCATCCTCTTATTCTTTTATAAATTCAGTGCCCGTCGGCAATTCAAATATCAAATCCTCTTTTTTATACTGCGGAGGATTGCTTCTTTCTTTTACCAGTAAAATAGCTTTATAATCATCAATGAGCGAAGAAATAACAACACGGGACGGAAGCATGGTCTTTTCATCATAGCTGAGGTCAAAAGCCCATGTATTATCTATTTCACAATGGACAGGCATGCCGTTTTCATTTAACTGCAGCAACCCGTCCATATTGATACTGCTAAAATAATAGGAATATTTTTCAAACTCGTTTTTTGCTTTTTCAAATGTTTTCACACTATCAAGATTAAGCTCCTGCAAAACCTGATTAAATCCGCCGCGAAGCAGCAAAGACATTTCATAAAAAGAAATGGGAACAGGCATACCAAGACTGACAAGGGGATTCATCTCATGATAATTTTCCATAAGCATGGCTTTTTTATCTTGTACGAAATAGATAAGAACTTCCTCTGCATCTTCGCGAATTTTTGCAATGCTTGCACCCAGCCCTGCCATAACATCGACTCGTAAAGGCAGTGAACCGTTGCTCCAGAAAATATAATTCACCCGGTTGGTATTTTCTTTATCCCCAAAACGGAAACTTCCCTGCAGCGTATAAGGGTGCTCGTCTATGGCTGCAGTTGTGAATTTTTCCCAGCGGGATTCTTGATCTTCCACACTGGGAAGTGTCACTTTTTGCGCAACACAGGCATTTAAATGCACGCAAAGTCCCAGAATAAAACAAAATTTAAGCCATAATTTCATTTAAATAATCCCTTGAGTTTTTGTTCTATTTCATCATTATGCTTTATAGATAAGGATTTTTCATACGCAGTACGGGCTATATCCAATTTCCCCAGTTTGGCGGCAATATCGCCGTAATGTTCCCACATGGTTGCGTCTTCATTGACTGCCGACTCAGAATAAGCAACAGCTTTTTCAATATATGCAAATGCTTTGTCATAATCTTTTTTTGTATAATAAAGCCATGCCAGCGAATCATTGATATATCCGTGTTTTGGATTTAATGTATCCGCTTTTAAAAGATACTCTTCTGCTTTATCCAAATCTTTATTTTGTTCGACGAGGGAATAGCCTATAAAATTTAACGCATCATAATGTTCAGGATCAGCCTCTAAAACTTCAAGCATTATCTGCATTGCTTTTTCTTTTTCATCTAAATGAAAACAGGTATAGGCAAAGCGGTATTTCGCATGGATGTCCTGAGGATAATCTTTCAAATATGCGTACAAAACCTCATAGGCTTGTTCGTATTTTTCTTGAAATAAATAGGTTTGATATTCTAACACCCTATAATTTTTGGTGTCCGGAGCAAGATTCTGCAATTTTTTAATATTTTGTAATGCATTGTCAAAATCATTTTGTTCCAGATAAATATAAGTAATAATTTCAAGGGCATTTTTATAATGCTCATCATTTTCATTGAGCTGGGTCAAATAAGACAGAGCACGATTTTTATCTTGTCCAGCTTCATAAATCAAGGCTCCGTGCAGATAAATCAATTCACGGGGAGCATTCTCCATTGTTCCAAGATTATTTAACAGTTCCTCCGCCAAATCAACTCTTCCCTCTTGGATAAGCATGGAAGAAGCAGAAACAATAAAATCGAAATTAAAATGTTCCTTGGCTATTTCAAAGGCTTTTTGGTGATTTCCCTCTTTAAAGGCAAGGGAAAGCTGCTTTAATAAATAATCGTAATTTGTGTTGTCCAATTCAAAAACCTGCGCATAATATTTTCTTGCCAGCGCATATTGCCCTTTTGCTTCTGCAATGGTTCCCAAATGGTGCAGGGCTGTTTTTTCTTCCGGAAATTCCCGTAAAATACGTTTAAAATACTTTTCCGCCTCTGTGTACCGGTTCATTTTTTCCAGACAAATTCCAAGGTATAAATATACGGAGCTTACCCGTGCTTTTTCAGGAATTTGCAGCAAGGTTTTATACGCACTTTCATATTGGAACCGTTTATAATAAAGAACTCCCAACTCAATAGAGGCATTGTAATCTTCCGGATGTTTTTTGATATATTGTTTTAATAAATCTTCTACAGCATTTAAATCAGAATTGCCGTCCTGCTGATTTTGCAAAACTTCTGCATACATCAAAATAAAGGAAAGTTCATCGGGCAATTGTTTTAAACTTTGTTCTAAAAGCTCTTTTGCCTCCCGAATATATCCTTTATTATAAAACCACGTCACGGCTTCTGCCAAATATAAGGGCTCAGGCTTATTTTTTGCCAGCATTTCAGCATAACACTTTATTTTATCATAATCATCCCGTTTTATTGCTTCATATAAGCCTAAATAGACAAAGGTCTGCGTTCCGTTTTCAGAGATTTCAAGCTCATGGGGATATTGCTCTGTTTCTTTTGCCGCATTTCTTTCAAAAGGAAAAAGTAAAGAGGATTCCATAGTTTTTTGAGAACCGGCACAAGCCTGCAAGAAAATAAATATAAATAAAAATGATAAAATACGCATAGTTGTCCTATTTATGAATGTATCCATTCTTCTGAAAAATCTTTTATTTTACTGCCCAAATGGTTTTTTAATTTTACCAGTAAACGAGCTTCCAACTGACGGATACGCTCACGGCTTACATGATATTTTTCACCGATTTCACGCAATGTTACGGGGTCATCGGTCAAAAGCCGGTGTTCTAAAATAAAAAGTTCCTTATCGGATAAATCAGGCAGCAAATCTTTTAAACTATAGCGAACTAACTCGGATAACTCATCACTGGCAATACTGTTTTCAACACCTGCTGTCAGTGCAGGTAAAAAATCCAGTTTTGTACTGCCGCTTGTATCATCACCATTTGCAGGCATATCAAGAGATAAGTCACTTGTATCAAGGCGCTGCTGCATTTCAACAACCTGATCAACACTTACCCCAAGAGCTTCTGACAATGTTTTTTCATCGGGATCAAAACCTTGGGCAATGAGTTTTTGCCGCTCTTTATTCAGATTATAAAAAAGCTTCCGCTGTGCCTGTGTTGTACCGATTTTTACCATTCTCCAGTTATCCATGATAAACTTGAGAATATACGCTTTTATCCAAAAGGTTGCATAATAGGAAAACTTTATGCCTTTATCGGGATCAAACTTATTCACGGCACGCATCAGCCCTACATTGCCTTCCTGAATTAAATCAAGGACATTTTGCATCCACCTGCGCTGAAAATCCATGGCGACACGAACCACTAAACGCAAATGGGAAGAAATAATCCGAAACGCAGCTTCGCTGTCCCCTTTATCACGAACACGCCTTGCAAGCTCTACTTCTTCATCTGCCTCAAGTAAAGGGAATTTGCTGACTTCACGTAAATATAACTGCAAATTATCCTGAACTGCCGGCAAATGGTGCGGAGCAACCATAAGGGCATTATTATCCTGATTTTCTTCCAGGGCATACTGATTATCATGGGGATAATGAATCGGCTCCAAATACTCTTTATCTGCTGAGAAATCTTCTTGATCAAAAAATTCATCAACATCTTCATTTTCTATATTTTCGTCAGAAAAATCATCAGGCATAAGTTCAGCTTCAAGAACAATATCTTTGTCTTTTGCTTCATTTTTTCCTGTCATTTTTTTTTCTGTATTTTTTTCTTCCATAGTCAATAATTTCTTGTTATATATGTTTAAACTTAACTAATCAGCATACGCATAAAGTGATTTAGTTTAGTCTGTATTTTCTATATTAGCAAGTTTAAAAATAACAAAAGAAATAAACAGATTACATAGATCAGGAGTCTTTCATGAACGATTTACGCACTCTTTTAAAAAATAAAACCTCTCTTTTTATTGACGGGGCAATGGGAACCATGCTGCAGTCCCTTGGTATGCCAAATGGTGCAAATCCGGCAGAATTTTGCATGGAACGCCCTGACATTGTAGAAAAAATCCATTTAGAATATTTAAATGCAGGTGCAAATATCATTCTTACATCTACGTTTGGCGGAACGAAATACAAGCTTCCGTCAAATCTTGCCGTTGAAGAATTTAACGAAAAAATGGCGTTAGTGGCAAGAAAAGCCGTCAACCAAGTAAAACAAAGCGGTGACAAGCCCTGTTTTGTGGCTGGTGATATTGGACCTGTGGGAAAATTTTTACGCCCCCTTGGCGAACTGGAACCACAGGATTTCATTTCTGCCATACGGGAACAAGTCCGGGGCTTGGTCAAAGGCGGTGTTGATTTAATATTCATTGAAACACAATTTGATCTTGCAGAAGCAAGAGCTGCTGTTGCCGCTGTACGCATGGAAACCAATTTGCCTGTTTTTGTTTCCATGACCTTTGAAGACGGCGTCAGCCTGACAGGATCCAGTCCTGAAATTTTTGCAGCAACTATGCAAAATATGGATATTGACGCTATTGGGGTCAACTGCGGAGCAGGTCCCGAGCAAATGCTTCCTGTGATAAAACGGATTTTATCAAACTGTACATTGCCTGTTTTTGCTGAACCGAATGCAGGCCTGCCTGAGCTTATTGACGGGGAAACAGTTTTTAGGCTTGCCCCTGACGATTTTGCAGAACAGACAAGTCATATAGCAAAAGAAGGCGTTTATATTTTAGGCGGCTGCTGCGGAACAAGCCCTGCCCATATCAAAGCCCTGTGCAGCAAAGTGCTTTCCCTTGCCATTTGTGAGCAAAAACGCACGCTCCCTTATGGGATACGCCTTACTTCCCGTTCATCCCTTGTGCATATTGGAAAAAATCATCCCCTTCTCATGATTGGGGAACGTATCAATCCAACAGGAAAAAAAGCCCTTACCGCAGAACTGCAAGCCGGTAAATTTGACCTTGCCCTGCAATATGCTGATGAACAAATTGCCATGGGAACAAAAGTTTTAGACGTCAATGTGGGTGCGCCCCATGTACAAGAAGAAACAATGCTTCCCTCCCTTGTGGAAACACTGGTTTCACGTGTACAAACCCCACTTTGCATCGATTCTTCAAATCCTGATGCCATTATTGAAGCATTGCCGTTCCACCCGGGGGCTGCTCTTGTCAACTCCATAAGCGGTGAAGAGAACAAAATGGAACGGCTTGCTCCCATTTGTAAAATGTGGGGTTCTCCCTTTATTTTGCTTCCTCTGACAGGTGCAAACCTTCCTAAATCCGCCGGTGAACGTATAAGAATAATTGAACAATTACTTATAAAAGCAGAACAATATCATATCCCCCGTCACCTGATTATGGTTGATATTTTAGCATTGACCGCCGCTTCTGACAGCCATGCTCCTAAAGCCTGCCTTGAAACAGTAGAATGGTGCCATGCGGAACATTTGCCCACAACCCTTGGTTTATCTAATATTTCCTTTGGCTTGCCTGCAAGGGATCTTGTAAACTCCTCTTTCTTTGCCATGGCAGCCGGCTCCGGTTTAACCTCCTGCATTGCCAACCCTTCCAATATCAGAATTCGGGAAGCCCTCGACAGTGCAAATCTGCTTTTAGGCTTTGATTCCAATGCAGAGCATTTCACAAATACGTATGCAAAATGGACGTCACAAAGCCAAAATCAGGCTCTGGCAGCAAATCAGGTGAAAGTTGGGGCAAAAACCATTGAAGAAGCGGTTATTCTTGGCGATAAAGATCACATTCTTCACATGGTTGATGAAGAATTGCAAAAAGGAGCAGACCCCTTTAAATTAGTACGGGAACGCCTTATTCCAGCGATTCAGGAAGTGGGAACCCTGTACGAGAAAAAAGAGTATTTTCTTCCCCAGCTGCTCCGCTCTGCTTCCACCATGCAAACAGCTTTTGCACATGTTAAACCTTTGCTTGAACAAAGCGGTCAAAATAATGATAAACAAAAGATTATTCTTGCAACAGTACAAGGAGATATCCATGATATCGGCAAGAACATTGTGGGACTGCTTCTTTCCAATCACGGTTATGAAGTGATTGATTTAGGAAAAGATGTACCGGCTGAAACAATTGTTCAAAAAGCTGTGGAAGAAAATGTCCGGTTGATTGGATTATCAGCACTTATGACAACAACAATGCCAAGAATGGAAGAAACTATTAAACTTCTCCAAGAAAAAAATTGTTCCTGTAAAGTCATGATCGGCGGTGCTGTTGTGACCGGAGAATACGCAAAAAGCATACAGGCACATGGTTATGCCCTTGACGCCGTAGAGGCTGTACGCGTTGCCAAAGAATTGCTTGGCAATTAATTTAACGCAAATTTTCACATTGCATTTTTTTTGTTTTTGAATATAATAAACGGAAATTAATGAGGATTACGATGAATATTTTAAAATCATTTTTTGCTTTTCTCTTTATTTTTTGTATGAGCTTTTCCCAAAGCTATGCAAATGATATTAAAACAAGTACCGATTTACTCAATGAAATTGCAGAATCTTCCAATAAACATGTTGTATTGGTAAATTTTTATGCATCATGGTGTCCCCCCTGCAGACAGGAAATTCAGGAACTGATAGAACTGAGAAAACAATTTTCTTCTGAACAGCTGAGAATTATTGGCATTAATTTGGACGATGAAAAAAATACCATGCTTGATTTTAATAAAAAAGCGGGCGTCAATTATGAAACCTATCATGATTTTCAGGGAAATATCAGCAGTTTTTTCGGATTCCAAACCATTCCTTTTAATATCATTTACAGCAAAGCAGGCAAAGCAATTTATACAGATGCAGGGGCAGTTCCCTTCAAACGTTTATCAGAGCTTATTGAATACGGACTGACGAAATAAAGGAAGCAAATTATGCAGCATACATTAAAAGAAGTTTTTTCTGCACAGGAAATACAGGAACGCGTCAAAAATTTGGGCAAAGAAATTTCTCAAATTTACAAAGATGAACCCCTTGTTTTGATTTGTGTTTTAAAAGGAGCTTTTCTCTTTTTCAGTGATTTGGTGCGCGCCATTGACTGCCCCCATGAAATTGACTTTGTCCGTCTGGCGAGCTACGGCAGCAGTGATACGTCTTCCCATTCTATCGCCTTTACCAAAGATATTGAAATCAATGTGGAAGATAAGCATGTTCTCATTGTTGAAGACATTGTCGATACCGGGCTTACCATGGAGTTTTTGCTTAAACAGCTTTCTGTGAGAAAAGCAAAAAGCGTTAAAATCGCTACGCTGCTCAGTAAAAAAGCAAGACGTGAAAAAGCTATTCCCATTGATTTTGTCGGTTTTTATATTCAAGACGGTTTTCTTGTTGGATATGGTCTTGATTATGCTGAAAAATATCGCTATTTGCCAAACATTTGCGAAGTTGAATTATAGAATTATAACAGACAGGAAAGTATATGCTTATTACATGTCCAAATTGCAAAAGTGTTTTTAAATTACCGGATGTTCATGATCCGGATAAGAAATTACGCTGCTCTATCTGTAAAACGGTTTTTGCTGTTCGCGATGCTGCAAATGAACCTCAAGAGGAGGAAAAACCTGCTCCGGAAGGCAAAAACAACCCTACGCAAATCAATTTAGATACGCCTTTTGCAACCGACACTCCTGTGACAAAAAAGAGCAAAGGCGTGCGCATTTTTTTAATTCTTTTCTTCTCAGCTGTCTGCTTTCTTTCCATATTATGGTCTTTCACGAGTTATCTTGACCCCATAAAAGAAAAATATTTTAATAAAGATGCTGCAAATATTCAAAAAAGAATAGATGCCGAAAATAAACGCATTGAGGAATTGGCAGAAAAAGTAAAACTTTTGCAAATCAATGGACTTCGCCAATACACGATGCCCAATGATAAAGTTGGAACACTGACGGTTATTGAAGGAAAAGTTGTCAATGGCTTTGATGAAGCTCGAGGACTTGTTCAGGTTGAATGTTCCTTATACAGCGAATCCGGTGAACTGCTTATTAATAAGAAACAAATTGCGGGAACTTCCCTTTCCCTTTTCCAGCTCCAGGTTTTAAATGAACAGGAACTGGAACAAAACCTCAACAATAATCTCGACATCATGCAAAGAAACACCAACATTGCCCCGGGAGCAAGTACGCCCTTTATGTGCGTATTCTATAATCCTCCCCAAAATGCAGCGAATTTTAATATAAAAATTGTTTCCGCTGAAAAACCTGATGATGTTGCTAATCTGAAAAGTGATTTTTCTTCTTAACAATCCGATAATACGATAAAGCCCAGAAATGGGCTTTTTTTCATAGTATATGGCAAATGCAACCTATAAAATTCCTCAATTAAAACGCTGTGACGAAAAAAGCCCTTTTCCGCTTTCTTCCGAGTATTGCTTTCGCATACGGGAGGAAATCAAAAAAAGTATTTTTATTGTCAGTATCGGACATGCAAATACAAAAGAAAGTGCCAAAATTTTTATTGATAAAATCTCTCAGGAATTTCCTGATGCAACCCATAATTGCTATGCGTTTGCAGTGGGGGCTCCCAAAGACACTGCGCAAATCGGACAGTCAGACAATGGCGAGCCCCATGGAACAGCCGGAAAACCCATGCTCAATATTCTTTTACATTCTGATATTGGCGAAGTGGTTGCTGTTGTCACCCGCTATTTTGGAGGAATAAAACTTGGTACAGGCGGACTTGTCAAAGCTTATCAGGGAGCAGTTGCTCATGCAATGGAAATTCTCCCCTGCACGGATAAAATGGTTTATGCCCGCATTACACTGTGCTGTGATTACGAGCACATCAACCTTTTGCATTATCACCTGCCTGCATATCAGGCAAAAATTGTACAGGAAGAATTTTTAAACCGCATTACTTATACGCTGGAACTGCCTGTCCAACAAAATGACACTTTCATTCAAACCGTTAAAAATGCGAGCAATGGAAAAATTCAAATAAAAAATCAAATAATTCTTGATAGTTAAAAATTTAAAAAAAAATAAAAAAAGTTCTTTACAAAGCTCATAAAAAAAGCTAATTAGTAATTGTTACTAATAAAGAACACTAAATAACAAAATGTGGAGAAAACACTATGTCTAAAACACAAGAAAATTTGATGGCTGCTTTTGCAGGTGAATCACAAGCTAACCGTAAATATCTTGCTTATGCTAAAGAAGCAGATAAAGAAGGTCTCCCTGTTGTAGCAAAACTTTTCCGTGCTGCTGCTGAAGCTGAAACTATCCATGCTCATGCACACCTTCGCAGTGCCGGCAAGATTGGCAATACTGCCGCTAACCTTCAAGATGCTATCAACGGTGAAACCTATGAATTTACCAAAATGTATCCTGATATGATTAAAGACGCAGAAGCAGAAGGTCAAACAGCTACTGCAAAGTACATGGGCTTTGTAAACACTGTTGAAGAAGTACATGCTAACCTTTACAAAAAAGCTGCAAATAACCAATTAGGCAATGTTGATTTCTATATTTGCCCGGTATGCGGTTATACTCACGAAGGTCCTATGACCGGTACCTGCCCGGTATGTCATGCAAAAGCTGAATCTTTCTATACTGTCGGCTAATTGATTTTCAATGCAAATAAAAAATCCTCTTCCGTTTTGGAAGGGGATTTTTTATTTAATCTTTTTGCTTTGTTTTAGTATCAGGTTGATTTTATAACCACATCAGATGATTATAAAATTTTCTTTTTATGGGGAAAATCTTATCTCTGCTGTCGCTATCCGTAGAGCTCGTTCACTCGCTAACGGCTACCGCTCCCCCATCCCCCTACATTGCTTGTTTTTCTTTCAGAAAAACAGGAATATATGTTTTATAGGTGATTAATTATCAGCCTCTTTCTATAACAAAGCAAATCTTTTTATTTAACCATAGAAAAATTCAAAAAATTTTTGCTGTGCGCATACTGTCAATCAAGTCCTGACAAATTATTTATAGGCAACAGGAAGCAAAGGTCTTTTACCCTGTAAATATTCTTTAAAATGGGCTAACGCCTCATCATGGTCAAAGCAAAGATGAGGGATATCTTCAAGTTTTCTAAAATGGGCATTGGAAGCATCATCACCCGCCATAAGCTGATTTACATCTTTTGCTTTTGCCGCGTACGTAACGGTCAAGGTGTGAAAACGCGGATCACGGTCAGGACGGGAATACACCCCAACAATACCAAGAAGTTCAATATCAAGTCCTGTTTCTTCTTTCATTTCACGAATGGCAGCATGTTCTATTGATTCCCCTGTTTCAACAAAGCCGCCGGGTAAAGCAAGCCCGTGGGGTTCATTTTTCCGCTCAATTAAAACAACGCCTTTTTCCTCATCATAGATAATACAATCGGCAGTTGGATACGGATTATCATATTTTGAAATATCATGCTTGCAAAATGGACACTTTTTCATATCATCCTCACTATGCACCGGCTAAATGGTAACCTTTTTCTTGTAATTGTTCTAAGGAAATCGCCCCGCTGCGTAAAATTTTTATTTTTTTATCCCCAAGCACATCAATAATTGTGGAAGCCTGTCCGCCTTTTGGTTTAGGTGCTGAATTAATATATCCGTCAACACGTTTTAATAATTCGTCGTCCAGTTCTTCAAAACAAGCTGTCGGGTTTTTTCCGCTGATATTTGCACTGCTTGAAACGATAGGTTCACCAATTCCCTTTGCAAGGGCGACAGCTATCGGGTGTGAGCTCAGACGAACTGCAATTTTTCCTGTTCCGCCGGTCAATAGCGTGGAAATATATTTTTTTGCCGGCAAAAGGAGCGTTAATGGTCCTGCCCAAAATAAATGAGCCAATTCCTCAACATCACTCTGCATGGCTTTTGATAACTGCGTACAGGCACAAACCTGCTCTAAATCACTGACAATAGTTGGCAGCGGCAAGGCAAGCAGACGCTTTTTCGCTTGAAAAATTGAAGAAATAGCCTTTTCGGAAGAAATTTTACAGCCAATACCGTAAAATGTTTCCGTGGGATAAATAATAATCCCCTCATCCTGCAGCACAGAAATTGCTTTTTCTACATCATTAAGTTCAAGCATAATCCACCTCGATGATTAAGTATATACGTATGCAAACAATCTGTCAAAGTTTTAAGGGAAAGCTTTAAGGCAAAGTTTTAAAGGAAAAAATATCTCGTTGCATAAATTTTAATGATACTATATACTGTCTGTCTTGATTAAAATGATTTAATGGAGATTGTATATGAAAAAAATTATAGCTGCCAATTGGAAAATGAATAAAAATTCTAAAGAAGCTGTTGAAACCATTACTGAATTATCAGCTATTTTAAATAATTCCCTTCCTGATGAAAAAGAAGTTATCATATTCCCTCCCTTTATCAGCCTTGAAGCAAGTACCCATGCCCTTGTTTCCGGCCCATTCCAATTTGGTGCACAAGATATATATCCTGCAAAAGAAGGTGCTTTTACAGGAGAAATTTCTCCTTCCATGATTTTAGATGCAGGTGCGGCATGGGTTTTAACAGGCCACTCCGAACGCAGACATATACTCCATGAAAACAACACCTTTGTAGGGCAAAAAACAAGCTTTGCCTTAGCATGCGGACTTAATGTCATTGCCTGTGTGGGAGAAACTCTTGAAGAAAGAGAAGCCGGAAAGCTCTACGATGTGCTGACTGCCCAATTAAATCAAACTCTTGCAAAACTTCCTACCCCCCTTAGCCCGGAACGCCTTGTTATTGCCTATGAACCTGTTTGGGCTATCGGCACAGGCAAAACTGCAAATAATGAAGACATTATCGAAGCACATGCCATTATCCGTGAACTTTTAAAAGATATTATCGGCACTTCTGTTTCCCAAACAAGAATTTTATACGGCGGCAGTGTTAAAGCTGAAAATGCATCTGAAATTATCAAGCTGGAAAATGTTGACGGCTTGCTTGTCGGCGGTGCGTCTTTAAAAGCTGAAAGTTTTGCAAAAATAATTTGTGCATAAATTTATAACCTATATTTTTTTCTTGCAAAAAATTTATTTTTCGCTAAACTGTTACCCGTCATAATATTGAAAAGATTATCAACTCAATAAGGAGTTTCACATGCAATCAGGTATTTTAATCCTTCACGTTTTAGTTTGTTTATTTCTAATTGTCCTTATTCTCTTACAGTCAGGACGTGAAGGAATGGGCGTTATCTTTGGCGGAGGCGGAAACAGCTCAGTTTTCGGAAGCCAAGGCGCCGGCGGTATTTTGGTAAAACTCACAACATTTTTAGCCGTCATGTTTGTTGTTACTTCCTTGGGTTACAATATTCTTACCGCCAATAAAAACGATGTTTCTTCTATTTTAGATGTGCAGTTTGAAGAAAGCGCAGCACCTGCACCGGCACCTGCAAAAGTTGATGATATTCAAGAAGAAAAAGCTCCTGCAGCAGGTACCATTATCAATAAAGAAGCTCCTGAAGCAGAAGAAAGCGCTCCTGCAGCAGCGCCTGCACCTGCCGCAGATGGAGAAACACAGGAAGAAAAAACTCCTGCAAACTAATCTGACACAAAAATAAATGTGCTAACAATAATAAGCTTACTATTCTCGTAAAAAATACATAGTTCTATGCATACAAACCGGAAAAAGCCTTAATGCTAAGGCTTTTTTCTTTTCATCAAAACTTGACAACAAAAAAAATTTTACCTATAGTTTTTTATAGGAAACTGGACGGCGGTAACGCCGCCAACCCCGCCAGATCCGAAAGGAAGCAACGGTAACGGTTGTTATTGGGTGTCCAGTTCCCAAAAGGCACAAAATATTTTGTGCCTTTTCTTCATTTTACAGCTTTTATTTTACGTATCAGAGGTACTTACACTATGCGAAGCGACATCATGAAAAAAGGAAAAGAACGTTCTGCCCACCGCTCTTTGCTTTCTGCTCTCGGACTCACAAAAAATGAAATTGATCGCCCACTTATCGGCGTTGTAAACTCTGCCAATGAAATTGTCCCGGGACATATCCATCTTGGGAAAATTGCCGAAGCAGTAAAAGCCGGTGTTCGCTCTGCAGGCGGTACCCCTATTGAATTTCCTGCTATTGCCGTTTGTGACGGAATAGCCATGAACCATGAAGGTATGCGTTATTCCCTGCCTTCACGGGATATTATTGCGGATTCCATTGAAATTATGGCTATGGCACATCCTTTTGACGGACTTGTTCTTATCCCAAACTGTGACAAGGTTGTACCTGGCATGCTTATGGCTGCCTTACGGTTGAATATTCCGGCAATTGTTGTTTCAGGCGGACCTATGATGGCAGGACCAAATGCCAGTGACCTCAACAGTGTTTTTGAGGCAATCGGCAAATTCAATGTGGGAAAAATTGATGAAGAAGAACTCCATGCTGTAGAAGAAAGCGCCTGCCCCGGCTGTGGTTCCTGTTCCGGCATGTTTACTGCAAATACTATGAATTGCCTGTCTGAAGCAATCGGTCTTGCCCTCCCCGGCAACGGAACTATTCCGGCTGTATCTGCCCAGCGTATTCGTCTTGCAAAACAGGCAGGCGAACAAATCATGACCCTTGTTGAAAAAAATATTTGCCCCCGTGATATTGTAACAGAAAAATCCGTCCATAATGCTGTTGCCGTTGATATGGCTTTAGGCGGAAGCACCAACACTGTCTTACATTTGCCCGCAGTTTTTTCTGAAGCAAATCTTCATTTAACTCTTGATATTTTTGATAAAGTCAGTCGTGTTACACCAAACCTCTGCAAATTATCCCCTGCTGGCAAGCATCACATTGTCGAAGATTTGCACCGTGCCGGCGGTGTTCCTGCTGTTATCAGCGAACTTCTCAAAAAAGACCTTGTTTACGGTGATACCCTTACGGTAACAGGTAAAACGCTGCGCGAAAATATTGAAAACAATCATTGCCATGTGCTCGATGCTGAAGTTATCCATTCCCTTGATAATCCCTATTCAAAACAAGGCGGCATTGCTATTTTGCATGGCAACATAGCCCCTCAGGGTGCAGTTGTAAAACAAAGTGCCGTCGCTCCTGAAATGCGCCTCAGAACAACAACCGCAAAGGTTTTTGATAGGGAAGAAGACGCAATGCAGGCTATTTTGACAGGCAAAATTGAAAAAGGCGACTGCGTTGTCATCCGCTATGAAGGACCTAAGGGCGGACCCGGTATGCGTGAAATGTTGGGACCTACTTCCGCTATTGCAGGCATGGGACTGGACAAAGATGTTATGCTGATTACTGACGGCAGATTTTCCGGTGCAACCCGCGGAGCTTCCATTGGACACATCAGCCCTGAAGCTGCTGAAGGAGGACCAATCAGACTTATTCAAAGCGGTGATAAGATTAAACTTGATATTGAAGCACGCAGTCTTGATTTGCTGGTCAGTGACGAAGAACTCGAAAAGCGGGCAAAAGCCTATGTTGCTCCTGAACCTGAAGCAAAAACTCCTGTTTTACGCCGTTATGCAAAACTTGTCACCTCTGCTGCTACCGGTGCTGTGTATCAAAAAGACTAGAACATTTCCGGTTAACATGAGGAATGAAAAATATTTTCCCTGTTATGAATATTATTCATAACAGGGCATTGAGAGGGATTGGGGAAACGGCAGCCGTTATCGAGTGAACGAGCTCTACGGCTACCGCTCCCCCATACCCCCACATTGCCTGTTTTTCTTTCAGAAAAACAGGAAGATATGCTTTATAGGTAATTGATTATCAACCTTTTTCTATAACAAAGCAAAAAAATATTATAAACCTTATTGGTGTGTTCTCAATGTCATACGGAAATGTTCCGGAGCTTTTCGTGATAATATTCAGAATATTTTACCATAAAAATTAAAAAGTTTTGTAAAGGGGTGCAGGGGAAGAAACTTTTACAGCTGCCGAAGGCGGCGAAGCCGTTTCTCTTATGTCGAGCTTGCGAGACTTGCGGTAGCTGTTGTCAACTTTGTTGACTTACCGATAGCGACAGCAGAGATAAAGTTTTCCCCCTGCATGAAAATTCCTCATGATAAATAGAACTGTTCTACGATACGCAAAAAGCATTCAGAAATTACTCTTCCAGTTTGCGTTGTTCCTGCACTTGTTTGATATATTTTTGTCTGCAGTCATCACTGCAAAAATATTCAACAGTGTCTCCATTGCGGACAGAAAAACTGCTTTCTTTCTCCACATAAACGCCGCAAATTGGATCACGGACTAAAATACCGTCAGCAATTTTTTTTGCTTCTTCATTTTCTGATTTTTCGTCACTTTTCTTTTTATCATTTATGAATAAACGATAGAGTGCATAGGCAGCCACAGCAAATAACAAAATTTTAAAAATCATATTCTCCTCACTTTATCACAACGTTATTCTATCCATTATTGATAGACTTTATTTTCGTCAAGTCGATATTCCAGACAAGCTAATGCATCGCCAACAGGTATGTTTTGTATACTAATATGAGGTGCAATTTCTTGCAAGGGAATTAATACAAAAGCTCGCTCAAGTGCCCTTTTATGAGGAATATCAACAAGTGACGTTGAAAGCACAGCATTCTCCATTAAAATAATGTCAATATCAATCACTCTTGGTCCAAAACGCCTTGTTTCATCACGTTTTCTGCCCATGCCGGCTTCCACGCCTAAAAGATAAGACATGAGAGTATCCGCTGCCTGCTCCAATGGCAGCAAGCAGGCATATTCAATTTCAATAACCTGATTGGCAAACCATTGCTGCTCTTTGTCACCCTGCGGTTCTGTCTTATATACAGATGACTGCGCAAGAAGCTTAATCCGGCTGTGCTCGCAAATACTTTCTCTAGCAATGGCTAAATTTTGTTCAGCATTGCCTTCATTTGAACCTAAACAAAGATAACAGCGCATTTTTCCCCTATAAATATGGACTAAAAATCCACATAGCTGCATTTCGCAATTTTTTCAATAAATCAAACAAAGGATATTGGGTATTTTCAAAATCAAAAGAAGAAATTTCCTTTGAGTTTGCAACAATACTATCAATAAAATAGCCCAGATAGGAATTTAATTGCAAAGAAAAAACTTCCAAATTCAATTCAAAATTAAGCTTCAAGCTCCGAGGATCGAAATTGGTAGAGCCTAAAAACGTATAAATATCATCAATTAATACCAGTTTTGTATGGGCAAAAGGTCTTGGCTGTTTGTAAACCTGTATCCCGTTTCTTATAAGACCGGGCAGAAGGTGATCCCCTGCCCAGCTGACAAAGGCATGATCCAGTTTCTCAGGCAAAATAACCCGAACCCGAACTTCCCTGTTTACAGCACTGGTCAGGGCGCTGATAATTTCCCGTGTTGGTAAAAAATAGGGATTAACAATAGTTATTTCTTTTTTTGCACTGCTAAAAACACTGCACAGCAAATTGATAATAAGATCATCGTCATTGCCCGGACCATCCATCACAATGCGTGCATCCATAGTCCCTGTGGGAGGACAAATGAAAAAAGTTGTATTTTGCTGTTCACGCGTCACAAAGGCTAAGTCAAGCAAAAACCCCTCACGCAAACCCATAACAATAGGTCCCGTGCACCGAAAATGCACGTCCTGAACAGGATGTCTGGGCTTATCTTTTAATAAATTGCTGTCGGAAATATTCATTCCGCCTGTAAAAGCGATATCGTCACATACCAGAAGTTTTCTGTGATTACGCAAATTTATGCACATCTGAAAAGGAAAAAGCCGGAATGGCATAAAGAAATATAAAGGGACACCAGCTGTTTTAAGCCTGCGGCATAACGCCCTGAACCCCCAAAATGTTCCAAGTCCGTCCACAATCACCCGAACCATAACCCCTCTTTCATGGGCTCGGATAAGGGCGTCAACAAAACTTGCCCCGCTTTTTTTTCCGCTGAAAATATAGGTAGATAAAAACACATATTTTTGTGCATTTTCAATAGCTTCAAGCATTTTTGGATAGGCTTCATCACCATTAAAAAGCGCTTCAATGGTATTGCCTCCAAGGCAGGGCAGTCCCTGACTTCTTTCCCCTACTCCCATAATAGGATATTGCTCACGGGTGTATTTTGGAGATACCGGTGACCACTGTTTTAACCGTATGCCTTCAAGGTGCTTCTGCCGTGCCTGTGCAGCTTTGTTAAAAAGCTTGGTTGCGCGGCTGTCAATACGATTTACCCCAAAAATAAAATATAAAAATGCCCCCATTAAAGGAAGCATAAAAATAACACCGCACCATGCTAGGGCAGCTTGAGGATATTTAGTATGTAAAAGGCAGTGAATAATAGCTAAAAGAGCAATTATATAGTAAAAAGACAAAAAAATTGCAATGATGATAGGAAAGGACATACTACCTCCGGAATTTTTTTTAAATATATCATAGACAAAATAATTGCAACCCGTTATTTTAACATTACGAATAGAACGGAGGAGAGTATGCGGAATTTATTTGACAGCTTGAAAGAATATAAAATCGCTGATGAGCTCTGTGCAGCTGCTTACGAAACCTGTACCCCTGACATACGGGGTGCAATTAAAACAGCGCTTGCTTTCCATTTTTCAGAAAATACGCTGATAGAAGAAGCACAGGAAGTTTTTGTGGAAAAATCTTCTTCCGGTTTTTGTAAAGGTTATAAAAAACAAGTGCTTGAAAATCTTTTTATCCTGATTGACAGGGAGTATTCTGCTCCTGCTAAATTTCTTGCCCTTGTTTCGCAGGCAATTCGAGCAAATGTAAAACAAGTTTTTGTTTTTCTTGATAAAACTATGCCAAAACAAAAGCTCTATCTTTTTCTTGCCTGTTTGGAACTTTGTGGAATGGAAAACTCCTATTATCTACCGGAAAAAGAAATGCTAGAAAATTGGTTCAGCGAAATACAACAACAAAACAAGAGCCGGATAAAACTTATCGATTGCAGTAGTTGCGGGAAAAATTTTCATAATATTAAACCGGTGAATATTTTTACAGATACCCTGCAATTAAAAGTTTTTGCTCAAAATTCCCAAAGAAAAATAATCACGCTTGCCTATGGAAAGTCCGCCGCCTATACCTACACCGCAGAGGAAAAAGAACATTCCTGTCGGGAGCATTTCAATACGCTTTTACGAGCTTCGCCCAATTGGTATTATGATATTTCCTTTGCAGGCACACAAGCTGCTGCGCAAAACTACGGGCTTGGCATGGAATTTTGCTTTCATTACCCTAAATTGCCACAGGACTTTTTTTACGATACACTCTATTTCAGCAATCTTGAAACAAATTACCCGCCAAGTGAGTAAAACATGAAAAAAATCCTTGAGCATATAAAAGCAACACGAAATATCGGTATCATTGCCCATATTGATGCCGGCAAAACAACAGTTTCTGAACGTATCCTTTATTATACGCATAAAATTCACCGCATGGGTGAAGTGCATACAGGCAATACCACTATGGATTTTATGCCGGAAGAACAGGAACGGGGAATTACCATTACGGCAGCAAGCACCCATTGTGAATGGAAAGAGTATGCGATTAATCTTATTGATACCCCCGGTCACGTGGACTTTACCATTGAAGTTGAACGTTCTTTGCGGGTGCTTGACGGTGCTGTGGGTATTTTTTGTGCTGTGGGCGGAGTGGAACCGCAATCAGAAACAGTGTGGCGTCAGTCAGAAAACCTGCACATTCCTAAAATTGCTTTTATCAATAAATTAGACAGAATAGGTGCTGATTTTGAAAATGTGCTTTTGTCCATGCAAACTCGTTTGCAGACAAAACCCCTTGTTTTGCAAATCCCTCTGGGACAAGGGCAGGAGTTTTCCGCTTTGGCGGATTTGCTCACGCTGCAAAAAATGGAATTTTCCGAAGAAGATCAGGGAGAAACTATCATCTATACACCGCTGGAAGGTGATGAACTGGTTGAAGCAGAAATTTGGCGTGATAAATTATTGGAAGAAATTGCCGAACTGGATGATACGTTTTTAGAAAAATATTTCAATAAGACCTATACTATTGAGGATATTAAACAAAGCATACGCACCATTACCATTGCTAAACTTGCTACCCCTACCCTTATGGGCTCAGCGTTAAAAAACAGCGGCATACAACCTCTGCTTGACGCTGTGTGTGATTATTTGCCAAGCCCCCTTGAAGCAAAACCACTTAAATCTGAAGAATTCAATCCCGATGCAATCAAAGCACTTGTTTTTAAAGTGATACTTGAAAATAATTACAGATTTTCTTTTGTACGAATATACAACGGGACATTAAAGGAAAGTTCTACCCTCTATAATATTAACCTCAAAAAACATGAACGAATTGACAGGATATATAAACTCCATGCAGATTATCGTGAAATGGTAAAAGAAGCCTATGCCGGAGATTTAGTAGGCATTATTGGCATGAAAACTGTCCAAACAGGGCACACGCTTTCCAATGATACAAACCTTGCCCCCTATGAAGATTTTACCAAATTCCAGCCTGTTATCTCCCTCACCTTTGAGCCCAAAAACAGTGTGGAGGCAGAAACGCTTGCCACTGCACTAGCCCGTTATTGTCTTGAAGATCCGACCCTTGTTGTCAACAGCGAAGAAGGATTTTGCCTTGTTTCCGGTATGGGAGAACTGCATTTATCCATCCTTGCAGAACGTATTGAACGGGAATATAAAATCAAGCCGCGTGTAGGCAATCCACAGGTTATTTTAAAAGAAAGCATTAATAATGTTGATCCCATACAGGCAACTTATCGTTTTGAGCGTGAACTTGGTGATAAGCTGCATCAGGGACACGTGGAAATTTCTCTTGAAAAGCGTGAACGCGGACAAGGAAACAAGATTTTCATTTCCGAAGAAGCACGTGACATTATCCAAAAACAAAAAACAAACACCAAAGAAGATACGATCCAATCCGTGGAAGAATATTGTGCCAGCATTTTAGAAAGCGGCTATAATAATGGCTTGGCATTAACGGATGTGCAATTTAATCTTATTAACATTATGGAAACGGATAATACGACCTTGGTAGGCGTCCAAAATGCCCTCCATTTTGCCCTTGAACAAGCCTATTGTCAAGCTTCTGTTATCACCCTTTATCCGATTATGAAACTTGAAATCACTGTGCCGGAAGACAATCTCGGAGCAACCATGAACCTTTTGAATACCTGTAAGGCAAAAGTTGAGCAGCTTTTTGAAAAACAAGACCTCAAATGTATTGTTGCCCTTGCCCCCATGCAGGAACTTTTTGGCTTTGCTACCAATCTACGTTCCTCAACCCAAGGCAGAGCAAACCTTACCATGCAATTCTTTCATTATGACACTATATAACTGTGCGATTATATACAAATTATTATGTGTGACAAAAAAATTACCGCAAAAAAAAGCTTAGGACAGCATTTTCTTAACAATGAAAATGTTATCAGAAAAATCATTGAACTTGGGGAAATCTCCCCGGATGATAATGTCCTTGAAATCGGTCCGGGACCGGGGGCGTTAACCGCAATTTTGCGGGAACTTCCCTGCCAAAAACTTTGGCTTTTGGAAAAAGACGATGTCTTTGCAGAAAAACATGCTCAGTATGCAGCAGAAAACAAACGTACCCACATGCAGGTTTTTCATATTGACGCGCTGACTTTTCCATGGAAAGAATTACAGGGTGAATGGAAAATTATGGGAAATTTACCCTATAATGTTGCCTCTCCGCTCATGTGGGACATTGTCAGTCAAGTACCAAAGCTCAGCAAAGCCGTTTTCATGATTCAAAAAGAAGTTGCAGAACGCATACGGGCAAAGGAAGGAAACAAAACCTACGGAGCATTATCCGCATGGATACAAAGTTTTTGCCATGTAGAAAAAGAATTTGTCATTCGTCCCGGTGCGTTTACACCTCCCCCAAAAGTGGATTCTGAAATCATTATTTTCACGCCGCTTCCCCAAAAGGAATTGCCACAGTACCCCGAGGAATTGGCTAAACTCATTAAAACGACCTTTCAGCAGCGCAGGAAACAACTGCATGGAATTTTGCAAAAAGCCTATCCAAATACATATAGCGAAAAAATTTGGACTGAAATGCAAATCCCCAAAGAAACACGGGCAGAAATGCTGAGCCCTAAACAATTTCAAAGGCTTGCTGCACTACTGGCAAAAAATAATTAATGTATAAGGAAAAACTATGGATTTCAAAAACTTGGCTTCACTCCGTCAATATTTAACTGTTGCTGAACACAAAGCTGGCACCCTCAAATTAAAAGTAAAAGCCGCTGCCCTTGCTGACCCCATTGTAAAAAATTGTCTGGAAGAATTTAAAAACACCCCCAAGCCTCAGGCGGTTTTAGATACAAAATTTAATCTTTTTACCCAGACAATAACGATAAAATATGATACCGACAGCATAAGCCCTCAAGATATTGATGAAATTTTGAGTACCCAAAATGAAGAACGTTTTTTGGTCTTGGCAGAAACCTATTATAATAAGCTCACAGCATGAGCAGTGAAGATATTTTAATTTTGCTTGTTTTATTTTTGCAAAGGATTATAATAAAGAAAAAATGCTAAGTAATTAGCATAAAAAATGGAGGGTTTTCTATGCGTTATGCAATTTTAACCTTAGCCTTTATTTTCTGTTTATCAACAACAGCTATGGCTAAAGGTCCCCTTACCCAGCTTCCGCAGGATATCACTATGGAAGAAGCACAAACAGTTCTTAACGCTGCTCTTGTCAAAGCCGTTGACCAAGGTATTCCGATGAATATTGCGGTTGTCGATGCCGGCGGAAATTTAAAAGCTTTTATCCGTCAAGACGGTGCTTTCCTTGGCAGCATTGATGTTTCAACCAAAAAAGCTATCACTGCCCGTCTTTTCAATATGTCTACCGAAGCATTAGGCAAAGAATCTTTGCCTGACAAATCTCTCTACGGCATTGAAGTGACCAACGACGGACTGGTTGTTTTCGGCGGCGGTGAGCTTATTATCCGTGACAATATGGTTATTGGGGCTATTGGCGTCAGCGGCGGTACTGTTCAAGAAGATATGAACGTTGCAAAAGCCGGTGCAGCAGCAATCAAATAAAAGTATTTTTTAACTTTTTTCCTTGCTAAGAGCCAGCTTTTAGCAAGGATTTTTTATTTAAAAAGTTTCTTTACTCTCAAAAGAAATAACGCTATTATTCTCAAAAATAACGGGCTATATCCTATGGATAATATACTGACTGTTCGGGAACTTAATTTTAAATTAAATCAAGTTTTAGAAGCACGCTTTCCCTATATCTGGATTAAAGGAGAAGTAACAAATTGTGTTACGGCTTCCTCCGGGCATGTCTATTTTTCCCTCAAAGAAGAGCAGGATTTACTCAATTGCGTCTGGTTTAAACACAATCATCGGGATTTAGCTTTTGACCCGCTGACAGGGGAATGTTTTGAAGAAGGCAATAAGCCATGCCTTGCCAAAAGTCTGCATGACGGACAGGAAATTATTTGTGCAGGAAAGTTAGCCATTTATGGCGCAAGGGGACAATACCAGCTCATTATTGAACATGCCATTGAAAGCGGTATCGGGCAGCTTCATGAAGCTTTTGAAAAACTTAAACAAAAGCTTTCGCATGAGGGACTGTTTGATACCAAATATAAAAAAAATATTCCTGCAAAAATCCGAAATATTGCGCTTATCACAGCACCAACGGGTGCAGTTATCCATGATTTTTTACGCATTGCCCAATCCCGCGGCATAAAAAGTTCTATTCATATTTTTCCAAGCCTTGTACAAGGTGACGAAGCCCCTCAAGAACTTATTTCAGCTCTTAAAAAAGCCAGCGAACATATTTTCCCCAATAAAATGAAGGCAGACTGTATTGTTTTTATCCGCGGCGGAGGTTCTATCCAAGACCTGTGGGCTTTTAATGACGAAACGCTGGCAAGAGCCATTTTTTCCTGCGAAATTCCGGTTGTTACGGGGATAGGACACGAACCTGATTTTTCCATTGCTGACTATGTCAGCGATAAAAGTCTTGCAACACCAAGCCATGTTGCGCAGTTTTTATGGAAAGATAAAAATACCCTGATACAGGAACTTGATACGCTCGAATACAGCCTGCAAAGATTTTTTTGGGCAAACTATCAACACGATGAAAAAGAATTGGCATCTCTTGCCAAACAATTAAAACTCTTATCTCCCCAACAGAAACTCACTGAAAAATCTGCCTATCTTGTCCTGTTATCACAACATTTAAATAATATTATCAATCAGTTGTTAGAGAATAACATTACAAATGTGCAGCGTATTAACCAAAAAATATCCCGGCATGAACCAGCCTTTGCTCTGCTGCAAAATAAAGTATTTCAGCTCAAAAAGGAAATAAGTTTATTTACAAACACAACAATTATTCAAAAAAAGAAACAAATTATCCAGTTCCAAACAAAACTGCAGCAAAATTTTACAGCTTTTCTCAAGCAAAAAGAATTTCAGCTCAAAGAAAAACAATTGATGCTCGAGGGCAATAATCCCCATAAACCTCTTGAAAAAGGCTATTTATACGCAGAAATTCAAGGCAAAGAACAAAAAATTGTCAAATCAATCCATGATGTTCGGCTTCATGATACGTTAACACTTCATATTATTGACGGCACGGTACATGCCGATATTAAAAAAATTAACCCTGTAACATAAATTAAGGAAAAAGTATGGATAGCGAACGCCCAATCATTGTTCAGGCTCCTGCCTCAAAATCTGTTTCACACCGCATGGTTATGGGGGCGAGTTTAGCTCACGGCGAATCCATTGTGGAAAACGTGCTTGAAAGTCAGGATCTATACCAGACAATGGAAATTTTAGCAGGTGCCGGAGCACAATTTGAAAAATTAGAGCGGGGCAAGTATAAAATAACAGGAGCACTGCCAAAAGGCGGCGAAGATATGCAGCATGCGCTTAGCTGTGATGTGCACGAATCAGGCACAACCTGTCGGCTTCTGACGGCAATTTTAGCTTGCGGCTCAGGATTTTTCCATATCCATGGTGCAAAGCGCATGCATGAACGCCCCATTGGCACCCTTACCCAAGTACTGGAAAAACTTGGGGCAAAATTCTTATTTGAAAAAGACGGCTTTCCCCCCTTTCTTTTAAAAGCAAATGGCTTAATGGGCGGAGAAGTTATTATCAGCCTTGAAGAATCCAGTCAATTTTTATCAGGAATCCTTTTTGCCGCCCCCCTTTGTAAGGAACCGCTCACTATTTATATTGGCGGCACCCATGTTGTTTCATGGCCTTATGTGGGACTAACCTTAGACGCCATGAAAAAATTTGGGGCTCGTTTTGATATTTCCATAAAAGATACGGAAAAAAGTACCCGCGATGCCATAAAATGGAACCCCGTTGATTATAAAAAAATTACGGAAATTGTCCCCGGTGAGATACGGTTCCGCGTGCGTCCTTTCCAAGATAACGGCACCTATAAAAGCGGAAACTATAAAGTCGAAGGCGACTGGTCCGGTGCATCTTATCTGCTTTCTGCCGGTGTTTTAGGGCAAAAGCCTGTCACAGTTCTGGGACTGAATAAAAACAGTTTGCAGGCAGATAAAGCCCTTCTTACCATTCTTACGCGAATGGGGGCAAAAATTGAATTTGGACAGGAAGATGAAATTACGGTCTATCCCGGTGAGTTAAAAGGCATTACCGCGGATATGGCAGACTGCCCCGATATTGTTCCCACTGTTGCAGTCATTGCAGCGTTTGCTGAAGGAGAAACAAAAATCGAAAATATCGCCCATTTACGCATAAAAGAATGTGACAGACTGCACGCCATGGCAATGGAACTCAAAAAAATTGGCATTGAAACAGTTGAATACACGGATTATCTCATTATCAAAGGCAACCCGGAACTGCAAAATCTTGCTGATGAAATCCATTTTACGAGCTATGATGACCACAGGATTGTCATGAGTCTCAGTTTACTCAATTTACGCGGCATAAAGACGTCCTTTGACAACCCCATGGCAATTACAAAATCTTTCCCGGAATTTTTTGATATTTGGAAAAGCATATGCGTATTACAGTAATTGGCTGCAATGGAAAAATGGGGCATACCTTTTTCCAAAAATTTCAAGAAATTGGGCATACTCTCACGGGGATTGATCTGCCTTTCAGCGAAGAGGAACTCTTTGCAAGCGTAACAGACGCAGAACTCATCCTTTTTTGTATTCCTGCAAAAACAATGGAAGAAATGTGCAAAAAACTCGAAGGGTATATTTCCCCGACCTGTATTTTGATGGATGTTACCAGTGTAAAAGTTCTGCCCATAAAAAGCATGGAAAAACACCATAAAGGTCCTGTTATCGGCACACATCCTCTTTTTGGTCCCCGTTCTTTGGATTATAAAAAAATATGCCTTTGCTTAGGTTCCTATTTTGCAGAAATGGACGAACAAAAAGAAAAAATGAAAGAAAATATTTTTAATCTTTTTGTGCAAATTGGCTGTGAACCGTTTTATGCCACTGCCGATATCCATGATAAGGCCATGGCAGCCCTGCAGGGCTTGAATTTTGTTACCAATGTTGCCTATTTTGCATTAACCGCCAATATGCCGGAGTTAAAGGAATTTTTAACGCCTTCCTTTATGCGGCGCTTGGAATCAGGCAAAGTAACCGTTGTGGAAGACGGTGACCTTTTCACGGGAATTTTTGAAGCCAATCCCTATAGTCAGGATATAGTGCGGCAGTACCGTTCTTTTTTAAACGTTGCTGCAGGCGGAGATATGGATGTTTTAGTGCATTTGGCTCAAAAATGGTTTCAATAATATTTTTTATGGGAAACGGTTTTGCATTTAGAGCATTTCCGCATTCATTCAGAATATTTTATTATAACGTTTTAAAATTTTTTCCCTGAAAAAATTTCTGATGTTTATCTAATGGTTAATTATTAGTTTTTCGCTTTGTTATAGAAAATGATTGATAATTAATCACCTATAAAACATATATTCTTGTTTTTCTGAAAGAAAAACAAGCAATGTGGGGGTATGGGGGAAATCATTTCCCCCATAAAAAGAAAATTTTATAATTATCTTTTGTTGTTATAAAATCAACCTAATACTAAAACAAAGCAAATATTTTTTATTTTTCTTGGAGGAAATGATTATCTCTGCTGCCGATATCCGCAGAGCTCGTTCACCCGCTCACGGCTGCCGCTCCCCCAATCCCCCTCAGTGCCCTGTTATGAATAATATTCATAACAGGGAAAATATTTTTCATTCCGGATGTTAACAGGAAACGCTCTATGTTTGTTTGGTTGGGGATTTTAAAAATATATAAAAAAGCAAAACCATGAGGAAGAATATTCCCCATGGTTCTGCATTCGGAATAGAATGATAAAAACTTATACTTTTGCAGCGGTGCGAAGGTCGGCAATAGCGTCAGTTTTTTCCCAAGTAAATTCAGGAAGTTCGCGCCCAAAGTGTCCATAGCAGGAAGTTTTGGCATAAATAGGACGTTTGAGGTCAAGACGCTTGATGATATGGTAAGGACGAAGGTCGAATACTTCGCGGACAGCCTTGGTGAGAATATCGTCAGGAATATCGCCTGTTCCAAGGGAGGAAACAAGAACGGAAACAGGTTCTGCAACGCCGATACAGTAAGCAATTTGTACTTCACAGCGTGGAGCAAGTCCTGCTGCAACAACGTTTTTCGCTACATAACGAGCCATGTAAGCAGCAGAGCGGTCAACTTTTGAAGGGTCTTTGCCGGAGAATGCGCCGCCGCCATGGTTGCCCATGCCGCCGTAAGTGTCGTTGATGATTTTACGTCCGGTCAAACCGCAGTCGCCGACAGGTCCGCCGATAACAAAGCGTCCGGTACGGTTGATGAAAATATCGCAGTCTTTTTCGTCAAAAAATCCTGTTGGTTTCAGCACCGGATAAATGACTTCACGGCGGACAGCTTCTTCAATATCAGCCTGTGCTACATTGGGAGCGTGCTGGGTGGAGATAACAACGTTGTTAATGCGGACGGGTTTGCCGTTTTCGTATTCAAAGGAAAGCTGAGTTTTTCCGTCAGGACGGAAGAAATCCACAATACCGTCCTTGCGAACGCGTGCTAACTGCAGGGAAAGTTGGTGAGCCCAGTAAATGGGAGCAGGCATAAGGGTATCGGTTTCATTGGAAGCAAAACCAAACATCATACCTTGGTCGCCGGCGCCTTGGTCTTCGGGATTTTCGCGGATAACGCCCTGTGCAATATCAGCAGATTGTTTGTCAATGGTAGAAAGAACAGCGCAGGTTTGGTAGTCAAAGCCCATGTCAGAGCTGTTATAGCCAATATTTTTAATGGTTTCACGAACAACATGGGGAAAGTCTGCATAACCGGAAGTGGAAATTTCCCCTGCAATAATTGCCATACCTGTGGTGACGAGGGTTTCGCAGGCAACGTGTGCATTGGGGTCTTGTTCGAGAAGTGTATCCAAAATTGCGTCAGAAATTTGGTCGGCAACTTTATCCGGGTGTCCTTCTGTCACGGATTCAGAAGAAAAAACATATTTACCTTTTGCGGGAATCATAATGCTCCTTTGCGAGGCGTTTTTTGCGTTCGCTTATTTTGTTATTAAAATATTATCCAAAAGACGCGCTTTGCCAACATAGACTGCAGCAGCAACAACAGCTTTGTCTTTCAGGGTTTCAAGTGGTTCTAAACTATCCTTGTCCACCATATTGCAGTAATCAATACGTGCCATAGGGATATTTTCTTTGATATAACGGGCAAAGAAATCCTGAAGATTTTTTGCGCTGTATTCCCCTTGTTTCGCTTTTTCCTGCAATGCGAGCAATCCTTTACGGATATGGGGAACAAGAGCACGTTCCTCTTTAGTAAGGTAGGCATTGCGGGAACTCATGGCAAGTCCGTCCTCTTCACGGATAAGCGGACAGCCGATAATTTCAACATCAACATTTAAATCCCGCACCATACGGCGGATAATGGTGAGCTGCTGATAATCTTTTTCGCCAAAGCAGGCAAAATCAGGGTGAATGAGGTTAAAAAGTTTTGTCACAACAGTGCAGACGCCGCGAAAGTGGGTTGGGCGGGTCACGCCGCATAAGCCTTGGGCTAAGCTTGGCACTTCAACCCATGTGGCATGATCTTTATGATACATGGCGCCTGCAGGCGGTTCAAACAAAATATCCGTGCCTGCTTTTTCGGTTACCGTGCGGTCATGGTTTGGATCATTGGGGTAGGCGTCCAAATCTTCATTGGGGGCAAATTGGGTGGGATTGACAAAACGGCTTACCACCACAATGTCAGCAAGTTCTCTTGCTTTTTTAATAAGGGAAAGGTGTCCTGCGTGCAGATAGCCCATAGTTGGAACAAGGGCAATGGTTTTGCCTTGTTTTTTTAATTCCTTGCAGCGTTTTTTTACCGCTTCCGGTGTTGTAATAATTTCCATATTCTGTTATACCGCTCACTGCTATATCAATTTATTGTTATATAGTTATATAGACAAGTCCTTTATATACGTAAAATTATTATCTGTCCAGTTTAATTTTTTCCTTTTATGCTTTTTCTTGTCAAAAACTGCAAGAGCTTGTAAAATAATTCGCTGTACGGTAAAATCATTTAAACAGGGACGGCTTGCAGCTCTATGCTGCTGGGGGGAAAATGAACCCGTTATTTCAGGGAAAAATAGATAATTTTTGTGCCGCCTATTCTGTGCTCAATGCCCTGCGGCTTTTGTGCGGAATTTCAGCTTTTCAGGCACGTGATATATTAAATGATACCTTGGTGGAAAAAGCCAAAAACAGTGAAGAGTGGAAGAAAATTGTCTGCCACGAAACCAATTATTATGAACTTGTCGGTTTTATGCTGGAAAAATGGCAGGCAGCCTATCAGTATTCCTATTATCGCCCCTTTCCCTGTCTAAGTCCCAATATCAATAATATCCGTCATTTTCAGCCTGAAGTTGACCTTGATACCGTTTGGGAATTTCTGCAAAATACGGTGACGCTGAGTGCAGAAGCAAATAAGGAAGTCACCGCCGTGTTCCGTTTTTGCCGTTTTTTGCCGCGGCAGGCAGGACCCATGGTGGATCACTGGTCAACCATTTCCAAAATTACCGATACAGAAATTTATCTTTACGACTGCAGTCTGGAAGCTACGGGCTGGTATGTTCTGCACCGTGAAAAATTCTTTTCGGCGCCCTTTGGAGCCATTCCTCCCCAGCGCACAGCCCTGCAGCAGCAGTATATGCTCAATCTTGCCGATGAAGAATTCGGCGTGATTTGCCCTGAATCCGTTTTTATGCTGGAAAGGAAAAAAACAGCTTTTGAAACTATCGCTGCAAGCTTCAAGCGAAAAATTTTTGATATTTAACCTTGACCAAATAGGGCGGCAACCTTATTTTATTAAAAGTTATCATTTTTAAAAACGGGATAGTCTATGTCACAAATAGAAAGAGCAGAACTGGAAGAAATTTTTTTGGAATATGAAGTGCTCACAGCACAGGTGGATAAACTTTTTCATGACGTTCAGTCAAAATACTCCAAGGAAGTTGCATGCACAAAAACATGCAGCGACTGCTGTTATGCCCTTTTTGATTTGTCCCTTGTGGAAGCCATGGCAATCAACCGCGCTTTCCATGACAGATTCGGCTTCGGCGCAGAACGTTCTGCGGTTTTGGAACGGGCAGGGGAAGCAGACAGAACGCTGACCCGCCTCAAACATTATTATTATAAAGAAGTCAAGCAAGGCATAAGCGATGAAAAAGTCATGGAGCAGGCAGCCCGTGAAAGAGTGCGCTGTCCGCTGCTTGGAGACGATAACCTGTGCCTTTTGTACGAACACCGCCCCTTGACTTGCCGCATTTACGGCGTGCCGACTGCCATTCACGGCAAAGGGCATGTGTGCGGCAAATGCCATTTTGAAAAAGGCGGGAAATACCCCACCCTGCAGCTGGACAGGATACAGGACAAGCTTGCAAGTCTCAGCCATAAAATCGCAAAAGTGCTGGGCTCAAAATATACAGAGCTGCATCATGTGTATGTGCCTGTTTCCATGGCGCTGATGAACAAATACGATGAAGCCTATCTTGGTTTGAAACAAAATGAAAAAAAGAAATCTCCCCTTGAATAGGAGGGAAAAATGGCAATTAATATTCCTGCAACGGTGTACCGCGACAGTACACCTCCGGACTTGACGGAAGAACAAGAAAAATTAAAAAAAGATTTATACGACAAAATTCCTGCCCGCAGAAAAAAATTTATTGATAAAATCGGCTATGAAAATTGGGATCCCTTTCCAAAACCCAATGACCCCATGGAAATACGCCGTGATGTTTCCAAACGGACAAGTCAGGAGCTTTTTCGGGAATATTTCCAGACCCGCCCCAAGGATGAAGTGCAGAGCAATGCATACAGACAGGCTGTTTTGGAACTTGCCATCGGCATTATCGGCAGGGACGAGAAATATTTAGGCTTTTTTGATTTTGCCGTGTGGTATTATCATTTGCTGCAGCAGGAAGGCTATGTTGAAGAAAATGCTGCACAAGAGAAGGAACAATAAAGAAAAATTGAGGAAACTATGAAAGAACGCTACGACTCATTAGACGAATATATTGCTGATTTACAGGCTGAAATAGCCCAAAATGACAACTGTGCCAACCATTATTACCAGCTTGGCATGGCAATGCTTGCAAAACACGATTATTTGGAAGCAGAAAACGCTTTTTTAAACGCTGTGCGCCTCTCTCCCCGCCTTGCAGAAGGCTTTGTGCAGCTGGGCGGACTTTGCCTGAAACGGGGAGATTACGAAGGCTGTCTCCGCTATAATACGGAAGCGTCCAATATTCGGGCAAAATACGCAGTGCCAAAAGCGAATATGGGTTTTTGCTATTTGCAGATGGGCGATATCAAAAAGGCAAAATCGGCACTTACCAAGGCTTTGGAATGGGATCCTGAATTTTTGCAGGCAAGAACAACGCTTGCGTCTGCCTATTTTATGGAAGGACACTATGACGCCTGTATTGAGGAAAGCAATACCGTGATTAAAGCAGAGCCGGCCTTTGGACCTGCTTGGAATAATTTAGCCCTTGCGTATTTTGAAAAAGGAGAATTTGCAAAGGCAAAAGACGCTGTGGAACAAGCCCAAAAATGCGGCTATGAAGTGCACCCTGATTTTATCAAAGAATTGCAGGAAAAAATATAACAATAACGTTTTAAATTTTTTTATGGGTAATTTGCCCCATGTCTGCTTCTTTTTAGAAAAAGCAAAGCCAAGCGGTTTTGCTTTTTTGTTATTTTTTTCAATAGAGATAATCATTTCCCCCATAAAAAGAGTATCTGTAAATTTTTTTATTAAATCCAACTGTTATAAAATCAACCCGACACTATAACACCGGCTGATTTTTTATCGCCGAAGGTTAAACATGATTATACTTATTGCAGGGGCAAGCCATACCGGAAAAACGCTTTTTGCCCAGAAACTTCTTGAAAAATATCATTATCCTTCTTTATCCCTTGACCATTTAAAAATGGGTTTAATCCGCATCATTGAGGGCTGCTGCATTCCTTTTGACTGGGAAAAGGATTTTGATGACAGGTATCGTACGCAGATAAAATACCGCTGTTTGATTATGAGTGAAAAGTATCTGTTAAACCATTATCAGGACGTGCCGGCGTTTGAAAACAGTATGGAAAAAAGGCGTTTTGATGCGTTCCTCAGCCTGCAGGCACTTATTCGGGAAAACGCGGAAAATCTTAAAATGTGCCAAGCATATGGACTGGATTATATTCTTATCGATGAGGAATACAGGCTGGATAATAAGCTGCAGCTCTAGCTTTGGGAGATGAAATTGTAAACTCCCGGCGTTTGAAATTTTATCCTTTCACACAAAACTATTCAAACAAAACCATGTAGCTGAATTTTTACTTTCTTGATGAGCAAGGGTGATTTTTATTGCTTTACCAGCGTGACAAAGGCAATGGCAGCATTTTTTTGTTCATGGGCATAGGAAACAAAGCAGTGCGTTACCCCAAGGCTGTCGGCTTTTTCTTTTGCTTTTGCAAAAAGTTTCATGACGGGTGCTTTGCCTTCATCCCGCAGTATTTCAATCTGATTTGGGGCAATTCCCCCGCTGAAGCCCGTGCCAAACGCTTTCACGCATGCTTCTTTGCAGGCAAAACGCCCTGCCACCCATTCAGCCTGACGTTTTTTGTTCTTCGTTGGCATTTGGGCTTGTTCACTTGGGGTCAATATCTTTTGCAAAAAACTGTCCCCGAAACGTTCTATGCTTTGCTCTATGCGGGCAATGGTGACAATGTCCGTACCGATTCCGAGTATCATGGTTTTTCTCTTTCTGCCTGCAGGCGGCGGGAATGCTAAAATGCCTCCGGATCTGTATAGCCGGAAAAAGATTTATTATGCTCTTCAATTTCTTTTTGGCGCATTTCTTTTGGATCTGTCCAGTAATGGATGAGTCTTGCAAGTTCGCCTCCCACGACACTAATCAGTGTAGACATGGGGTTGACGGGCATGCGGTTTTTTATTTTGAAAAGACCAAACTGGGAATCCGGTTTATAGGGTAAAACTCCGCTGTGGTGCAGGGACCACATTAAATCTCCTGTTTCCACCTGATAAATATAGAGCTGCATGGCAAAGCGGGAATCGCCCGTTGCGCCGCCGTCATAATATTGATTGATAACGCCGCCCACAAGGTATTCTGCGCCTTTTTGGCGGGCAACAGGCAGCATGTCTTCCGCATGATAGGGAATGACATAGCCATTATATTCCAGAGTGGCAAAGGTTTGCTCGGCAAGGAAACTTTCATAGACAAGCCTTGATACTCCGCGGGAGACTGCCTCATGGTCACGGCTGTTTTGCACCAAACCGAGCGGCACAAAAAGTGCTGTAGGCTTTTGGGGGGCATTGGCAGTGGGATGGACACGGGTGACAATTTCCCCTGTATAAAGCCCCGCCTGCTTATAAAAGCGTATGCCGTTGTCAAGGTCGAAATCAGCTCTGCCTCCGCGGGGGCTGATAAATTCTCCTGTACTGTCAGCTACATAGCTTGCCGTTCCTGAAATTGTTGAACAGGAACAAAGCAGCAAACTCGATACAATAAGAATAAAAAAAAGAAAATGTGTTTGTGTGTCTTTGTTATTATATTGAAATAATGTAAATTTTTCCATACATAGCCCCATTAATTTATTGCAATTTTTGCAAAATATCAGTATAGAAGAACTGTTGCTTTCTTGACATACAATACATGCTAATTTTGTAACTTGCAATAACTGTTCCATTTTAATTTTATGGTGCTATATGAAAAATATTCTTCTTTTTGCTTTTCTTCTTTTGTGTTCCTGTACGGCAAATGCAAATACACAAGGGATAATAAGGGTTTATGACAATAACATTTATCAGAATGTCAAACCGTTGCTCATGGCTGATTTTACCAAACATGGCATTTTGACAGAGGATTTGCCTTCTTTTAATCCTGTTGATTTTATCAAAAAGGAATGGGGGCTTTTCACCGGCAGGGAACTGTATAAAAAATTGACCCTTTCTTTCCGTTATCCCAGTATTCCCGAGAGTAAAACATGGACATTTGCAAGCCTCAAGGAAGAGTATACAGACACAACCATGTATAACCATGGCTTTATTCTGGAGCGAGGACTGGAGAAAATCACCGTCAGCCTTTTAGGGGATTTGGATTGGGATAAGAATGAGAGTTTGGATTGGCTTGTGTACTGCCGTTTTGAGCAAAAACCAAGCTCTGACGAAATTTCTAAAAACGATGCCCGTCCCGCACGGGAGTATTTTGTCATTATTACGGACAGGACAACAGAATATTGGCAGGCAGAACCGCTTGTTATCCGTGACATGATGCTGTTCAGCAAAGGACAGGAAAGCACTGTATACCGCAACCTGACAGAACAAAAGCAAAAGGCGCTGGAACCCGGTTTGGCTGTTGATTTTGAGGCGGGACAGGCTCAGATTATTGACGCTCCTGAGAAATCACAAAAATCCCTGCAGCAAAAAAAGGGTGACAGTTCAGCAAATCTTAAAGAGCAAAGCCTTTCCGAATAGGAAAATGAAAACCCGAAGGCTTGCTAATTTTTAGCTTTCACGTTATTTTATTTAGCTAAAGGGCTTAGAAAAGCAACGAATAAAAATGAAGGACACACTATGAGTAATTTCAGCGGAGCAGAGGACGGAAAAAAATTCCGTAAAAGTGACGGACAAAAAAAAGATTTTCGTAAAGACAGAAAAGAATATAAAGGAAAAGCGGAACGGGGAGATCGGCATGCCGGTTATGGCAGAAGAGAACGGCATTTTTCTGATGATGAAAAACGTCCTGCCCGCTTTGAAAATCAAGACAAAAATTTTGAAAAAGCAAGTTCCAAACGCGACAGGGACGAAAAAAGCGCAAAGCCCCGCCGCAGTGAAGGGATAAGCCCCAAGCAGGCTGATTTGTTGGAAGTCTGCGATTTAGACCGAGGCATTATAAAACTTATTGCCAAAAGGGCTAAAGTCATTGAGCGTATGATACAGTATAAATCTCTTGACGCAGCAACAGAAAAATCTATCCGCACCTCATGGGAGCAAAATACCAATAAGTATTGTCCTGACCCTAAAATTGCCCGTGAACTTTTTTTGCTCGTTCAAAGTGTGAAGGCTGTTGACGAAACAGACTATGATCATGCCTATAATCTAGCGCCGCTGCCAAAGCCCGTACAAGTTAATTTACAGGCTCCCGCCTCCAGTCGTTTGGCTCGTTTTTATATGATGACAGCAGCCGCCGGCGGGCAAAAAACCTGCATGAAAAATGTAGCCCTGACGGATTCGCTTATCCACACCATAAAATCCTTGAATGTATTGGGCGGCGATTTATGGTTTGAAAATAACGGGACTGTTTTCAGCCGTGAAAGCAAGGGCTTGCAGCGCGGCTCCGATAAAATTATCCATGTGGGAAGTGACGAGCAAAGTTTATGGCTTTGCCTTGCTCTTTGTCTCGGGCTTCCTTATCATCTTAAAATTACCGGTGAAAATGGGCTTTGCAAAATAAATTTTTCACCCATAGCAAAATTCTTGGCAGTATTCAATGCCCGCCTTGTGCAGGTTATTCCGGCCAGCGAAGGCTTGCCTATCCGCATTGAATCTTCCGGCATGACCCCTGATACCGTAAAAATTCCTGCGGAGCTTCCCATGGATTTTGTGCTTGCACTGATTCTTGCAAGTCCCTTTTGGGAAAGCCCCGTGCGTTTTGACATGACAGAATATTATGCCGGCCTGCAGGAAAATCCCGAAAAACGCGATGCATGGGATACTAATCTTGAAGATATTATGGATTGTATCCGCTTGTGCAGTTTGCCTGTTACCATGGAAAAAGACAGTATCGGCGTAAAACCTGAGCCTGTTCGTATTCCCGAAGAAATTACCCTTGCTTCCGATGCGGAACTTTGTACTTCCTTTTTCCTCCTGCCTGCCTTAACCGGCGGATCAGTCAGTTTGAAAGGGCATTGGACAAAGAAAGGTCAGCAAAAGCACCTTGCAGAGCTTATGGATTTTGCAGGGCTTGAATTTATAGTTAACGGAGATACGGCTACAGCGAAAGGCAATTCCGGCAAGGCTGAAAAAACTGTTATTCCGCCTTGTAATGAAGCTACGAAAACACTTTTGGCGTTATGGGCAAAAATGAACGGACAAGATATTGCTCTTTCTGCTGAAGACAAAGCAAATCCCATTTGTGAAAATTTCCTTGCCCATTTGGGCTATACCCTTGATTTGGAACGGGGAGAAGATGTTTACGCGCCCTTTATGGCACCCACTGCCCAGTGGGCAGTCGCCTATGCTCTCGGTGCGTACCTGCGCCCGCGGGTAAAGCTTGTGAACCCCAATATCTTGAATGATTATTATCCATTTTTCTGGCGTATGTATAATACCTTACCCACTCCAAGTATTGATAAGGCAGAACGAAAAGATGACACACCCAAACCTAGACGAATTATTGCCCAAGGAGTCTATGCAGACCTTCCTCAGCCGCTCTCTTCCGACGACGATTAAGGAACTTGAGGCAGAAATAGAACAAATTGACGCATGGCGTTTGCTTTGTTCAAATTTAATCAAGGATTTTATGGCAAAAGAAGATGCGGAAAAGAAAATCTTTTATGCCAAAGAAATCCATGAGCTTATCCAAGAACGGAATATGCTGGAAACGCACAGGGAATTTAGACGCGTCCGCATTGCTCGCCTAAAATACGAAGAACAAGGATGATACATGAGTACAGAAACTTCTTGCATAAATTGCGGAGCTTGCTGCAAAAAAGGCGGTCCTGCTCTCCATACAAAGGACGCTTATTTATTTGAAGAAAATATTTTGCAGGTTCAAGATGTTGTGACTATCCGTGCAGGCGAGCTTGTACGGGATGATATGAAAAACAGGCTTGTGCCGATTCCTACGGAACTTGTCAAAATTGCCCCGGCTAAAAATTCCCGTCCCGATGATTGGACATGCCGCTTTTTGACAAGCAATAACCGCTGCTTTTTGCATGGAAAGCATCCTTCCGAATGTCGTGCTTTTTATTGCAAAGAGCCGGAAGCGCTTATGCAGCTGAGCAGTGAACCCCGCCTTGAGCGGGAAAAAATCTGTGAACTTGTCAATGCGCCTGCCCATTGGGCGGAACTCATTAAAACCCACGAGGAAATGGTGAATTACGAAGAACTTGGACCTTGGGCACTCAAAATCGATGAGGACAAGGAAGCACGCACAAAATTCATTGAAAAAGTGGAATTTGACCGTTCTTTCCGTGAGCTTGTGGTGGAAAAAAAGGCTGCGCCCGAAGAGGCGCTGCCCTTTCTTTTCGGGCGTCCTCTTCTGCAGACCATGGTCATGTATAAGCTTATCGCAAGATGCGGTGAAAACGGTATAAACATTGTAAAAATGCCTGATTAGGAAAAGAATATGTATATAGTAACCGGCGGAGCGGGAATGATTGGCAGTGCCACGGTTTGGGCTTTAAACCAAAAGGGCATTGAAGATATTTTGGTTGTGGATAATCTTGCAAACACAGAAAAATGGAAAAATCTTGTTTGCCTCAAATATACCGATTATATGCACCGTGACGAATTTTTGCAGAAAATCAAAAATGACGGGGTTAAAGACGTCCAAGGCATTGTGCATATGGGGGCGTGTTCTTCCACAACCCAAAAAGATGCCGATTTTCTTATGCGAAACAATTTCCATTATACACAGGAAGTTTTCCTTTTTGCACAGAGAAACGGTATCCGCATGGTAAATGCCAGCAGTGCGGCCACCTACGGGGCAGGGGAACTTGGGTTTAAAACGGATTTGGAAACAACGCTTAAACTGCACCCGCTCAATATGTACGGCTATTCCAAGCATTTGTTCGATTTATGGTGTATCAGAAACAACTGTCTTGATAAGGTCGTCAATCTTAAATTTTTCAATGTCTACGGACCCAACGAATACCATAAAAATACCATGCGCAGTGTTGCATGCAAAGCCTTTGAAGCGATTACGGAAAAAGGCTATTTGCAGCTTTTTAGCTCTGATAAGCCTGAATACCCCCACGGAGGGCAGCAGCGTGATTTTGTCTATATCAAAGACTGCACCAAAGTGATTTTATGGTTTTTGGAGAATCAAATCGGCGGTATTTTCAATGTGGGAACAGGTATGGCGCGGACATGGAACAGCCTTGCCAATGCCGTATTTACTGCCATGGATAAGCCCACACGCGTAAAGTATATCCCCATGCCGGAAGATTTGCGCGGTAAATATCAGTATTTTACCGAGGCAGATATGACATGGCTTAAAACCCATGCTTACCCGTACGAATTTACCAGCTTGGAAGACGGTATCAAAGACTATGTGCAAAATTATCTTTTGACGGATAATCCGTATTTATCAACATTATAAATTATACTATTTGAGGCTGTTATGCTTATTTCCTGTCCAAAATGCCATTTTAAACGCCATGTTGACGAAAAGCAGATTCCGGAATCCGCAACCCTTGCCACATGTCCTAAATGCCAAAATAAATTCCGTTTCCGTGACCCTGAAACAGGAAAATTTATTGCTGAAATATGCCTTGAATTGGAACAGGAACAAGCCGAACACCTTGAGAATACACAAGCTGCTGAAGCTGAAAATAAAGAAATTTCTGCCGAGCCGCTTGAGCATGCCCATGCACAGGAACAGCATACTGAACAAGCATCTGAAAATTCAAAAGAACAAGAATCGAGTTCTGAACAAACTGTTTCAGCAGAAGATCCTGTTCCTTTAAATGAAGAAAATTTTAATCAAAAAAAGAAAAAAGAAGAAAATCCCCTGCAGGAACCTGAATTTCAGCATTATGGACGCAATGTCAAAAAAGCGGAACGCTATGTTATGATGACCGATGACGTGCCATGGGAACATCCGGAACGCTATGGCTTTTTCCGTTCCTTTTTCCGTACCATTGTGCGCGTCATGTTCAGCGGAAAAGAGTTTTTCTCCACTATCCACAGTCAGGTTTCTTCGCTTCGTCCGGCCAGTTTTTATGCTATTATCGGACTTGTTCAGGCTCTTATCGGGTATTTGTCTTCCCCCGGCATGATGAACTTTATTAAAAATGCCAATATTGATCCGCAGCAGCAAGTGCTCATGGAAAATCTTTTTTCCAACCAAAGCCTGACCATGCTCATCATCACCACGCCCTTTATTATGATTTTGCAGCTTTTGATTTATGCGTCTTTTGTGTATCTCGCTATCAGGATAACCAATCCGGAAAAAGCGGATTTTCCCCTGACACTGCGCATTATTGCCTATGCGTCTGCACCCATGATTTTGTGTATAGTGCCATATCTTGGCGGGTTAATTGGACTTATTTGGTTTATTTATAATATTTTTATAGGGGTAAAATACGCCCTGCGCCTGACATGGCAAAGAACTTTTCTTGCCCTTGCGCCTATCTTTATTCTGTGGTTTTTTATTGCTTTCAATCAAGCCCTTGTTATTCTTTCTGCCATTCAAGGCGAGAGCATTTCCTTGTAACATTAAGAATAATACCCACAAGATTTAAACCAGTTTTTTGCATCA
>OFFB01000281.1_pt1 | contig 54117 bp, 40 predicted proteins | sample 1521281 | NCBI WGS metagenome assembly OFFB01 (sample SAMEA3504109, study PRJEB24116) | mouse gut metagenome | biome: mouse gut; feature: mouse-associated habitat; material: faeces | place: Denmark | collected 2011
TCAAGGTCAAGCTTTATTAAGATTTTGAGCAGGTTTCGGTTCTCGAAGAGGGAGCGATGCGGGCATCGCGACCGATGAAGAGAGCCGAAAGATGCCAAAATATTAATTAAGATTGTGCTTGAAGAAAAAATTACTTCATTTTATGTTTTTCGTAAAAAGTTTAAACAACTTCATAATCTTCTGTGGTTGCCGAATCTGATAATGGAGCCGTTTTCCCGGAACCTCAATGTCGGCAACTTTGCTGAGAGTTATTAACGTCGTTTGGTTGATTTCTTCTTTGATTTCTTGGCAGTCGACTTCTTCGAAGTACTCTTCTTGGTCGAAGACTTGGTGCTGCTCTTGGCCGATGAGCTCTTGGCGGGCACTTTCAGAGTGGCACCGGCGCGGATAGCATCCCCCTTAAGGTTATTGGCCTTGCGCAGCTCCTCGACTGTCACACCATGTTTCTTTGCGATTGTGGTGAGCGACTCGCCATTCTTGATGGTATGCTCCACAGGCTTGGCTGCCTTGGTGGTCTTCTTGGTGGATGTCTTTGCAGAGGTGGTCTTGCTGCGGCTTGCGGCAGTAGTGGAGGCTGACGAGGCTGCCTTGGTGGTCGAGGCAGCCGATGTGGCGGCATTGCTGCGGGTAGAGCTCTTTGCGGGTTGCTGGGTGTCGGCCACAGCCATTGTGGTCTCGACACGCAGTTTCTGACCCTTGCGCACAGCGTTGCGGCGCAGTGAGTTCCAGCTGCGGATATCGCTCACGCGCACGCCGTAGCGCTCGGCAATATCATTGATGGTCTCACCGGCAGCCACAGTATGGGTCACGGTGCGTGTGGCAGCCTGCAGCGAGGCATTCTCCTGACGTGGACCTGCAGCATTTCCGGCCGAGGCTGCAGCCACATCATCATCCTCATCGGGGTCGGCATGCGATGCGAGCAGCAGTCCCTCCTCGAGTTCATCGACTGCCGGGAGGGCATCCGAGGGGAGGTCGCCGGGTTCGGCATCCGTGCGGCGGGCATACTTCGATGCGTCATAGGCCAGGATATCGGCCTCGCTCATGATATATGCCTGCACCTGCTGGGCCGGAAGAATGAGCATATACTGACGCTCAGGGCTCCCCGGGATGATATCGGCGCGGAACTGCGGGTTGAGTATACGCAATTCCTCCTTCGGGATATCAAGCACCTTCGAGATCTGGTCGAAATGCACACGTGTGGATATCCCTATCGTGTCGGTTACGAGCGGACGTGTGGGCAACACGGGCGAGATATTGTGCTCCTTATAATAATTCATCACATAGTTGGCAGCGATAAACATCGGCACATATCCGCGTGTCTCGGGCGAGAGGTATTCATAAATACTCCAGAAATCCTGTTTCTTGGGATCGCCTCCTGCTCGGCGGATAGCCTTGTTGACGGCACCCGGGCCACAGTTGTAGGCAGCTATGGCCAGACTCCAGTCGCCATATGTGTCATAGAGGTCATGCAGCATCTTGGCAGCCTTCTGCGAAGAGCGGTAGGGGTCTCGGCGCTCATCCACGAGCGACGACACCTCCAGGTCATACCCCTTGGCCGAGGCGGGCATGAATTGCCAGAGACCGCCGGCACCGGTGCGCGACACGGCATTGGGGTCGAGGGCCGACTCGATCACAGGCAGATACTTCAGCTCCAGAGGTATCTGCTCAGCCTCAAGTGCCTGCTCGAAAATCGGCATATAGTATATGCCCAGTCCGAGCATCGAGGCCACCAGCGGGCGCCCGCGCTCCATATAGCGGTCGATATACTTCCTTACTATCTGGTTGAATGGCAGGTCGATCACAGTCGGGAGGTCGGCAAGACGCTTGCGTATCACCTCATCCGATGTCGACGGGTTGCCGGAGGTGCGGTAGCGGTCGTCGGTGTCGGTATAGTTTTTCATATACCATGATTCGAGCAGCTTCTTGGTGTCGGTCTCGAAGCTCTCGGGATATATGATGGCGTCGTCGGTGATCGATTCCTTGAGGTCGAGCACGTTGTTGTTTTTCGGCGCAGCCCAGGCGGCCGCTCCGGAGAGTCCGGCCAGCAGAAGGCTGAATATGATAAGTCGGCGTTTCATAACTTGATATGTTATCTAAGGGTCTTTGCGAGAAAGAGAGAATGCGGTGGAGAGAGAGGGTATCTGCGTGGCTACGCGGCCGGGGATGCCGTAGGCTGCCTGGGTCAGAGGCTGTGGGGAACCGTCGGGCACGGTCTTCAGAAAGTCAGGGCCCATTGCAGACCCAGTGTAGGCTTCCGGCTGAGCGAGGGGTCAATCATCACGGCCGGCGCCACATCCATCGATATATCCTCAGATATGTCGAAATGTGCCAGCGAGGCATCGACATACGCATCGAGCATACATAGCAGATAGACTCCGACGCAGCATATGATGCAGAGGTCGCGGTTGCGGCGGTAGTAATCCTTGCGGCTCTTCAGGGTCTGCGAGAGCCAGGCGGTGTCGAGCGAGGATTCATCGACTGTAGGGGGGAAGAAGTCGAGATACGACTTCGTGTCGGGGTCATCATCCATGATGTCGGAGTATGCGAGCTGATAATCCTGGTACATCCGGGCATTCCAGCTCGTGCCGTAGGCCAATCCCATATATCCGGCCACTATGATGGGGAGCTTCCAGTAGCGGCGGTTATAAATCTGGCCGAGTCCGGGGAAGAGTGCGCTGAGCCACACGGCGCGCGTGGGGTCGGGGTTGAAGGCGCGCTTCCCTTCGAGGGCATAGGGGTCATAGCCGGGGGCGGTGACGACATTGAGGGGCTCGTCGGCAGCCACCGAATCAGCGGGTGCCACCGCGGCACCTCCTGACTGAGCGGCATCGGGCACCTTTACGAGCAGCTCGGCGTCAAGCACCGGTTCACCCTCGGACGTTGCCAGCGAGTCGGCCGGAGCCACAGCGCCCCCCTGCACCTCGGAATCAGCCAGTGCGTAAGCCGGAGCCATGGCCATGCCGACCATCAATATCAATAGACTGAGCAGGCGTTTCATTTCAATTTTTCGAAGAGCTGCACGAGTTGCTGCAACTGGTCGTCAGATTCGAATTTGAGGGTTATGCTGCCGCGGCCGTCGAGGGCGCGTTTGAACTTCACCGGTGTCGGAAAGTAGTTGGCCAGCTCCTTGGTGAAGAAGTCATATTCGCGCGAGTTGGGCTGCGGCGCGGCGGGCTGAACGGCTACGTCGGGAGTCTCACCCTTCTGGATGGCGATGTTGATTTCGCGGGCAAGCTCCTCGACCTTGCGCACACTCAGTCCCTCTTTGAGTATGAGGTTGTAGAGCTTTAGCTGTTGCTTGGGGTTCTCTACCGACAGCAGGGCGCGGGCATGCCCCATATCGAGTTTGCGGTCGCGCAGACCGAGCTGGATTTCGGCGGGGAGTTTGAGCAGGCGCAGGTGATTGGCGATTGTGGCGCGTTTCTTGCCCAGACGTGCCGAGAGGCGTTCCTGCGTGAGGTCGTAGGTATCGATAAGTTTGCGGAATGTCAGTGCCACCTCGATGGCGTTGAGGTCTTCGCGCTGGATATTCTCGATGAGGGCCATCTCGGTGATTTCGGAGTCGGAGGCTGTGCGCACATAAGCGGGCACAGTTGTGAGACCGGCCATGTGTGCCGCACGCCAGCGGCGTTCGCCGGCGATGATCTGATATCGGCCGTCAGACTTGAGGCGCAGCGAGAGAGGCTGGATGATGCCGAGCTCGCGTATGGATGTGGCCAGCTCCTGCAGGGTCTCTTCGTCGAAGGTGGTGCGGGGCTGGTCGGGGTTGGCGTCAATCTGTGAGAGTTCTATTTCGTTGATTGCCGAGCCCCCGTCGGTCTGTATATCCCCCATGGATATCAGCGAGTCGAGGCCTCGGCCAAGTGCGTTTCGTCGTTGCATCTGTATTATTTCACTGTTTTGTGAGTCTCCGGCCCCTGTCGGGCCGGGGATGCTTAATCATGATTCAGGTTGGGTCAGGAGGGAGTGGCGGCACGCGGCTGGCGCTTGCGGTGGCGCTGTATCAGTTCGCGGGCGAGCTGGATATAGGCTATCGAGCCGCGGCTGTCCGGGTCGTAGAGCATCACGGGGAGGCCATGGCTCGGCGACTCCGAGAGCTTGATGTTGCGCGGTATGACGGTCTTGAAGACCATGTCGCCGAAGTGCCCCTTGAGCTCCTCATAGATCTGATTTGCCAGACGCAGGCGCGCATCATACATCGTGAGCAAGAAGCCCTCGATCTCAAGCGTGGGCTTGAGGCGCGATTTGATTATGCGTATAGTGTTGAGCAACTGCGATATACCCTCAAGGGCGAAATACTCAGCCTGCACCGGTATCACCACCGAGTCGGATGCCGTGAGGGCATTGACGGTGATTACTCCCAGCGAGGGGCTGCAGTCAATCAGTATATAGTCGTATTTATCCTTTACGGGGGCGAGCACGCGCGAGAGCACACGGTCGCGGTCGGGGCGGTTCATCAGCTCGACCTCGGCGCCGACCAGGTCGATGCGCGAGGGTATGATTTCGAGCCCCTCGACACATGTGGCGGTGCAGGCGTCGGCCGATGGATAGCCATCCACGAGGCAGTCGTAGATGCTCACCTCGCAGGTGGCCGGGTCAACTCCGAGGCCGCTGGTGGCGTTGGCCTGGGGATCGGCATCCACGAGCAGCACATGCTTCCCCTCCTGGGCCAGAGAGGTGCCGAGATTGAAGGCTGTCGTGGTCTTCCCGACGCCCCCTTTCTGGTTTGCTATTGCGATAATTTTTCCCATACTGCAAATTAACAAAGATTCGGTGACTTATCAAACTGAGATTCCTTAAAATCTCTTAAAATCCACCTTAATTATGGAATTTAGTCACAATATCATCGGTTTTTTTCTCATTTTCCCTCTCCAGGCTCTCTACTGCGCGCCTGAAGAAGATAATGAGCAGGGTGGCGGCCAGCATGAGCGCCACCGAGAAACTGTAGTAGACTCCGATGTTGTGAAGGTCGAAGCCGCAGGCCATCAGCAGCACCACCGGACACCCTACTACCAGATATGATAACACGGCCACCCATAGCAGGGGCTTGACGCGGGCGGTGCCGCGCAGGGCATTGGCGTAGGTGAGCTGCACGGCATCGCCATACTGATAGAGTATCAGGGGGAGCAGCAGCGGCACCGTGGCTGCCTGCACAAGCACATCGGGGGTGAAGAGGGCCACGAGCGGATGGAAGAAGAGCGCAAAACCGATTGAGGCCAGTGTGGCCAGAATCAGCGTGAGGTGCAGCCCGGCGGTGGTGATGCGGCGCACATTGCCGAAGTCGGCGAGGCCGGTGAAGTTGGCCACTCTGATTGATGTGGCGACTCCGAAGCCCATATAGACCATGAAGCCGAGTTGGGCGATGGTGTTGACCACCTGATATGAAGCGAGTTGAATCTTGCCAAACCATCCGCTCACTATGCCGCCGAAGCTCCAGAGCAGACACTCGATGCCGCTCTGTATCATGACCGGATATGAGGTGCGCCACACTGTGCGGCAGCGCTCGCGATGCTCTTCGCCGCGGGCCTGGTGCCAGCCATTCACATAGGGGCGGCGTTTGCGGCTGAAGGCGTATATCAGCAGTATGCCCGACATGGCCACAAGGCGCGCCACAAGTGTGCTCACGCCGGCGCCGGTAAGTCCGAGGGCCGGCATACCGAGATGTCCCCCTATCAGCACCCAGTTGCCGAATATGTTCAGGGCGTTGGAGATGATGATGAGCCACATGGGGGTGGCGGTATCGGTGCAGCCGTTGGAGGTCTGCTGGAAGGCATTGAAGATGGCCATCGGCATAAGGGTGCAGAGCATCACGAGATAGTAGGGGCGCACGAGCGGCATAAGGTCGGGCGACTGCCCCATCTTGTCTACAAAGAAGTAGACGCCGCCAAGTATCGTGGTGAAAGCGGCCGACACCATCAGATTGGTCACGAATCCGGCCTTGAGCATCGCTCCGACACCGGCGCTGTCGCCACGGCTGTAGAGGCTGCCTACGAGCGGGGTCAGTCCGGCCGAGAAACCGAATTGCATCACTATCGTCACCATGAATATGGAGTTGACAAAGGCTGCCGCGGCGAGTTCCGACGTGCCGCAGCGGGCCACCATCATCGTGTCGGCAAACGACACGACAATCATGCCCAGTTGCGTGATCATCACGGGGAGGCCGAGGCGTATCAGATTCTTATACTCAGCCTTATAGGAGGCGCGCGGCCTGACAGCCGCCCACCCTCGCGCTATTCCTCGTAAAAGCATAGTCTGTGATGGAATGGAATGATTTGACTTCGGCCGGCAATCCGCTCCGAAGCTATTCTTTGAAGTTGTTTAAACTTTTTTCGTAAAAAGTTTAAACAACTTCTATGCAAAGTTCGGAATTTATAATCATTCCACCAAATCCATACCCATATTAACCCCAAATCCATACTGATATTAATCGGCGGCGGGGGTGATGCGCCGGCCTGGTGAGGTATTGATAATCAGGGGGACTGTCTCGGAGGTGACCACACTGGTGTCGAGTCCGTAGGCACGTTCGTCGCTGACTCCGAGATGACTCAGCACCCGGTGCAGGTTCATAAGCCGGGTGGTGGCGGGCGGGCAGTTGCTGGAGGGTGAGAAGACGCGGTGGATGACGATGAAGTGGAAGTCGCCGGGTATGCCGCGGCTGGCAAGCGAGGGATAGCCGCTCGTCAGGCTCAGATGGCCGCGGGCCACAAGGTCTTCGACTATCTGGCGCAGATAGACAGTCACTTTGGGATCGACGCGAAATCCGAGCCGCATCCGCACATCATAGAGTGTGCCGGGTATCACCTCATCGACATCATATTCGAGCGTGTCGGGCGAGTCGGTGGTGACCACATGCACCATCCAGTAGTGGTCGGCGCGTTTGGGCAGCTTGTTGATGATTGAGTATATTATCTTGCTCTCTACCTGGCGGGGCTCTGTGGCGTCGGAGAGATAGACGAGGTTGGAGGTGAATTTCGGTATCTCGCGGTCGGCCTTGAGGTCGGTGATGATGTCGGTGACATCGTCGAGGCTGCGGAATTCTATCATGCTCCGGCGCAGTCCCACCCCCTTGCGCCAGCCTATCATCACGAAGCATACCACTCCGGCTATGAGTATCGTAAACCATCCGCCATGGGCGAACTTAAACATATTGGCCACAAAGAAGCATCCCTCGAGCGCACCGTAGATAATCAGGAATATGGCCACCACCCATTTCGGCGCACCTTTGACGTGCAGGTATATTGCGAGCAGTATGGTGGTCATGAGCATCGTGATGGTGATGGCAAGGCCGTAGGCGGCCTCCATATGCGATGATGTGCGGAAGAGCAGCACCGTCACAAGGCATCCGGCATAAAGGGCCCAGTTGACGGCGGGCACATAGAGCTGACCGCGGTGCTCGGAGGTGTGTCTGACACTCATGCGGGGCCAGAAGCCGAGACCCATCGCTTCGTTGAAGATGGTGAAGGAGCCGCTCAGCAAGGCCTGGCTGGCTATGATGGCGGCCAGGGCCGACATGATGACGCCGGGCAGGATAAACCATCCGGGCATTATGCCGTAGAATGGATTGCGGGCCAGCGCCCCCTCACCCTGACTGATAATCCAGGCTCCCTGACCGAGATAGTTGAGGATGAGCATTATCTTGACGAATATCCAGCTGACGGCGATATTTTGCCGGCCACAATGCCCGAGGTCGGAGTAGAGGGCTTCGGCGCCGGTGGTGCATAGAAAGACAGCGCCGAGCACAAGAAACCAACCGGGATAATCCACCAGCACCTTCACCGCGTACCATGGGTTGAAGGCCTTGAGCACTGCCGGATAGAGATGTATTGCAAGCGTGCCCATCACGCCGAGCATCAAAAACCATACCAGCATATAGGGGCCGAAGAAGCGCCCGATTTTGCCGGTGCCGGCTCGCTGCATCAGGAATATGCCTGATATTATGAGTATTACGATGGCCACTATCGGCAGGCCGGGGTCTATTACCGTGAGGCCCTCGATGGCGGAGGTGACGGTGACTGCAGGTGTGATGACACCATCGGCTATCAAGGTGGCGCCCCCTATGGCGGCCACCACATATAGCCAGCGGGCGCCACGACTGCGCAGCAGCGAGAATAGCGCCAAAATACCCCCCTCGCCACGGTTGTCGGCCCGCAGGGCGATGAGCACATATTTCACAGTGGTCTGGAGGGTAAGGGTCCATATCACACATGAAATCGCACCGAGTATGTAGTCGGCATCGAAGTGCGGATTGGCTCCGGTGATGGCCTTCATCACGTAGAGGGGCGACGTGCCGATGTCGCCGAAGACGATCCCCATCGTCACCAGCAACCCCATCGCCGTGAGCCGGTGCAGCCCCGACGCTCCGCTATGTGAAGTCTGAGTTCCCATACCTCACAAAACGCCCGCGCCCGCCCCAAAGTTCTCCCCCACCCAACAATCCTCCTTCAACTAATTTTCGGCGCAATACAAGTTTCAGTGATTTTCGTGAGAGACTTAACAAATATTGAGTTATCTTTGCGACATGAAGCGCTGTATTCTTATTTTTGCATCTGTTATGGCTCTGGCCCTCTCTTTTGGGGCTGAGGCAAAGAGACTGACCCACCGCACTGACTCGCTGCTGCGGCAGCTTGACGTGGCCGTAAGGGATGAGGCTGAGGCATCGGCTGACCGACGCCGGCGCATCGCGCGTTCGATAACCAACCTCCATAATGCCGCCACCGATTCTGACCGCTACAATGTATACCGCACTCTTTATAGCCTCTACCGCTCCTATTCGGGCGATTCTGCCCGCTGGGTAGCCGAACGCCGCCTGGAGGCAGCCGAGGCCACCGGCAATCATGCGCGCATTCGCTCGGCGTCGATGAATCTGGCCGAGAGCTATTCGCTGGCAGGCGATTACAGCGAGGCACTGCATATTCTCGACACTATCCCGCGCACCGACATCCCCGACTTCCAGAAGAAATATCTCTTCACCCTCTACCGTACCATCTATGAACGGCTCTCGAAGACCGATGCCATTAAATCTAACATCATTATCTACGACCGGCTGCAGCGCGCCTACACCGATTCGGCTCTGCAGGTCACTTCGAAGTCTGACCGCGATTACAACTATCTCATGGCCTCCCGGCTCATTCTGGCCGGCAACGCTGATGAGGCGCTGAAGTATCTTGACCTCCCCGATTCGCTCTCTGCCTCAGGCCGATCAAGAGTGCTCAATAAGCGCGCGGCTGCTTTCCATATGCTTAATCAGAGGGATGATGAGATTGAGGCACTGGCCGAGGCGGCGCTGGCTGACCTGAACGATGGTCTGCGCGACTATTCGGCGCTGCCGTCGCTCGCGCAGCTGCTTGACGAGCGCGGCGAGTCGAGCCGTGCGTATTCCTACATTCGCCGTGCCCTCGAGGATGCCCGGCTTTGCAATGCCAAGTCGCGCACCACCGAGGTGCTCGAGCTCATACCCCTCATCGATGCCAGCTACGCCGAGGCCGACCGCCAGCGCATTGCCTGGCTATATGCACTGCTGGGTGTGGCCGTGGCTCTGGCCGTGGCCTTGAGCTTTTCTCTCAGAAGTCTTTCGAAAAGAAACCGCACCATCCATGAGGTGAATGAGTCGCTTAAACTCTCTAACCGACAGCTCAATGATTCTAACCTGCAACTCGAGGCCACCAACCACCGGCTGGCCGAGGCCAACCGAGAGAGAGTGCGCTACATCACCGAGGTCTTTGACGCACATAGCGGCTACATCAGCCGCATGGCCTCGCTGCGTGGCAATCTGCTGAAATTCCTGACATCGTCGCAACCGGCAAAGGCGCGACGCCTTCTCGAGGCCGAAGCGGCCGAAGAGCAGGAACTCAAGGAACTTTACACCCGTTTCGACACCATATTTCTGCGCCTGTACCCCGATTTCATTGAGGCCTACAACTCTCTGGTCCGCGAGGAGTGCCGGGTCAACCCAAAGTCGGCAAGCCTCACCTCCGAATTGCGTGTACTGGCATTGATGAAAATCGGCGTGCGCCGAAGTTCCCGGATAGCCGAACTGCTGCATTATTCGCCTCAGACGGTGTATAACTATAAGTCTACTCTGCGCGCCGCCATGACCGACCCGGCGGCTCTCGACCTATGGCTCGACAATCCGATGCCCTGAAGGCACCATGCCCCATCAGATAGGCGTAAAAAAGGGTCGCATAGGCCAAATCACACTCTAATCTATTGAAATCTGAATCTACTTATTTGGGCGCAGAGCAGAAAGCCATCTATCTATATACGTGCATTTTACAGATTTCTAAAATCTACTCTCACACTCTACTTGCTATTGCGGCACGCAGTCGGCGCATATAACTTTGCGGCATCGGAATCTTCCGACAAAGTTGTATGAACTTCGACTGAAAAACCTAAAAAATCCAATCATGGAAATGAGAAAACGTCTATCCACACTGGCATTCGGCGCCACAATGGCCATCTCGGCCATGGGGGCCACGCCCGACGGCTACCGCTTCTACTATAATGTAGGCGACCAGTCTCTGAACGAAGATCCAGAAGTGGTCTTCACTCATCTCGATTCGTTCACTGACGCGAATGGCAACACGACCGCAGTCTTCGCCGGCATCAAGGATATCCCGGCAAGTGTCAACAGTGGCTACATTTATTGGAACATCGCTCCGGTCGATGGCGAGGCCACCGGCGATATGCTCTTCGATAGCCCCAAAAATGTATCCTTCTCAAGCAAGAAGAGTAAGGAGAGCTGGCTCCGCGTGGTCGTATCTGACGCTGATGCGGCTGTCGACAGCAAGGCGGTGTCATCGGGGGGCTTCCGCGCCTACACTGCCGACGGCAATGTGACAATGACCCCCGCCTCAGGACATAAAGCCACCGCCTCGCTCACCTTCTCCGGCACCGACAAGACTTTCTGCATACACTACGGCAGCGTCAACTCCGAGTCTGACCTGGGTGTGCTGACCCACGACATCGCTGTGAGCGCTACCTGCCTGGCCGCCGACATCACCTATGACTTCCTCACCAATGGCGTCAGCATCAACGAGACCAAATGGGGCTCACCCTCAATTGATGCCGGCATCGACCCTGAGCCCGAGGATTGCGCCCGCTGCTTTGCCGAGGATACTGAGGCCAAGACCATCACTTTCATCATGGACAACCGCCTGTGGCGCCAGTCAGGTATCAACCGCATGGAGGTGCGAGGCTCATTCAATGGCTGGGGCTCTGACCCGCGTTATGCCATGAAGCATGATGAGGAGCGCGACATCTGGTATGTCACTCTCCCCACTGCCGATGTGAATGTGCCGGGCAATAGCGGCCAACCGGAGTTCAAGTTCGTGTCCAACAGCTCGAACTATCTCGGTGGCACCGGCAAATCATTCATCCCCGAGGGCTATATCTTCCTAAATGGCGACAATAATAATATCATCGTCTTCGCAGCTGATGATTTCGACCTTATCAAGGAGAACAGCCGCACTGCCAATGTGCTGAAAAGTGTAAGCGATTTCGACCTCACCACTGAGGCCGGACAGGAGGAAATCTCCAACTTCCGCCGCGTGCCGGGCACTATGAACCTCTACCGCTCCTACCACCCCTACAAAATCACCAAATTATCTAATCCCACCGAGCCTTACCGCATGAAGTATGTGGCCGAGTTAGCAGCGGAGCATGGCATCACATGCGATATCTGCCTGTCGGAGAATGAGGAGCGGAATCTCCAGTCGTTCAACATCGCCGGCACACCCTATCAGGAGGCTATACCGGCCTATTATCAGGATATCATCGACAATGGCAGAGTGCTCTATGTGGGTGCCACCTCATCTGTGCCCACCTACAATGTGGTCTACTACACCCCTGAATCTGCCACATTCGGCAATTGGGTGAAGGAGATTGTGGAATTCATCATTGATGACCGAAACCCCGGCCCATTCGAGATTCACTGCCGCATCGGCACCGACCGCACAGGTGCTTTCTCAGGAGTGCTTGCCGCGCTCTGCGGAGCCACCTGGGACCAGATTGCCACTGACTATCAGCTCACCAACCGCATGGGCATACAGGAGTTCCGCGACTATCATCTGCTGCAGTATGGCTTCCAGAAGCTCCTTGGCGTAGAGGATATCCATTCTGTGGCCGATCTCCAGTCGGCAATGCGCAACCACTTCGTGTCAAATGGATATCTGTCGGATAACCAGATTGATATGCTGAAGGCCAAACTCGCCGGCCCTCTCTCGGGTGTGGCTGAAGTGGAGGAGGCAGCCAACACTCCTGCCGTGCTCTACGACCTCCAGGGCCTCCCCACATCTTACACTCTCGACAATGCACCGGCCGGAATCTACATCGTGGTCGAGGGTGGCAAGGCGCGCAAAGTGGCGCTTTGATTGCGAAGTCGCCGAATTCTACATCAGTATCTCTCCTAATGCAACCATAAACGAGCATAAATAGGTTAATAAAGTAAGCAGGCGGTCTGCGGCGTTATCATCTTCAGAAAGACGTCGCAGACCGCTATGTATTTTGTTGAATTTCCGGCGGATATAGTGCGTATGCTCTGCTATGCAGGCTGCCTCAGCGGCTGCGCTTCCAGCGGTTGTGGCTCCAGAGCCAGTATGGGGGATTGCGACGGATGGTGCGTTCGAGCATGCGCAGGTATTCTACGGTGAAGGGATTCTCTTCGCCCTGCAGCCCGGCGGAGGGGAGGATTGGGCGGAGGGTGAGGTGGTAATAGCCGCGGCGCCGGGGCTCGACATCGACATAGATGAAGTCGGCACCCACTTTGCGGCCGATGACTTCGCCGCCGTTGACATAGGGTGTGTCGATACCCATGAAGTCTGTCCAGTGCTTGAGTTCGGGGGTGAAGGGGCGCTGGTCTGCGATGAAGCCGCAGATGAAGTTTTGTCCCTCACGCTTGAGGCCGAGCAGATAGCGCACGGTGCGGGCCATCGGGATGTTGAGGGTGCCGAAGCGGCTGCGCAGGTCGAGCATCAGGCGGTCAAACACCTTGTCGCTAAGCGGATGATACACCTCGCACATCACCGCCCCTGGCTCGATATGGCGGGCCATGGCGGTGACCCACTCCCAGTTGCCGTAGTGCCCGAGCAGGAGTATCACAGGGCGGCTGTCGCGCAAGGGGGCGTTGATGAGCTCCATCCCTTCGACTGTGACGCGTCGGGCCATCTCCCGGTCCGATACATGAGCCAGCTTGGCTGCCTCTACAAACACATCGCACAGATGTGAGTAAAACTCACGCTCCCAGGCGGCTCTCTGCCCTGCCGATGCCTCGGGGAAAGCGCGGCGCAGGTTATCGGCCACCATTCCACGCCGATACTTCACCACTCGATAGAGCATGAATGCGGCGAAGTCGCTCAGTCCGTAAAGCAGTCCGAGCGGCAAGCGGGCCACAGTGCCGAGCGCACCGCGCATCAGTCGGTAGCGCCACCTCTGGCCGGGGGTCAATGATTGCTGGATGGTGTCGGCTGCGTTCACTCCTCTACGGGTTTGAGTTGAAGTCTGCGCATTATCCACTGCGTGAATTCCTCACGCTGGGCATCGGAGGCTTTATCAAGCGAGCTTATGCAGCCGAGTTTCAGATTGGGGTCGCGGTCGGCACGTGCCAGTCGCTTGGTGAGATAATCGGGGCGCTTGGCGGTGGGCTTGAGAAAGAGGTTGATGTTGCTGCGTTCGAGCCGCAGAAGACCGGCCTGCTCGGCAAGCAGATTGCAGAGCGAATGCGGCGAGAAGTGGTAGCGGTCGCGGAATTTTGGATAGATATTGCAGCTGATATAGCACCGGTGGCACTCATAGAAGTCCTCGAAGAGATGGCGCAGCTGGGCAGTGGGGGTATGATAGTAATAGAGTATGTGGTGAGACTCGGCGATTTTTGCCGACATCAGCATCGGTGTTTTGAAGCCGAGGATGCGTTTGCCGTTCTTGAATCGGAGGTTGTCGAGCAGTTGGGCCCAGTAGCGGTTCATGCGGTGGCCATGCAGCACCATCTTGCCGCGGTCAAACCACTCTTCGGGCTGCATCGGGGCCATGACGAAGGTGTCGTCGTTGAAGTAGATATATTTCTCGCTCAGGCCGGGTATGCGCCAGAGCATTGTCTCGATTGAATTGCAGTTGAATACGGGCAGGAATGCTTCGTAGCCGCGGAAGATGACCTTGTGGTCGACCACCTCCACCGGTATCGGCGAAGGGAAGTTGCGCAGCGTCAGCTCCAGTTCGCGCGAGGGGTCCTGGCCATCGGTGACTATGTAGATGCGGCGCACCCAGGGCATGAAGCGGTTGACCGAAGCCACCGACCAAGCCAGTTCGCCGAGATTTGAATATCGTGTGTCGCCCCCCTTGTCGTCACCTTTCACATTCTCTTTGTCGTTAGAGGCATAGAGGGCGCGGCGGCGGTTGAGTTCGGGGTCGCTGCCGTCGACCCATGTGTAGACTATATCTATGTCGGATGTCATCATATTATCTCTTTGAAGCGTTCGGGTATTCTGACCACCCGGATAAGGCCGAAGGTGGTGGGTTTGTTGAGTGCGAAGATAGGGCGGCAGAGTGTCTGCATGCAGCGCATGCGCTCTACGGTAGGCTCCCAGTCGAGGGCTTCGACTCGGCTCACACGCTCTACCGCACGCTGGCGCTTTAGCTGGTGGCGGGTCCAGCCGTTGGCCACACGCGACTCATCGGCCGAAATCTGGCGCAGGCTCTCAATATCGACCCCTCCGAAGTGAAAGAGGTAGAGGCCGGGGATGATATGGTAGTTGGTGTGCTTCACGCGGTGGTAGCCCCCACCCCACACTTTGGGGCGGGTGATGACTGAGGGTTTCGTATAGCGCGAGTGGAGCCAGCCACGGCTACGCTGGCTGAGGAAGGGGCGACTGAAGTCGGCCGGGGCCTCAGCGGGCAGATGCTGCATCACATCGACACCGAGCCCTGAGTAGCAGGGATAATCCGGCAGAGAACTCAGAAATTCGCGCAGCTCCATGCCGCAGTCCGGGTCGACGACGAGAAATTCGTCGGCATCGGTGGCAATCACCATGTCGGCCCCCTCGGCGTCCATAAGCCTTGCGGCCACATCCGACATGAAGCGCGAGCGTTTGCGGTCGGTGTCGACCACATTCCCCTGCATCTTCGGCAGCACACGCACCTGTATGCCGGCGCAGAAGTCGGGCACCTCCTGGTCTTCGCCATCAAGAAAGACACGCAGATTCTCCGCGCCAAGGCGCGAGGCATAATAGTCAACCCATTTGCGTAGAAACCTGTCGTTGCGCGCCATAGTGAGCGCCATTATCTTCTTCATATCCTTCCCGAATTTATTTGCTACAACAAATTTAGTTATTTATTTAGACAATTTTCATACCTTTGCAAAAAAAAAGATATAACCCTTTTAAAATTCACCGTAGCCCCAATACGAATCTATTACGGCCATGACACAACCGAGACCCGAAATATCCATCATTGTGCCCATCTATAAGGTGGAGCGCTATCTGCGTGAATGTCTTGACTCGATTCTTGCCCAGAGCTTCACCGACTGGGAGTGCATACTCGTCGACGACGGCTCGCCCGACTCTTCACCGGCCATATGCGAAGAATACGCAGCGGCCGACAGTCGCTTCAGAGTGATTCACCGTCCCAACGGTGGACTATCGGCCGCCCGCAACACAGGTCTGCGCGAGGCGAAAGGGCGATTCATTGGGTTTATCGATTCTGATGACTGGGCGGCGCCTGACCTTTTCAGTCGCCTTCACCATCTGATTACCTCGCATGGCACTGATATGGCCCAGGTAGGTTTCATCAACGAGTATGTGGGCACCTCGCGCCGCAAACCGCTCGTGGCCCACACCATAGTACTTGACCAAAAAGGGATTATCCGCGAGCTCGCACATGACAAGATGCTGCCGAACTATATGTGGAACAAACTCTTCCGCCGTGAGTGCATCGGCCCGGATTTCCCGGAAGGGAAGGTGTTTGAGGATATCCGTACCTTCAATATCTGGCTATCCTCTATAAAGAGTGCGGTGCTTGCACCGGAACCCCTTTATCACTACCGGCGCCGCAAGGGGAGCATCGTCAACTCAAACTTCTCGTCATCGCGCCGGGAGTATCTGCAGTCATGCATCGAGCGCGAGCGGGCCATCAATGAAGTCGCGCCGGGACTCTTCTCTCCCAGCGAGCGGTCGGCATATCTATGGCAGGCGGCAATCAATGCGGCCAAGACTGTGGCGCGGTATGAGGCCGAACCCTCGCGACGCATGCAGGTGGTGAGGGAGATAAGCGAGCTCTGCCAGGGGTTCCCGCCCCCTCCGGTGGGTGAGCTGGGCCTGAAGAAGTGGTGGCGCGCAAATCTGCTGCGCATGCATCCGCAGGCGTTTATCTCGATTATGCGGGCTGTCTTCACCACTGATTTCCACACCAAGAACCGCAACGCGCATCTCTACGACTGACCCGGGCAGCCAAGTGAGATTCAAGCGAAATCCAAAAGAGATTATTGAGGGTTTGAGGAGTTTGGAAATTGATTATTAAACAATTTTTACATAATTTTGTAATTCTATTAGGTGAATCATCATAAGAAGTTGTTTAAACAACTTCTTATGATGATTCACCGGAAATTCGACAACCTTTGCCTTATCGCACTATGAGCAATATCAAAACCAGAACCCTCGCCGCAGGCTCGCTGCTATGCGCCTCGCTGCTGGCCACTGTGCCGGCAGCCGCACAGGTGAGCCTCGACTCATGCCGCAACATGGCCTTGCGCAACAACAAGACCATACGCCTGGCTGAAGAGGGTATACGTGGCGCCGGCTACGAGAAGAAGGCTGCTTTCGCGGCCTATCTGCCCGGTATCGACTTTACGGGGGGATACATGTACAATCAGAATCAGATCGAGCTCCTGGCTGAGGATGCCAAACTCCCTACGATGAGTTTCGACCCGGCCACACAGAGCTTCAAGTATAATATACTCACCACCCCCGACGGCACACCGATCAAGGACCCCTCTTCGGGTGGCTTGATACCTACCGAAGTAGCGGTAATCCCGAAGGAGGCCATGAGCTACGATATCCATAATGTGTTTGCGGGTGCATTCACGCTGACGCAGCCTATCTTCATGGGTGGCATGATCAAGGCTATGAACGACATCACGCATTATGCCGAGAATGCCGCTGTGGCGATGAAGAATTCGGCGGTGCAGGATGTGGTGTTCGGCGTCGACCAGGCGTACTGGACAGTGGTGTCGCTCTGCGAGAAGAAGCGTCTGGCCGAGAGCTTCGTAGCGCTTGTGGATTCGCTCGACCATAATGTTCAGGCTCTGCTCGATGAGGGTATGGCCACACGCTCTGACCTGCTGACTGTGGATGTGAAGCTGAATGAGGCGCGCATCGCGCAGACAAAGGTTGAGAATGGACTCTCGCTGGCCCGCATGGCGCTGGCGCAGTTGTGCGGGCTCCCCGTGCATTCGCAGATGGTGCTGGCCGATGAGAATGGGCCGTCGGCTGCATATCAGGCAGCCCCGGTGGATGTCAACATGCCTGATGTCTATGCCCGGCGTGCCGACCTGGAGGTTATCCGCCAGAGCATCAACATCCTCGGGGGCCGCGAGCGCCTGGCGCTGGGGGCTATGCTGCCGAAGGTGGCGGCTGTGGGCATGTATTCCTTCTCTAACCCGAATGTCAACCATGGCTTCGAGAAGAAGTTCGGCGGAGGCTTCAGCGTGGGGGCCACAGTCACCATCCCTCTCTGGCACTGGGGGCAGCACTACAACCACTACCGGGCCACAAAGGCCACAACCAATGCACAGCGCCTGATGCTCGAGGATCTGGAGGAGAAGGTGCAGCTGCAGGTGAGTCAGGCGCAGTATAGCTTCGATGAGGCTTACAAGACCTACGACATGACACTCTCCAATATGGAGAAGGCTGAAGAGAATCTGCGCTCGGCGCAGCTGGGATACCGCGAGGGTGTGCTCACCACCGACGATGTCATAGCGGCGCAGACGGCCTGGCTGGCGGCTAATTCCGAGAAGATCGACGCCCAGATCGGCATACGCCTCTGCGAGGTATATCTGTCGAAGGTACTCGGCACACTTTATTGAGACCTCATCAGCCCTTTCAGGCGATAAATTAATTTTTTATAGACACTTACATATTCAGGAGACTATCTTATGAACGACAACAATAATATAGCTAATGACTCGCTGCAGGTGAGCAAGAAGGATCGGATGCTGCTAATCACTATTCTGGTGATTGTGCTGATTGTGGCCGCGCTGGCCATCGTGGGCTTCCTCTGCATCAAGCAGGGGCCTGACACTGTGCAGGGCCAGGGTGAGGCGACCGAGGTGCGCATCTCGGGCAAAATGCCGGGTCGCGTGGCTGAAATCTTTGTCAAGGAGGGCGACCACGTCAAAGCGGGCGACACGCTGGTGCATATACACTCTACACTCGTGGAGGCGCGCATGAATCAGGCGAAGGCGATGGAGACCGCGGCCTCTGCGGCCAACCGCAAGGTTGACGCCGGCACACGCACCCAGATTATCTCGGCCGCGCGCGACCTCTGGACCCAGGCCCAGGCGGCTGCCGGAATCACCGAGAAGACCTATACGCGCCTGCAGAATCTCTACGCCAAGGGTGTGGTGAGCGAGCAGAAGCGCGATGAGGCCAAGGCTGCTTATGATGCGGCCAAGGCGGCCGAGGCGGCTGCCAAGAGCCAGTATGAGCTGGCTGTGGCCGGAGCGCAGAAGGAGGATAAGGAGGCCGCACAGGCTATGGTGAATGTGGCCAAGGGTTCGGTCGATGAGGTCAATGCTCTGCTCGAAGACCAGTATCTCGTGGCCCCCTGCGATGGCGACATCACGGTGGTCTATCCGCAGGTGAGCGAGCTGGTGGCTACCGGAGCCCCGATTATGACCCTGCAGAAGTCTGACCATTGGGCCACTTTCAATGTGCGCGAGAATCTGCTGAAGGATATAAAGCTGGGCTCGAAGATGAAGGCCTATATCCCGGCTCTCGACACTACGGTGAGCCTCAACGTATATTATATCAAGGACCTCGGCACTTATGCCAACTGGCAGGCCACCAAGTCTACCGGCGACTATGACGCGCGCACATTCCAGATCAAGGCGCGGCCGGAGAAGCCGATTCCCAACTTCCGTCCGGGCATGTCGGTCATATATGAAGGTATCGAGAAATGAGTGCGTTCGGCCAGATATTCAAGCGGAGTCTGCTGCAGATTGTGCGCCGCCCTATCTATTGGGTGGGCATATTCCTGCTGCCGCTATTCTGCATCCTGTTTCTGACCTCGCTGATGCAGGAGGGGCTGCCGGTGAAGGCGCCAGCCGGCATAGTCGATGCCGACGGCACCTCGATGTCGCGCCAGATCAGCCAGCAGCTGGCGGGGATGCAGATGGTGGATGTGGTGGAGACTCCGGAGTCGTACACCCAGGGGCGCCATCTTGTGCAGGAGGGGACGATCTACGGGTTCTTCCTTATCCCGGATAACTTCGAGGCCGACCTTCTGGCAGGACGCGGCCCGGCCATCACGTTCTATACCAACATGACGTATTACGTGCCGGCATCGCTGCTCTACAAGACGTTCAAGACCACGGCGCTCTATACGAAGGCCGGCGTGGCCTCGACGGTGGCCGAGAGCGTGGGTTTCTCGGGCGATGCGGCTGCTATGCTTATGCCGGTCAACATCAATGTGCGCGGCCTCGGCAACCCTGAGCTTAACTATGCCATATATCTCTGCAATAGCTTCGTGCCTTGTGTGATACAGCTGATGATTCTGCTCATCACATGCTTCAGTCTCGGACAGGAGATCAAGTATGGCAGTTCGGTGCGGCTGATGCAGACTGCGCGGGGCTCGGTGCTGCGGGCGGTGACTGCCAAACTGCTGCCGCAGACGCTGCTCTGGTGGGTGATCGTGATCTTCATGGAGTCGTGGCTCTTCGGCTGGCAGGGGTATCCGATGCACGGGTCGTGGTGGTGGCTGACTCTGTCGCAGCTGATGTTTGTGCTCGCTTCGCAAGGGTTCGGCCTGCTGATTTTCGCGGCGTTGCCTAATCTGCGTCTGTCGCTTACGCTGTGCGCTCTGTCGGGAATTCTGTCGTTCTCGATCGCGGCGTTCTCGTTTCCGGTGCAGAGCATGTATGGGGCGGTGGCGATATTCAGCTATATCCTGCCCATACGCTACAACTATCTGATCTACGTCGACCAGGCTCTGAATGGCATAGATATCTATTATTCACGTCTGTGGTATGTGGCCTACATAATCTTCATGCTGGCTCCGCTGCCGCTGCTGCCGCGTCTGCGCAAGGCGCTGCTCCGGCCGGTATATATCCCTTGACACACACCCCGGCGCTACATTTCGCCACGCCCCCGGCATAGGGCCACCCTATGCCGGGGACGGAAAAAATATCATCCAATGAAAAAATTCTTCAAAGAATATTATCATGCGTTTATCCAGGAGATGAAGCTGGTGAAGGGGAACCTCGGCATACTCATCTTCATCTTCCTCCTGCCATTGGCCTACCCTCTGGTGTATTCGCTGATCTATAATCCTGAGCTGGTGAGGGAGGTGCAGCTGGTGGTGGTCGACAACGACCGCTCGCCGCTGTCGCGCGAGCTGGTGCGCCGCATGGATGCCACGCAGGGCACATGGGTAATCGGCTACGCTGCAAATCTCTCTGAGGCCAAACGCGCCATGCATCAGCATGATGCCTACGGCATCCTGGAGATTCCCGAAGGATTCGGCCGCAAGGCGGGGAATGCCGAGCAGGCCGAGGCGGTGATGTATTGCGAGATGTCGCTGCTGCTGCGCTACCGCGGTCTGCTGGTGAGTGCCACCGATGTGATGCAGGATCTCGGGGCCACCCTCACCACCGAGCGCATCGACAACATAGCCCCGCTTGTGGAGACTATCGCCACCGGCGACCTTATGCCGATCAACAATGTGGCTTTGGGCAATATCGAGGGTGGATTCGATTCTTTTGTCATGCCCGGCATATTGATTCTGATTCTGCAGCAGGCGCTGGTGCTGGCCATAGGCATGGCGGGGGGCGCGAAGCGCGGGGCGCCCGGGAAGTCGTTCTATATCGCGGGACGCGGAGCCCGACCCGGAGTGCTGGCCTCGATGCTGGGCGAAGGGAGTCTGTACCTGATTCTGTTTATCGTGCCGGTGATGTATGTGGTGCATTATGTGCCGCTGATGTTCCGCTTCCCGATGGAGGGTAATCTGCTCGAGGAGTTCATATTCGTCATACCCTTCATCTTCTCTACCATCGGCATGGGATTCTGCTTCCAGGGGATTGTGAAGGAGCGTGAGAGTGTGTTTGTGCTCTGGGTGGTGACTTCGGTCATCTTCCTCTTCCTCTCGGGTCTGACGTGGCCCCGCTACGCCATCACGGGCGTATGGCGCGTGCTTGCCGACTGCGTTCCGGCCACATGGGGCGTCGAGGGCTTCATACGCATGAACACCAATGGCGCCGCCCTGTCGCAGGTGCGCACCGAGTTCATCAATCTCTGGATCATGGCCGGGGCCTATCTCGTGGCCGCCTACCTCGTGCAGCGCTTCATCCAGCGCCCGGCCATCCTCGCCTCATCGCACGACACCTCCTGGGACCGCACCGCCGAATAACCCCTCCCCACCATCGTCCAATCCACCATCAGTACCCACCGGGAATGTCGGAGTGAGCCGCATTTCCGGTGGGTACTGCGCGCCTATGCTTACGGTGATGAGGCTGCCCTGATCGGATTCAAATATTTAGGCTTGAGGAAAAGATGTGTTGCCATATAGACTCTCCATTGCCATATGGGAACCTGAGCTTCAATACTATAAGAATCAACCCTATGAAGATAATAAATAAAATGGAGATACCCCAGCGTATAATCGGATTAGGGACTTCACCAAGAATATTTCTAACCTTCCCGGAGCGGATTTCGATTTTGTCGTGCGATGATTTTTCAGTCATTATAGATTTGTATGATGGATTCTATTGCGGATTAGATGATTTTGATGCGGGGTCAAGATCCCAGTTCAAGCTGATTCTTCACAAGATTGAAATATACACCTTTGCATTTTATCAGATCATCATGTGTCCCCATTTCTGCTATTTCACCATTCTCCATGACGATGATGTTGTCGGCATACTTGACGGTTGATAATCTATGGGCTACAACCACGACAGTGCGTCCTTTGTAGAATTCTGTCAGGTTCTCGACAATGTCTCGTTCATTCTTTGCATCGAGCGCGTTTGTGGCCTCATCAAGAAATATGTATTGAGGACTTTTGTAGATAGCACGCGCAATAAGTATCCTCTGTTTCTGTCCCTGGCTTAACCCCATGCCATCACGGCCAATCTTGGTATTATATTTCAAGGGGAGGGATATTACGTAATCATGGATATTAGCAATGCGTGCTGCTTTCTCGAGCTTTGCAATATCAATCTCATTATCGTCAACTGCAATATTGCGGGCAATAGACTCAGAAAATATCACCCCCTCCTGCATCACAGCACCGCACCTTCCTCGCCAACATTTCAAATTATAATCATTTAAATTGATTCCACCTATCGTGATTTTACCCTCCATAACCGGAAAGTAGCCTAACAATAATTTTATCAAAGTTGTTTTTCCACTCCCAGAGGCTCCGACAATTGCTGTAACTTTTCCTTCAGGAATATCAAATGTCACATCAGAGATAGTTTTGCGTAAGGAATGCGGATTATATTTGAAGTCTACATTGCACAGGCAAATAGACTTGTCATCCGGAATACTTGTAATGCACCGGGAATCGCCGTCTTCATCACTGCGCTTATGAATCTCATTGATTCTCTCTAATGATATTTTCACATCCTGCAATGAATAGATGAAAGCCATAAGTTGTTCGACAGGTGAGTTCAGCTGGCCCACAATATACTGGATAGCAAGCATCGCACCTAACGTCAGTTCATGGTTGATGACGGCCGTGGCAGTAAAGATTGTGATGAGTATATTCTTAATCTCATTTATGAATACGCTGCCCGCCTCCTGGGTCTGCTGCAGTTTCATCGATTTCATCTGCACATTGAATAGGTCGGCCTGTGAATCCTCCCACTCCCAGCGGCGCCGCTGCTCACAATTATGCAGTTTTATTTCTTGCATAGAGGTAATCATCTGATATGTCAGGTTTTGGTTGGTGGATTGCCTGTCAAACAACTCAAAGTCCAGAATCTTTCTTTTGGAAAGAAAGGCTGCTATCCAAATACCATACATCAAGCTGCCGGCGCAGAAGATGCAGAATATAAGCCGGTTGTAGATGAAAAGCACCGCTCCAAATACAAGAAATGAGAGCATCGTAAATATTATGCCCAGCATCTGCGTTGTCAGGAATGACTGTATACGACCATGGTCGCCCATCCGCTGAAGGATATCCCCGAGCAACTTAGTCTCGAAGAATGCCATTGGGAGTTTGAAAAGCTTGATGAAGAAGTCACTGACTAATGAGATGTTGATGCGCATCAACATATGAAGCAGCAGCCACCGGCGTATGAAGTCGGTGGCCGTGCTTCCAAGTACGATTGTCAACTCGCCAAGAAGAATCAGCCAGATGAAGTTTATATCCTCATGCCGGATGCCTATATCTACTATCCACTGAGTAAGGAAGGGAAGGATAAGCTGCAACAGACATCCTAACGTAAGCCCCAGCACAATCTGCAATAGAAGCCGCCGGTATTGTATAAAGTATTTCCATAGAAATCTAAAGGAATGTATCGGCGGCTGATTAGCCTCAATTCTATTTTCAAATTCAGGGGTGGGCTCGAAAAACATGGCAATCCCTTTATCTTCAGCATTGCTTCTGGTAGATACCCAGAACTGACGCATATCCTCAACCGAGCATTGATATTTCCCCTTGGCTGGATCGGCAATCCAGAATTTTGTGGCTTGTCGGTTGACTTTATACAGCACTACAAAATGATTCTGCTTCCAATGCAACACACAGGGCAGAGGATTCTTTGCCAGACTCTCTATTGTTAGCTTTCCAGCCGCCGTATCAAGTCCGATTGTAGCGGCTGCATCATGTATTGCTTTCAGAGAGATGCCCTGTTTTGAGGCTGCACAGTAATTTTCAAGGTCAAGAATTGAAAAATTACGGTTAAAATGCCGGCAGATCATCGCTACACAAGCCACGCCACACTGCATTCCGTCATGTTGGGATATCAATCTGAATCGGGCCATGACTTAATATTTTTGCAGCAATCCTGAATCTGAATCTCCTTTATAGAATTTTGGAGCTTCATTATTGTGGTTTCTGCCAAACGAGAAATTCCAGGAGAATAGCAGAGATACACAGTTGACGCGGTCATATACTTTATTTGTCCTTGAATAGTATACGGGTGCCGAATCAATCGTGTATTCACTATCCTTGAACACCTTGCCGAATGGCATCGCCCATTCTAATCCGATTGAAAGATCTGGAATTGGGCGATAATACCCTGATATGCTCCAGAATTGTGCGCGCGGGCGTATCAATTGTCCATCGGGCACTTGCCCCGGATATTGATACGAGGCTGAAGCTGTCCATTTGTCAAGATTCAGGGAGAGCGACGACATCCACTGGAATCGATGCCCCTCCCAACTGTACTGGCTGTTCTTACCGTTGAGTTTACCATAGATTATCATGTTCCACCAAGAGAGTTTATTGTTGCCAAGCGGATTTACTGATGCCTCAAACTGTAGAAATTTATTTTCATACGTGTCGAGATTGACTATGGTCTCAAGCATGTAGTCATCAGTCAGCAGATACTGACTGCATATCATATCGGGTGAGAAGGAATAACCGAAGTGCAGTGATGCGCTGAAGTAGCGGCTGTCAAAGCTGCCTGACAATCGGGCGCTATGGCGCTTGCTCGGCTTAAGCAGCGAATTGCCGTGATACACAAGCTTGGTGTCAAGCCACTGGTTGGTCTCACTTAACTGCGAGATTTCAGGACTCGACATTGAGAATGAATATGCAGCCCAGACGCGCAGGTTCGGAAGGCATCGCCATGTCAGCTGGGCCGCTGGTTGGGGCAGTACAATATCATAGGGGGCACTGCGCATGGTGGTGCTGACCTTTGTATACTCCACTCCAATGGATGCGTAAGCCGACAGCTTATTGTTCCAGCTACGAAACCATGTGGCATTAGCGCCGAATGTCCCGATAGATTCGTAAAATGGTGTCACAGCATCCACATATTGACCCTTCTTATAGAATCCATAGGTGGCCACGTAAAGGTATCCGAGTTTACTATAGGGCAATTGATACTGAACTTCGCCGAAGACGGCATCCAACCTTGTCTTGTAAGTTGAATAATTATATACTGCATCAGGCATATCCGCCGATGTGTATTCCTTATATGAGGAGGTGTAACCAGTGTCGTAATGCTGATAATTAACGCAGGCTATCACAGAGCCATGAGCCCCCTTGTCGCCAAGATATTTCTCAAAATAATTTGATACACGATAGAGGTTATATTTGGTATTGAGGTAGTTTTCGGCGGTAAACTCATAGGAGTCCGAGAATACATTCTGATTGAAGTTTCTCTTGTATCGGTTAAACCCCGCCTGTACCTGTAGATTGTAGAGATAGTCGAGCGATTTGTTATTCTGAAAGGTAAATGTAATCTGATTATCATCTATATCTGATGGAGAGTCAAGACCCTCTTTCGATTTCTTATAATGCACACCATCAAAATCATACTCAAGCAGCTCATCCTCACGATTCTTGTCATTATGCCTGTTACTTTCAGTGTATATCAGTGAGAATCTCGACCGCTTGTAATTATAATAGAGGGCAGCTGAATTATCCCCCCTGACTGGATAAAAGGCTTGTGAGAGGTTAACACCGATGTTACCGCCAATGATGTCAGACTTAAGAATGATATCAATAACGGTCGATACGCCCTGCGCCGCAAATCTGGCCGGTGGATTTCTATAGACATCGATTTTTGAAATATCCTCTTTGGAGATGGTCTGCAGCTCAGTTTTGCTGGCCTGCACACCGTTGATAAGAAAGACGATATCACTATTCCCTTCATAGTATGCATCCCCTGACGACAAAATCCTGAGATGAGGAATCTCATTTAGCGCTTGATACAGATTGATATATCTCTCCATGTCTGCCATCGGAATTTTGTAGGTGGTCTTGTTGCCAAACTCCTCCACATTACCCGGGGTGACCACCACCTCCTGAAGGGTGGTGTGTGGACGCACCTCGATGGTGTCAGCAAGGTGGTGTGATGAAATCAGCCGGGGAGCGCATCCGTCGGCTATAATCTCGACAGCGGCATAGTCCAGCCTTGGAATTTGCAGCACCCCCTTTGCCGATATTTTCGCATATCCCACAGAATCATTCGCAGCGTTATAGAACTTGGCCGCTCCCCCCGCAACGGGGCTCCCCGGAGGGTTACTGATTATAACTATATCCCGGGCATTGACGCATATTGCACCAATCACAGTCAATAATAAAAGTAATAATCTCATAACGGTTCCTTTTAGAAAATTAGATTGTAGTCCTCCGCCATAGGACAGCGGGGGTCAGGACATGACAGCGATTTCCCGGTTTTACGTATATCAACATAGCATACTCGCTTGCCATAAGCGTTGCGACATTGCTCAAATACCGTACAGGATGCGCACGCTGAGTCTTTATCAATCGCCGCCTGCTTGAGATGATATAAGCCGAGAGCTTTATTAGAGTTCCAGATGTCGCGTACTGATGATTTTCTCACATCTCCCAGGATATATTCGTCTGCTTCGTAAAGCATCTCACATAGGCTGCATCTGCCGTTGGCCAAAATGGATAAGGCTGTGGTATTGGCCATACAGATTTGATTTGCGACAACGTAATCCTCCACACTTTCAGTAGATTTGAGTCGGTAACCCTTATCTGATATTTTGTTCAACAGTATTGGAAACTTAAGGTCATCGCGTTTGGAGAAGGCGTAAATGTCCTTTAAGTCATCGTTGTTGACTTGCAGATTTTTGTAATGGTCTGCTTTGTAGGGAGAAAAGAACGCAGGCGTAATTGCCCACTCCTTGACCGCATCGAATGCTGAGAGGAAATTGTAGAATCCGGTTATTTGATTTATGTCGGCATTCTGTTTGGTAACTACGCTGCGAATCAATATCTTAAAATTATTTTCTCCAGCCGCACGTAGAAAATCCACTACCTTTTGCAGGTAGTTTTCCGGAGCATTGACCATTCCTTTAAGTATGGTCTCTGAATGGGAATCTAATGAGAATTGAATTTCATTGTATCCCAATGATTTAAGAAACAGTATGTCATCCGGGCTGACAGGTGTCTTTGTAGAGATATAAGGAAAATATTCCAAATCGCGCATTGATTTCAATATGGTTTTCCAGTCCTTACGTGCAAAGACGTCGCCACCTGTTAAGGTGATATTTACCACACCTTCATCGTGCAGTTCAGATATCAGCTCCAGTACTTTGCTGGTCTCCATTACAGGATGCAGTGATCTGTCAGCATAGCAATAGATGCAGTCAGTAGTGCACTGTGTGGTGGCCATGAGATTCACCGATATCGGCATCTCCGGGCGTTTTAATGTGAAGTCAGTTTCAAAATTCAAGTCATCGGCTTCCCATATTTTTACATCAACTTTGTCAGAGGATTTGCATAATAATGCAGGGGGAAGATTGATAGAAAGATGGTCGTTGATTACAAAATTCTTACATTCAAGATTATCAGTCAATTGATTGACAAAATGCCGCACAGCTTGAATGCTGACTCCTAATCTTGAGGATATATCCGCAATGGATTGTTCGTAAGGCGCATCTCCGATATGTGCCAGTATGTAGCCCATAAACGGAGGCATACAAAGTGTCTCGAAACCATTCGTGGTTTGATTGAGAATTCCTACTCGGTGTATTAGATAAGAGCATCCCTTCTCATTTCGCACAGTGTAATGTAGTGAAAGGTGTATGTACATGAGTTGGTGATTAGCTGAGTGAATTTAAGGCGGAATAGCCAAGTGATTTGGCTTTAGCTCGCCTAAACCATTCATTTCAAAATAAGCGAATTTTGAGTGTTAATATATAGATTGTAATTTATTGTATTAAAGTATGAGTTAAAGAATGGACTGCATCATACCGTAATAAAAAAAATCCTACAAAAATATAAAATTAACAGGTGAAAAGTTTAGGCGAGCTTGATTGGGGGAGTGAGTGGATTCGAACTGAGTACATTAGTTGTACTCAGTTGCGATTACATTTTCACGTGCCGGTGAGTTGCGCAGCCGATGATTTGCAGGAACAGGTAGGCGGTTTAAGACCGGTATCCACCAGCTTCTGCTCTGCTACACTTTCGCAAACGCACTGTCCTGTGCCGGAAGATTGGTGGGCTGCAGACACACACTCGCACACTCCAGCTGTCCCGCCGACTACATCTTCCATCTCCTGGAGGAGAAGATCTTCAATCTGTTGTAGTTGCATATCCGATTGGTTTAGGGGTTAATAATGTGGTTAATTCAGGTGTAAACTTAAAAGCTATAAAGTTTCACGCCGCTAATTTAATCAAAAAAGTTAAAATTGCAAAAGAATATCAAAAAAAAATAAATAAGAAAAAAACACGACTCGTCGGTTGAACACGCTTACGCCTCTGTAATAACAGATTTATAAGTGGCAGCGTTGTGTTGCACAGCGAAGTCATGCCGAATGATTTATGACACCCTCATACCTTCGTCAGCACATCCATCCCAGGGGCATAGATTTCCGGCTGACGCCCGGGAGGAGGTGCAAGACATCTGCGACTACAAATTTATATAGCCTTAATATGTAAAAATAAATAATTGGTGTACCAATATGGTGCACTTTTGTTATATTTGCAGAAACATTAAACAACACTGACATGAGAGTAGTCACAGCAAGAGAATTTCGCGCCAATCAGTCAAAGATACTGACGGCGCCGAGAGATGGGCAATCAGTAATGCTGACATCACGGGTAGGAAACTTCAAAATTGTGCCTATCGACAGTGAGGATGCGATTATAGAACACCATTTGAAAACTGCTTTGGAAGAAGTCAAGGCACATAAGGAAGGGCACACAACACTCTCCAATGCAAGAGATGTAGTATTCTGATGGAGATAATCACAACTGAAGAGTTTAAACGTTGCGCCAAACCCTTGGCTAAACGTTACAAAAGTTTCAATCAAGACTATCAAGACTTATTGGACGAATTGGAGCGAAATCCACACTTAGGAATTGATTTGGGAATGGGGTATCGCAAGGTACGCATGGCGATAAAGTCTAAGGGGAATGGGAAATCTGGTGGAGCACGGGGTATTACCCTTGATACGTTGGAGTATGACGGTTGCCTTTATCTGCTCTTTATTTATGACAAATCAGATGTGGATAGCGTCAATCTTGAAATGATAAAGAAAATTGTCTCCGGCATGAACTTATAACGCTGTTTCGGCGCGCAGTTCGGGCTGATTTATTTGAGATTGAGCGAATTTTTCACTAAATTTGCATTTCAATGGCTTGGTGTGCGCATGGCATTTTGAGTGTCTGGCTGATGCTGACCTGCGGCGAGTGACTGATTACTCTGGCGCAGCAGGGCTTCGGACTGCACTCGGGGCATACGTGCATCGCCGGCCATACTTCTCAATCAGAGACGGTCGCACGCCGCTTGCTGCGACTGCACTCACAACTGCGCCAAGCTTCATGAAAGACCTGTTGATGTTCATACGCCGTTTCGCATGGCCCTACAAGGGTACACTCGCTCTGAGTGTGCTCTTCAACATCCTCACAGCCTTCCTCACCATATTCTCTTTCGCTTTCCTGATTCCGATCCTGCAAATGCTTTTCGGTCTCAGCACGGAGCATTATGAGTTTATCCCCTGGGGGGCCGGAAATATCAAGGATGTGGTGATCAATAATTTCTATTACTTCACCGACCGGATGATTGCCTCGCGAGGCCAATCATTCACCCTCGGTGCGCTGGCGGGGGTGCTCATCATCATGACTATCCTCAAGACCGGCACCTACTTCCTCTCTGACTTCTTCATCATCCCGCTACGCAACGGCGTGGTGCGCGACATCCGCAATGAGATGTATGCCAAGATTCTCTCGCTGCCGATAGGATTCTTCACCATGGAGCGCAAGGGCGACATCATGGCGCGCTTGTCAGGCGATGTGAGCGAGGTGGAATATTCGGTGCTGGCATCGATTCTATCTATCATCCGCTACCCTATCATGATTCTGCTCTGCCTCGGAGTGATGATATACATCTCGTGGCAGCTCACAATCTTTGTGCTCGTGCTGCTGCCGGTGGTGGGGAGCGTGATGGGATATGCGGGCAAAAAGCTGAAGGTCAGCTCGCGCCGCGCACAAGACCTCTGGGGCATGATTCTATCTACGGCCGAAGAGACAATCGGCGGACTACGCGTGGTGAAGGCCTTTAATGCCGAGCCCGACATGCGCCGGCGTTTCGGCCGCGAGACGGCAGAGTATCTGCGCATCAACAACTCCATACAACGCCGTGTATCGCTGGCCCACCCCATGAGTGAGACTCTCGGCACAATCGCCATCGCGGCGGTGCTGTGGTTCGGCGGCAGTCTGATACTTTCGGGGCATTCGTCGATTGATGCGGCTGAATTCATCTACTATATGGTGATCTTCTACAGCATCATCAATCCGGCCAAGGAGCTTTCGCGCAGCGGCTACACTATCCAGAAGGGTATGGCAGCTCTGCAGCGCATCGATGTGATATTAGGGGCTTCAAACCCGATTCAGGATCCCTCCGACCCCAAGCCACTCCCCGCCTCGGCCGGACAGCGCGGCGACATACGCTTTCGCGATGTGAGCTTCAGCTATGATGGTGAGCGCAAGGTGCTCGACCATATCAATCTCGATGTGCGCCCGGGTGAGACTGTGGCTATCGTAGGCCAGTCGGGGTCAGGCAAGTCAACGCTTGTGGACCTCGTGCCGCGCTTCTGGGATGTGCAGGAGGGTGAGATTCTGGTGGATGGCATCGACGTGCGCCATCTCAAGGTCCACGACCTGCGCTCGCTGATGGGTAATGTCAATCAGGAGGCGATTCTATTCAACGACACTTTCTTCAACAACATAGCCTTCGGTTCACCCTCGGCCACTCGCGAGGATGTGGAGCGCGCGGCCCGAATAGCCAATGCCCACGACTTCATCATGGCCACTCCCGACGGCTATGACACAATGGTGGGAGACCGCGGCTCACGCCTATCGGGTGGTCAGCGCCAGCGTGTGAGCATTGCCAGGGCAATACTGAAGAATCCGCCGGTGCTGATTCTCGACGAGGCTACCTCGGCGCTCGACACCGAGAGCGAACGCCTCGTGCAGGAGGCGCTCGAACGCCTGATGAAGGACCGCACAACCATCGTCATTGCCCATCGTCTCAGCACCATCACCAATGCCGACAAGATTTGCGTCATGCAGGATGGCCGCATCATCGAACAGGGCACCCACGCCGACCTCATGGCCCGCAAGGGGCATTACCACCGCCTGGTAATGCTTCAGTCTACGGATTAAGCGCCGATACCTCCCCCTCTCATTACTATTTTTGATAATTCAAATCTCCTTATATCCTCCTCCCGACAAGTTATGAAAAAGATTGCAATCTTAGCCTCCGGCGCAGGCACCAACGCCGAAAACATATATGATTTCTTCGCCAACGGCAACCGCGTGAAGATTGAACTCGCCATCTACGACCGCCGCAACGCCGGCGTGGCCGAAAAGATGCGCTCCCGCGATGTCGAGACGCTCTATCTGCCGGCTGAGGTGTGGCTGGAGCGCCCGGATGAGGTAGTGACACTGCTCGAGGAACGTGGCATTGACCTGGTGGTGCTGGCAGGATTCCTGCGCAAGGTGCCGCAGACTCTCACCCGCGCCTTCACGGGCAGAATCATCAATATCCACCCGTCGCTGCTGCCGGCATACGGGGGCCCGGGGATGTACGGACGCCGCGTGCATGAGGCGGTGATCGCTGCTGGCGAGACCCGTTCGGGGGCTACGGTGCATTATGTCACTGATGATATCGATGCAGGCGAGATTCTGATGCAAGAGGTAGTGGAGATTGCTCCCGGCGAGACGCCTGAGTCGCTCGATGCAAAGGTGCGCAGGGCTGAGTTCAGCCTCTATCCGCGTGCCATAATCGCAGCTTTAGGCAAACTTGACTCACAGCATGCCGACACACCTGCCGCAGCGCAAGCGGCACCCTCGCAGGCCCCGAATCCGGCTCCAAATCCGGCCCCGAGTCCAGCTCCGGCTCAACCGGCTCCGGCTCAACCCGCCGCCACTGCCGAGCCGGGCCGCGAATGGGCCGAGTCGCTGGGTGTGGCCTATGACCCCACGAAGCTCCCGCCGAGCTACCCCGGGGCCACCGCTCCGCAGCGTCCGCCACAGCAGCCCGCTGCCCCGCAGCATATGCAGGGGGGCGGCTACGGCCCCGACGGCAACCATATCCCCGCATCGTCAGATGCCGACTATCGACGCACACGCACCGGAGCGCCCGCCGCACCCCAGACTCAGGGTGATGAGAAGATGCCCCCGGCTTATCTGGTGTGGTCGGTGGTGATGACGGTGCTCTGTTGCCTGCCGGCCGGTGTGGTGGCAATCATCTTCTCTTCGCAGGTGAGTTCTAAGTTCTATGCGGGCGACTTCGAGGGGGCTAAGCGAGCCTCTGAGCGCGCCCAGATATGGATTATCGTCAGCTTCGTGCTCGGCGTGCTGGGCAATACGCTCTATCTGCCGCTGATGCTGCTCTTCGATTGAGGCAGCCGCAATACGTAGTAGGGTTAGATGACTTCGAAGTTGGCATGACCATTCTCTCTGAAGTCGTTGAAACTTTCAAATCAAACTATGCCAAACGATATAACTGAACCAAATATACCCCGCGAGGTGCTGCAGGCCAAACAGCGCTTCTCGATTATCGGCAATTCGCCGGCGCTGAATGATGCGATTCTGCGCGCCATCAAGGTGGCGCCGATCGACCTCTCGGTGCTCGTGATCGGCGAGAGCGGATCGGGCAAGGAGTTCTTTCCGCAGATCATCCACACCTCCGGGGCTCGCAAACATAAGAAATATATCGCCGTCAACTGCGGCGCCATACCCGAAGGCACCATCGACTCCGAACTGTTCGGCCATGAAAAGGGGGCCTTCACCGGCGCCGTGGCCACCCGCAAGGGATACTTCGAGGAAGCCGACGGGGGCACCATATTCCTTGATGAGGTGGCCGAACTGCCGCTCACCACGCAGGCGCGCCTGCTGCGCGTGCTGGAGACGGGTGAGTTCATGAAGGTGGGCTCCTCGGTGGTGCAGCGCACCAATGTGCGCATCGTGGCGGCCACGAATGTCGACCTGCTGCAGGCGGTGCGCAAGGGGAAGTTCCGCGAGGACCTCTATTATCGTCTGTCGACGGTGCTGATCAATGTGCCGCCGCTGCATGAGCGCGGCGAGGATGTACTGCTGCTTACCCGTAAGTTCGCCTCGGCGTTTGCCGAGAAGTATCTCACGCCGCCGATCACATTCTCTGACGAGGCCCGCCGGGCGCTGATGCTCTACAACTGGCCCGGCAATGTGCGCCAGCTGAAGAATGTGGTCGAGCAGCTGGCTCTCTTCAACGCCGGCGAGGAGATTTCGCGGCGAACGCTCCTTGAGACTCTCCCCCCTACCGAGGCCGGAGGGGCCGAGGGGCAGCATGTGCCTATGGCCGACATGCACTCTTATGAGCAGGAGCGCGAGCTGCTGTGGCAGACTCTCTTCGCGCTTAAAAGTGAGATTGCCCAGCTCAAGGAGGCTCTCGCACCGCATTCCGAGACCGACGGGCGGGGGGCATGTGCGCTGATTCCGCAGCTGCCGCCACGCACCGACAATCCATCACCTACCCCCACCCTCGAGGAGGCTGAGCGTGAGGTGGTGGCCGAGGCTTTGCGACGCAACAACGGCGATAAGAAGCGCGCCGCCGAACAACTCGACATCTCACAACGCACCCTCTACAGGAAAATCCACGAATATGGCCTTTCGGATATCTTATAAATCGGCTCATCTGCGTCAGCTGCTGCTCTGCATGCTGATGCTATGCCCGCTGCTGACGGCCCTCACCGGATGCACAATCAGCTATAAATTCAATGGCACGGCCATCAACTATGATGTGTATAAGACCATCAATATCACGGAATTCCCCATCCGCGCGGCTCTCGTATACCCGCCGCTGCAGCAGGAATTCCAGAATCAGCTGATGGATGCCGTCACCCGACAGACACGCCTGCAGATCGTGGACGGCAATGCCGATGCCGAGATGACCGGCGAAATCACCGGCTATAACCTCTCGCCACAGGCTGTAGGGGAGGATGCCTACGCCACCGAGACACGCCTCACCATCACGGTGCATATAAAATACACCGATAATGTCAACCCCTCGAACTCTATCGACCAGAGCTTCTCGGCCTACCGCCAGTTCTCGTCGTCGCTGCTGCTGATCGATGTGCAGGATGACCTCTGCAAGGAGATCTCTGAAGAGCTCGTAGACCTGATATTCAACGCCACCCTCGGCAACTGGTAGGCACCGCACGCCTGACGCGGCAGTCCCTCTCCGTGGCCGCTACCTCCAGGGCTCTCCCCCTATCTGCTTATCCGCCCCTCTCCACCCCTCTTCTCCTCTTCTCCCCCTCACCCTATCTACCTGACATCCTGACAATGATATTCAATAATTTTGAGGAGGCTGAGGCCGCCCTCGAGAAATATCCGTTCTTCGCCTACGCCGCTCTCCGCGCTGCCGAAATGGCCCCCAACCAGGCCACTCGCCAGCGCATGGAGGCATTTGCCGACGCCAACCGTGCCTCGGCACCCACAATCGCGCGCGAAGCGGAGGCGCAGCGTCACACCGGCGCCCCGGCCACACCGGCATCTCCCGGCACCGACGCCACCATCGAGACCTTCCTGCAACACTTCGACCCCGCCGGGGGCGAGGCTCCTCTCCCCTACATCCCCGCCTCGCAAAGCGATGCCGACCCAGTGGCTCCGCCACCCCCCGCTAAGCCCGAAAAGCCCGCTCTGACAGAGAGTTTTGCCCGGATTCTCATAAAAAATCGAAATTATAGCAAGGCCCTCGCAATTATTGAGGAATTAAATTTGAAAAATCCCGAAAAAAGTATTTACTTTGCAGACCAAATACGCTTTCTTAAAAAGTTAATCATCAATCAGGCCAAGACGCGCGCCCGGCAACAGCCCTGATCGCTTCCACTCGCCTGCTGACTTGATATTTATCTATAATTACTGAAATATGTATATTTTTCTCAGCATTCTAATCGTTCTGGCTTGCGTGCTGCTCATCTGCGTGGTGCTCATCCAGAAATCTAAAGGTGGAGGTCTGGCCTCCGACTATTCAAGCGGCAACCAGTATCTGGGCTACCGCAAGACTACAGATTTTATCGAAAAGGCTACATGGGGTCTCGGTATCTTCATCTGTGTGGTGAGCATCCTCGCTTCGTTTGCAGTGAAGTCGCCTGTAACCCGCTCGGCAATCGAGACAAAGGCTCCGGCCACCACTCCGGCTCCCGCGCCTGCATCGACACCCGCTCAGCAAGTGCCGGCTTCAAAATAAGAGTGTGCACCACACACATCCTGAATAAGACGCTTCCGGCATTCAGCCGATTATCCACGCATAAAGGCGCGCGACCCTGACGGTCGTGGCGCCTTTATGCGTAGATAGCCGTTCTGACCACCACCCCGCGGGAGCAAAGATGAAGCCGGCTCTCGCCTCAACGATTTTATCCACTGACAATTACCCCGGGGCTCCCCGCAAGGCGAAGCTCCACTTCATGCTCCCATCGGCATGAAGACTTTTCTTTCACTCTATATTCAACCTGACTCATTATGAAGCTAAATCTACATCTTCTGACAGCTTCGGCAATGCTGCTCACCACTTCGGCCCTGACATGCGCCGCCTCCTCGTGGAGCCGCGGCCAGGCTCAGTCAGAGCCCGCGCCACAGCAGCAACGCCTGTCAACAACTCCGCAAGCCGACTACCTGCGCGCCAGAGGTATCTCATCACCGGGGCGCGCCATCCGCAACGGCGCCACCGGGCAGCTCCCCACCCCACGCACCAACCGCCTGCGGGCCAACATCATGAAGTCGCCGCAGAATCCACGCGGCACTCTCTATGGGGTCGTCAACCGCTTCAGCGGCATCGAATCAGTCAACCAGGCCTACATCGGCAGCCTCGACCTGGCCTCGGGCCGAATGACACCCCTCCACACCGGGCGCCTCTACTGCCCATATGCCGACGATGACTATATGCTCCAGACCAACAGCTACCGGCAGGGTGAGGTCATCTGCCCGCATGTTGAGCTTGGCCAGACTTATCAGGTGAGCTGGGATTTCATCGACCTGGAATCAGGCTCGCTTACACGCACCATCGATTTCGGCAACAATATGTTTGCCAATCCCTACTCGATGACCTACGACCCCACCGACGACCTCCTCTATCTCGTCTGCATCGATGGCGAGACAGATGGTCAGTTCTCTACCGTCGACCCCAAGAATGACTATGCCGTAAATTATATCGGCAATCTGCGCCAGAAGGGTGGATTCATCGCGGCTATCGCTTATAATGAGAAGGATGGCCAGATCTATGCCTTCAACAACTACAACACTGTCTATACGCTCGACAAGCGCAACGGAACTCTGGTCGAGGCAGGATATCTGGAACTCCCCACCGATGAGCTCCTCTTCACCGAGGGTATTTCGGGCCAGGTGGTCTATAGCCCGGCCGATGAAATGTTTGTGGCTATCTTCCGCGACAATGCCATCGAGGAGACCCGGATACTCTATATCCATCCCGACACTTTCGAGGTGTTTGAGGGTGAGATTGTGAAGGCTCCGGCCACTCCCTACATCACCGCGCTGCTCTGCACCGATGACTATGCGCTCCCCGATGCACCTGAACTGGCTCCGGCTCCGGTCATCGATTTCGACGGGGCGGCTCTCGCGGGTCACGTGACCGTTACAGCCCCGAGCTACACCTACGCCGGTGTCGAACTGGGTTCGACCGATGTCACCGCCGTGCTGCTCGTGGATGGCGAGGAGTATATGAACCACACCATGCACCCCGGCGAGTCGGTGGCTGTCGACCTCAACCTCCGCGAGGGTGAGCACCAGCTCACTTTCTACACCATGATCGGCGACAACCGCAGTCCCCAGAACCGTATGGCATTCTATGTGGGCAACGATACTCCACTCAGCCCCTCCGCACTGCGCCTCGATGGCAACCTCCTCTCCTGGAAGGCTCCGGGTGCAAGCGGTGTCCACAAGGGATACGTCGAGACAGCGGCTCTGACCTATGATGTATATCTGGCCGGGGTGAAGCAGAACTCCGCGCCGATCGCCGACTTGAGCTATCAGCTCACCATGCCCGGCGAAATCAATCTGTATGACATCTCTGTGGTGGCCTCAGCCAACGGTCATGCATCCGAGCCCGCCACAATTCAGGCTGTCTACGGCGCCGCCATGCCCCTCCCCTTCCATCAGCTGCCGAGTCTGGCCGAGAGCCGCCTCTATACCACAGAGAACAGCAACGGCGACGACCGCGAATGGGAATTCACCTATCCTGTGGATGAACCGGAGTCAACTCCCGGCGATGCCATGGGGGGCGAAGAGGTGGAGGAGGTAGACCTCTACGGATGGTACTTCCTCACCGGCTACACCCGTAGCGCCGACGACTGGCTCTTCCTGCCCGATGTGGAGATCACCGACCCCTCGACGCTCTACACCATCGCCTACACGCTGACCGGCCTTTACTCTTTCGAAACTTCCGAGAGCTACGAGATATGGATCGGACGCCAGCACACCTCGAAATCAATGCGCGAGGGTACCTGCATCTTCTCCACATCCGACTGCCGCGCATCGCTCACACCCGCATCGCTGACGCATGAATTCGCGGTGAGTGAGGCGGGGAGCTATGTCATCGGATTCCATTTCACCGGCTCGACGGCGCAGGAGTCGCAGGGCATCGTAATCTGCGATTTCGATATCCGCGAGCTCGACGGCACCACCTCTGCCATACCGGCCGACCCGACTGATGTGAGCATCACCGCGGCTCCGCAGGGAGCCAACCGGGCAATCGCCACTCTGACTCTCCCGACTCTCGACATGGCAGGAAAGACTCTCCCGGTTTCCGAGAGCATAACCGTCACTCTCTCTGACCAGGATGACCCGTCGGCCACCGCCTCTGCAAGCGGACTGCCGGGTGGCACGCTCACTATCGAGCTCGACCTGGCAAAGGGTGGATTCCATTATCTTAACCTCACACCCTCGAATGCTAACGGCAAGGGGTATCAGCGCACTTACCGCGCCTATATCGGTATCGACCGACCGATGGCTCCGACCGGCCTGAAGTCAGTCACATCTGCCGATAACCTCTCTATCCACCTCGAATGGGAGGCTCCCGGCACAACGGGCCTCAACGGCGGATACGTCAATCCGGATGCACTCACATATAATGTCTATGCCCGCGCTGACTCGAATAATGCCATGCGCGTGGGGCAGACTGCCGACAATGAGTATGACTATTCTCCCTTCTCGGTGGCCAATCCGGCCATGGTCTCTTACGGTCTGGGAGTGTCGGCCCTGAGTGAGGGTGGCGAGTCGACCGACACTTACTTCACTGTCGAGACTCTCGGCACACCCTCAGAGCTGCCGGTGCTCGAGGAGTGGGGCACAGTCAACTTCACCTACGGCCCCTATGTGGCGATGACCACCGGAAGCTATGCCGCTTCGGCATGGCAGAGCACCGGCTCGATGACCGGCATGGCTATCGGCGACCCGCTCTTCGTGCAGGGTGGCCTCGTGGCATTCGCTACAGCCGAGGGTCGCGTGCCTGCTAAAGTGGTGCTCCCGAAAGTCACCACCACCGGCATAGCCAAAGCCAACTTCATACTCCGCTATTGGGATTATGCCAACGCTCCGGAGGCAATCAGCGTCTATGGCCGCCGATTCGGTCAGGATGATGAGAAGCTTTTAAGCGAGTTCCGCCCCGAACGCGGCGCTGCAAAATGGGTAGATGCCTCAATGCCTCTGCCGGACGACTATATGAATGCTCCGTGGGTTGAAATCCGCCTTGGTTGCGAGTTTGAGGGTAAGGCTACTAATGAATACCTCGTGCTCGACAGCTATCAGTTCTTCCCCGATGCCGACTACGACCTGAAGGTGACTGCCCTGTCGGGTAATACTCAGATTTGCCTCGGCCAGCTGGCCACATATCATGCGGTGGTGGCCAATTCGGGACGCGAACGCATCTCAGGCACCCTGACAATGAGTCTGCGTGATACCGACGGCAATGAATATGGCTGCGTCACCGAAGAGATTCCGATGCTCAACTCCAACCAGGTCTTTGAGATGGATGCCGACTTCGACATCAATGGCGCACTACGCGACAAGAAGGAGCTTAATGTAGTGGCCGAAGTGACCTGCGACCGCGATGAGAACATGGCCAACAACCGCCGCACTCTCCCCCTCACCCTGCTTGGCTCACAACTCCCCGTGGTGAATGACCTGCGTGGCGAGATCGCTGATGGCGGCGTGCAGCTGGCATGGAGCGTGCCCCCGACGGAGTATGGCGATTTCGAGTCGTTTGAGACACTGAAGCCCTTTGAGGTGACTGAGTCTCTGGGCATGTGGCAGAATTACGACTTCGATGGTCTGAATCCTTATCCAATCATCAACAATGCCACCGGCGAACCTCTGGCTTGGGAGGGCTCTGACCAGCCGCAGGGTTGGACTGTGGTCGATGTGCAGAAGATTGGCTATATGAACGATGAGCGTATGGCACCCCATTCGGGCACTCGTGTGCTCATGGCCCGCGCCGGAGATTATCCGGATGCTGAGAATCCCATCCAGTCTGACAAGTGGCTCGTGTCGCCCGAAATCGTAGGTGGCACCGAACTCTCCTTCTGGCTGAGCACGCTGGCTTCTGACTGCGCGGAGTATCTCGAGGTGTGGTATTCGGAGACCGACACCACGCTCGACCCGGCGAATGCCACCTCTACCCGCAACGGCAGCTTCCGCCGCGCCCGCACCTTCTCGAAGGAGGGCGCCGATGCTTGGGAGCTCATCAAGTGCACACTCCCGGCTTCGGCCCGCTATTTCGCGATTCGCTACACATCCTACGATGGCATTGCCGTGGTAATCGACGACCTGAGCTTCACTCCGGCTCATATGCTCGACCACACCATCAGCAACTACGCTCTCTATCGCAGCGACAATGGCGGCAGCTATAAGCTCGTGGCCGACGATATCACTTCGAATTCATACACCGACTCGAAATGGGCCGACTCAAAGGCTTGGTATTATCTGCTGACCTATGTCGACATCGACGGCGAGAAGATGGCCGGTCCGCGCTCCAACGGCACCTACATCGCCGGCTCCGGAGTAGCCGAAGTAGCAGCCGACGCGGCAATCAGCGCCGAGGGCACCACTGTCATCCTGCACGGTCTGATGGGTCAGGACTACTCAATCGTAGCCACCGACGGCAAGACGATAGCCTCAGGCCGCGTCAGCGCCTCCAACTTCGCAGTGAGCCTTGCCCCCGGCATCTACACCGTAGTAGCCGGCCCGCTCACCCTCAAGCTCATCCTGCACTGATCCCCCCGCTTCCCCTCCCCCGGGGAATCCCGAAATAATAACGGGGACTCTGAAAATCCCATTCAGAGTCCTCGCTCATTTTACCCCAAAATCTACCGCAAACTCACCTGGGAGGAGGGGCGCCGCAATCCCAATCACCGCGGATTTCCCAGTCACCGCGGGTGTGCAACCCGCGGCAAAACAAACCACCAATAATCATACTCTGCTGTATAACATACCGATAGATTGCCATCTCTAATAAATTTTCGCTAAATTTGCGACCAGTCCAAATGCCTGCGGCACCGCGCACCGCTCCTCCGGAGCGACTTGCGCTTTTGGCTGGCACGCGAATTTTTAGTAAAAATTTGCCTACGAATCATGTAGCCGCCACTACTGATTCATCACCCCTAACCTACTGTCTAAGCAACCCACAAGACTTAGCAACCCCAAAAGCATCTAACCAACTAACCTTAAAACCAACTAACAGTTTACAACATGAAAAAACTTACCGCCTTGCTCTCCTGCATGCTGATTGGAAGCATCGCCACGACCGCGCTTGCCGATGATTACTACATCATCGGGCAAATGGTCAATGAGACATCATGGATTCTCGGCGCAGCCGACGCCAAATTCTCTCCCACCTCCAAAGCGGGTGTCTACGAATGGAAGGGCACGAAGCTCGCCTCAGGGTTCAAAATCAACAATGGCACCTGGGATGACTATGAATACAACATCGGGGGCACCGGCGACGACGGCATAAGTCTTGACCGTCCGTTCACCTACACTGTAGGACGCGATGCCATGGACCTCTACTTCGAAGATGTGACCGAAGTAATCAATCCCGTCGTAACCCTCAACACCAATAACGGCACTATCACCGTGACAGGCGATGGAGTCGATGCCGGCGAGACTGAATACTATATCATTGGCGACAATGTCAATGGTCTGACATGGGAGCTGAAGAATGAAGACTGCAAGTTCTCGCAAGTGGCTCCGGGTGTCTACGAATGGAGCGGCACTGAACTCGGCTCAACTTTCAAAATCAACGATGGAACTTGGGGCAGAATCAATATCGGTGCGCCCGACGGATCAATGTTGTTTCTGTATGAATCTTTCACCTATCAGAACCAGGGTTCGAATATCATAATCGCTGATGCCGATGTGGTGAAGAATCCGCACGTGACACTCAACCTTTCGCTGGGCACTATCATCGTGACCGGCGACGGAGAGTTTGTAACCCCCGTAGAGGAACAGGAAATATATATCGTCGGCACAGATGTAGATGGTAAGGTATGGCAGATGGCCGACGAGGAGTCCCGACTCACTTACCTCGGCGAAGGACTCTATGAATGGCGAGGCACAACTCTGGGCACCGGATTCAAACTCAGCGGACCCACATTCAATGACCTCGACCTCGGAGCCGCCGGCAATGACGACACTCTCACTCCGGGTGTGGCGTTCACTCTCACCGAGGGTGCAAGCAGCAAAAATATCTCCTTTGCCGATGGCATACAGACTCTCACCAACCCGGTGGTGAAACTTGACTGGAACTCGATGACCCTCACAATCACCGGAGATGCCGAAGGCACCGCCGAATGGTATCTGGTGGGCACTTTCAATGATTTCGGCTTCACATCACAATTCATTACCGATGAGAATGGCCAGACAGTATGCCGAGAGATTCCTATCCGCGGCATTGGCGAAATGTATGTCACAGCCACCGGCTACTCAAAATACTATGGCAGCTATGAGGCCATATCGGATGAGAACATGTCGGTAGAACTGACTGAAGATGTGACTCATATCCTCTATAATCTCGATGGTGACTACACAGCCACATGGGACCGCGAGAATATGACACTCACCTTTACCCGCACCGGCGACTACTCGGGCAAACCTGTTGACCCGATCACTCCCTCAGGTACTTACATGAAGCTTACCACCGTCAATGGTCCGACAGTCGTGATGGGCGTCAAGGAGGGCGAGTCATCCTCAATCGGATTCAATCTTGATGAATATTGGGAGGTGAGCTCAATAACTTTCAATGGCGAGGCTCTGACGCTTGACGAAGATGCAACTTTCTACACTGTAGGCGAATTCATCGAGGGTGAGAATACCGTTGAGGCTGAAATCAGCTTCAAGGGTGAGCTCGAGATTGTAAGCTCTGATAGCGGCGTAGTGGAGATTGCCGGCACAGAGCTGAAGATCAGCGTCTCTTACGGTCGTATCATCGTGAGCGGCACAGCTGAGGGTGATGAAATCACTTTATACTCTGCTGCAGGTCTCAAACTGGGTCAGTACGTCAGCGATTCTGACCAGGCAATCATCTATGTCGCTCCCGGCATCTATGTGGTGCGCGTAGGCGATGTGGCTGCCAAAGTGATACTCTGACCCGGTCACCGCGGATTTGCAACCCGCGGCACAATAAATGACTCAATATATCCCCGGTCGGCTCCAGGTGAGCCGGCCGGGGATCGCATTTCCATACCAAATCTCGTGCGCATATTTATATGCGGAATGAACTGATTTATGCCATATACTTGGACAGACTTCAGATTTTTTTGCTAATTTTGCATATTCAGGGCAAATGCTGCCCTGCCGCCGGGCGCCGCTTCACGGAGGGCTTTGACGGGGAATCTCATAACGCTACTGAAAAATGTTCGCTGATAATGTATATTACACCATATTGATCGGGATGTCGGTGCTGGCCTGCATCGTATTTATCGCCCTGCAGCGCATCACCCCGGGATATGGAATGACTTTCGATAAAAAATGGGGGCCCTCGGTCAACAACCGTATCGGCTGGGTCATCATGGAGGCTCCGGTATTCATAGCCATGGTGCTGCTCTGGGCCTTGTGCCCCGACCCGGCGCGCAGAGAGAATCCGGCGGTGTGCGTCATGACCTCTCTATTCCTGCTGCATTACTTCCAGCGATCGTTCATCTTCCCCTGTCTCATCAAGGGTAAGAGCCGTATGCCACTCTCTATAATCCTTTCGGGGGTGATATTCAATCTGCTGAATTCTTATATGATCGGGGGATGGTTCTTCTATCTCTCGCCGATGCCTGACTATGGCGCAAATCCGGGCTACCCGGTGTCGTGGCTATGGTCGCCCCTCTTCATTCTCGGCACTATCATCTTCTTTGCCGGGATGGCCATTAACCTCCACTCCGACCATATCATCCGCTCGCTGCGCCGACCGGGCGACACGGGGCATTATATACCGCGCGGCGGCCTCTTCAGATATGTCACTTCGGCCAACTACTTCGGCGAACTGACCGAATGGATCGGGTTTGCCATACTGACATGGTCGTGGCCGGGGGCAGTGTTCGCGCTATGGACCTTCGCAAATCTGGCTCCGCGCGCACGTGCCACCCACCGCCGCTATATCGACCGGTTTGGCGATGAATACACCTCGCTGCGCCGACGCTATATCATACCTTTCATCTACTGATCTGCTTCCACACACACATAGAGATATATGTCTGACATTCTTTTCACCCCTGCTAAAATAGGACCCGTAGAACTCCGCAACCGCACAATTCGCTCGGCTGCATTCGAGGGGATGGGGCGCGACAACAACCCCACACCGATGCTGCGCGACTACCACTGGAGTGTGGCCGAGGGTGGAGTGGGCATGACCACTCTGGCCTATGCCGGAATCTGCCGCTCGGCTCTGAGCTTCGACACTCAGCTCTGGCTGCGACCGGAGATCGTGACCTCGCTGCGCGAAATCACTGATGGCATACACGCACGCGGTGCCAAAGCATCAATACAGATCGGCCACTGCGGCAACATGACCCACATCCGCACTGCCGGAGGCATCCCTGTGGCTCCAAATACCGGCTTCAACCTCTACTCCCCCACCATCTGCCGCGGCCTGCGCCCCGATGAACTCACCACACTGGCACGCGAGTTCGGCGAAGCTGTCAATACTGCCCGCGATGCCGGATTCGATTGCGTGGAGGTGCATGCCGGACACGGCTATCTCATATCACAGTTCCTCTCTCCCTTCACCAATCACCGCCGCGATGCATTCGGAGGCTCGCTCGACAACCGCATGCGCTTCATGGACATGTGTCTCGACGAGGTGATGAAGGCCGCCGGATCCGACATGGGGGTCATAGTCAAGACAAACATGCGCGATGGCTTCAAGGGGGGCCTGGATATCGACGACTGTCTGACTGTGGCCCGTCGCATCGAGAGCCACGGAGTGCATGCGATGGTGCTCTCGGGGGGATTCGTCAGCAAGGCGCCCATGTATGTGATGCGCGGCGAGATGCCCATCTTCACCATGACCCACTACATGAAGCAGCTCTGGCTGAAATATGGCGTGCGCATGGCCGGACGCTTCATGATCAAGCCCGAGCATTTCGAACCGCTTTACTTTCTGGAGGATGCACGCCGATTCCGCGCCGAGCTCTCTATGCCGCTCATCTACGTGGGGGGTGTAATCGACCGCAGAGGGGCCGACAAGGTGATGGATGAGGGTTTCGAGTTCGTGCAGATGGGACGCGCGCTGCTCAACGAGCCCGACTTCGTCAATCGCATGAAGGCCGACACTTCCCACCGATGCGGTTGCGACCATGTCAACTATTGCATCGCCCGCATGTACTCGAAAGAGATGGCTTGCCATAAGCACCTCGACGAGAAACTCCCCGACGCTGTGATGCGCGAAATCGAAAAAATCAAGCGACGCAACATATGAGCAGTCTGAAGGGAAAACTCGCCGTGGTCACCGGCGCTTCGGGTGGGATAGGTCTGGAGTTCTGCAAGGCGCTCGCTGAGATGGGGGCCTCGCTGATGATGATCTCTATCGATGATGAGCCACTGCATGAGGCGGCGGCTGCCATTGAGGAGACCTATGCTGTGCCGGTATATCCGATGACACTCAACCTGTGCGATCCCGATGCAGCCGACCGCATATGGTCATATTTAGGCAACCTGAATCTTGACCCGTATATACTCATCAATAACGCCGGCATATTCTCGTTTGCTCCGGCCACCGACACGGCGCCTGAAAAAATCGAGGCCTTCATGGACCTTCATGTCAAGGCGGCCACCCGGCTTAGCCTGCGTTTTGCCCGATATTTCCGCAACCGCGGCTCGGGCTACATCCTCAACATGAGCAGCATGTCGTGCTGGATGCCGATGCCGGGGCTGGCCATGTATTCATCTACAAAGGCATATATCCGAGCCTTCTCTCGCGCGCTGCATTATGAGATGCGCGACTACGGGGTGAAGGTGATGGTGGCATGCCCGGGGGGTATCGCTACCGACCTCTTCGGATTGCCCGACAATCTGAAACGCCTGGCTCTGCGCCTGGGGGCTATCGAACGCCCGGAGCGATTCGCCCGCAAGGCTCTGCGGCGCATGCTGAAGGGGCGTCAGCAGTACATCAACGGCCTGACCAACCGCCTGGCGATACTCTTCATCGGCACTCTCCCCACCTGGGCCCGCATGCAGGTGAAGCGTCGACTTCTCGACAAGGGTATCTCGCGCCCCTGAATCCTACAAAAAACTACACGCCGCCCATGACTCCTTCCGGAATCATGGGCGGCGATATCTTTATCATAGCATCAACGGCCATAGCCTGGCCGCTGCTGCGCGGTCTCACTGGAATCAGCGTCCGAGGCGGGTGACAAGGCGGGCGTAGGCGCGGTCAGCCTTGGCGCGGGCCTCCTCTACGGTGTCGGCTGTGGCAAGGATGACTGCCATGCGGCGATGTCCGTGCACCTCAGGTTTGCCGAAGATGCGCATGTCGGTGCCGGGTTCCTGAAGCACCTCTTCGAGGTTGTCGAATTCCACGCAGTCGGTGTCACCCTCCACTACCACCGCACGCGATGCCGAGGGGCCATAGAAGCGTATCTCAGGCACCGGCAGACCAAGCAGTGCGCGGGCATGCAGGCCGAATTCGCTGCGGTCCTGCGAGATCATGGTCACCATGCCGGTGTCGTGCGGACGCGGCGATACTTCGCTGAATATCACCTCATCGCCCTTGATGAAGAGTTCCACGCCGAATATGCCGTAGCCACCGAGAGCATCCGTAATCTTGCGGGCTATCTCGCGCGCATTCTCGAGCGCCTTGGCCGACATAGGCTGGGGTTGCCATGAGTAGCGATAGTCGCCATTCTCCTGAATGTGCCCTACGGGCTCGCAATAGCAGGTGCCGCTGACACTGCGCAGCGTGAGCAGAGTAATCTCATAATCGAAATCTACAAAACCCTCTACAATCACGCGTCCCGCACCGGCGCGGCCACCCTCCTGGGCCTCGCGCCATGCGGCGTCAATCTCTTCAGGACGGCGCACAAGGCTCTGACCATGACCCGATGAACTCATCACAGGCTTCACCACGCAGGGGAGCCCTATCTCCTTGACTGCCTCATCAAACTCCTCGCGGGTCGAGGCAAAGCGATAGCGCGATGTGGGCAGACCAAGCTCTTCGGCTGCCAGACGGCGTATACCCTCACGGTTCATCGTCAGCCATGCGGCATTGGCAGTGGGGGTAACATGATACCCCTCCTTCTCAAGCTCCACAAGCACCGGCGTGGCGATGGCCTCGATTTCAGGGATGATATGGTCAGGTTTCTCAAGTTCTATCACACGGCGCAGTTCGGCCGCATCGAGCATATTGAGCACATGGCTGCGGTGAGCCACCTGCATGGCAGGTGCGTTGGCATAACGGTCGCAGGCTATCACCTCGACGCCCAGACGCATCAGTTCGAGAGCTACCTCCTTGCCCAGTTCGCCGCTGCCAAGAAGCAGGGCACGGCGGGCCTTCGGAGTGAATACAGATCCAATCTTTGTCATTATATAAATGATAATTATGTATAAGCGCTGACCGCATAGGGGGCGATATGCCACCCCCTGCGCGGCCAGCGGTCAGAGTCAGAATCAGATAATCAGAGATAAGAGAGGTTATAGCCGGCAAACTCCAGGTCTTTCTTGGCCTTGGCCAGAAGGGTGCGGTCGAGCTTCACAGCCTGACGCAGATTGCTCATCACCATATTCTCGTTGTGGGTGCGTGCACCGAGCACTGCAGTGAGATAGTAGGTGGTGGCGTCGGGCACCGGTATGGCAGCCAGCGTCTGGCGTGCGGCATTGTAGTCTTTCGAAAGTATCTGGGCCAGGGCGGCATTGTTGGTCTTGGTGTCGCCGAAGGCTGTGCGGGCCTTCATCACATCACCCTGCATGAGGTAGTAGACTCCCAGAGCATCTGCATTCTCAGGCACTCCGGCAGCCGAACCGAGCTGTTCGTTGGCACGCGCGTAGTCTTTGTTGACCATCGATATAAGGCCCTTGTTCATCTCCACCTCTTTTGAAGTAGGGTTGAGGCGCCCGGCACGCTCGAAACTTGCGGCGGCAGCCTTGTAGTCGCCGGCCTCATACTGCGTCAGGCCCAGATTGTTGACGGCACGGTAGTCGTTGGGATGCAGCTCGGCAGCCTTGCTGTAGATCTCCATCTTCTTGGTGTTGTCGTCGGTGAGGGTGGCCACGTAGAGAATCTCATCTTCGCTGAGCTTCGAGGGGTCGGTGTTGAAGATGTCGATAAGCTCCTGATCGCTCTTGCCGATTACATTGATTGTGGCCATCACACGCGAGTAGCGCAGCTGAGGCAGCACCTGGTCGGCAAGCTCATTGAATACTGTCGACATATTGCGGATCTCGCGCTCACGTTCTTCGGGGTCCTTATAGAGTGAGAGCACACTGAGTATAAGATCCTTGTCCTGGATATTGCTCTTCTCCACGAGGCTGCGGAAACCCTCCCAGTCCTCGGGGGTGAATGAAGAGGTGAGCTCGCCAAACTCTGTGATCTTATCCTTCTTGAACTGTCCCTCAACGAAGTTCTGCGTGTTCTGCTCGCGCTTCTCGGCAAGAGAGGTGTTGAAGGCCAGTGTGCCTTCGGGCGATGCATACGAGTTGATGCTTACGCCTGCAATCTCCATATTGGGGGCGGCATTGGCCTCCATGAGCTTGCGGTTGAGGTCGATATAGTCGGTCTTCGAGGTCTCTGAGGCGCGTACATTGGCCTGGTTGACGAGGAAGTGGATATCGGCGCTATATTTCTCTGAAATCACACGCTGGAAACCATCCTTGGCCACAGCCGGAGTGACAGTCTCGGCGCTGGCAAGAGTAGATGTGGCCACAACGCCATTCCCTACCTTCACGCGCGGAAGCGTATACTGCTTGCCGTTCTGGTCGACCTGAAAATCAAGATAGAGGTCAGACTGGGCCATCTCGGGCTGATAGGGCATCGTGAAGGGGATTGTGACTGTGCCGCCATCGGCATAGCTCACCACCTGACCATTATCGCGCACCTGCTCACCCTGGAAAAGCACCGGAGTGGCCATGGCCTCACCCAATACGGCATTGCCATCCTCCCACTGCAGCACCGGAGTGGCGCTCACCTTGGCATTCTTGAGCATGAACTTCGGGGGAAACTTGGCAGTCACCGTGCCCGGCACACTCTCACCCACCGTCTCAAGCGGAGTGGGATTCGTAGAGAAAAAGTCGCTCTGAAATTGCCCAAGCTTTTTTGAGCATCCTCCGGCCATCAGAAGCATTCCTGCACCAAGCGAGAGGCAAATTGCGTTTGATTTAGTCATATATCGTTGTTTTACAATTATTTATCTATTGAAATCCGCCTCATTCCGAGGCTTTTCCCCTTACTGCAGCGGGTCGGCAAAGACCCTTCTGACCCATTTCGAATGTAAAATTAAGAAAAAAAGTTGGAAAAAATTTGCACAACTCAAAAAAACTTTATAACTTTGCACTCGCAAACGGGAAACAACGGAACACCTCCCCAACGAAGCCTCCCCTTCCCGCCACCAACAAATGACTCCGTAGCTCAGTTGGTAGAGCAAATGACTCTTAATCATTGGGTCGTGAGTTCGAGCCTCACCGGGGTCACAGCAAAGAACGGCAGAATGCCGAAAAGCACTGAAATCAGTTGATTTTCAGTGCTTTTTCTTTTTGCCCAAATTGCAGAATACTGCACAATATTACCTACAGACGTGTGCGTAACGTGTACACTGTATTTCGTGTACATTTTTGTACACGGTTACACGGAAGGTGTCGTAAGGCTCTGACAAAAGGCTTTTTGCGGGAATTTCACCTCGCAAAAGTGGGGTTCTGAAGCGTAGGCTCGAACCCTCGGCCCAAAAATCAGGGCGAATCGGCGACATTTTAACAAGATTTAAGATATAATCATTATCTCCGGTGTACAGTCCGGCGATGCAATCGCCATCTACACTACCGGCGGTCTGAAAGTTGCTGACCTTCCCACAGTGCCCCAGAACATGGACCGAGTAGCAGTAAGTCTTCCCACAGGTCAGGCCTACATCATCCTGATCAATGGCAAGTCACTGAAATTCCTCCATCAGTAATCCCAAACCGTAACAAACCCTCGCGTTTAAATTCAAACAGAGATTAGTTAATAAAAAGGTTGATCCTGTCGGGGATGCGGCTCGTCCGCGTCCCCGACTTGTTTCATCTCCCACTTCTTTTTTTACGGCCATCACCGGCATCATCACCAAAAGATGTTCAAGAACATCTTTAAGAATAGTGTTAAAAGCTTCGCCAAGTTTGTGTGTATCAATATTTTGTTGTAATTTTACAGTGCTTGAAGGAGCAATTATAGACCTATCGTAACGCAACAAAGTGAGAATTAGAGCGTTATAATAATAGGCATGTCGATTGAGCAAAATAGGATGAATTCTGTTTTATCACAGATTACATTCTATCTTGCTTGTTTTCGTATATCGGGGAATCCGATATATGGATATGAAATGAAAAATTATGAACGAAAAAGAAATCGCTGCTTTGAAGAGAATCTACAACAGCGGCAGAGGCTATCTTGAAGAGCTTCGTGACAGTATCGGCAATGACTTGCTATCTGAATTCATTTCAGTCGGATTCATTGTTTGTGGCTATTCGCGTACTTCAAGAACATGGCGTATATCTAATCTTGGTCGTTGTTATGTTCGGGAGTTAAGATTAGCTTGAAGAAACCAGTCACTTCTTTTACCACTTTATTTTCATAGAATCATGTAAAATGAAATATGGCAGACCCAAAAGAACAAAATAATAGAGTCCATTGCTTTGTCATTCCGCTTATGCACGCATTTCTGTGGTTTGTGGCATTGCTGATAAGTTGTTATAGCGGATGGATGTCTTCTATAGATGATAGTTATAAGACTATTTGTGTCTTCCTCATAATTTATGGAACTTTCATGTTTGAAGGCGGACTCATATGGTGGGATGCAATGGCGACAAACTTCAATAAGGCCGTACAGATTAATGATTTTGGCTTTATAAAAAGCCTTTTCTTTAATATGTCGCTTACTTTAGTTTTAGTGGTTTTATTTTTTACATTTAAGATTAGCTGGCTCATAATAATAATTGGGCTGACAGCTGCATGGCTAAAGTTCATCGTATCCCGGATTAACCCAATGATTGAAAATTCGGCAATAACATATGTCGCGGCTGAATATGAATACCGAGAGATTTAACTATGAATGATTTTATATTTTGGGCAGGAATAATTCTTGCCATTATATTTTTATTGATTTACATTTTTGGGGAACGTAAGACCCGAAGGAATGTAAGAAGTATCCACGAGGAACTCTCAAAGGAGGTTTTACCAACAGTTTCTGCCGGATCTCATTATAAAGATATTCCGGCAAAAAAAGAATCTGTTTCCACGACGTTCAATGCGTTTAGAAATAGTGCCGGACTTAGATTGGATACAGATGAATATAATGCTTATCTGGTTCAAGGCAATTCCATGCAGTATTGTGATATACATACCGGAGATATTGTATTTTCCCCAAAAGGATTCCGTGTTGATGATTTGAACAAATTCCCTTCAATCATTATCCTAAAGAATAATGAAGCCACATCTGAGCAATGTCAGTATAAAATCAGACGTGCTTGGAAAATCTGTCAGGATAATCTGAGTGAACCGAAATATGATGACATCCTGAAGGAAATCATGGAATCCTCTGAATACATAATTCTTAAAGAGAAGGCGCGTGATATTTATGAAAGCGATGATGAAATGCTTAAGGAGTTCAAGCGCAAACTTGATATTTATATCAACGAACGTAAAACCTCGGATACAACTGAAAATATAGTTATTTCATCCACATATAATGTTGATGATAAAAAGATTAAGTTTTCAATCCATAGAATATCATCAATCATGGGTATGGTAAAATATGTTGCTTCTGTCACGCATCCCCAAAATAAGAAATAATTAGAGGGAATAATGCCCCTCGCCGCCGTAGGCGGCCAAAATTTTCAGCAAAACGGGCGGTGTAACCCTTTTTAACAGGGTTGCACCGCCCGACAATTACGACTATTGGCAGTTTATCTTCTTTTTCTTTTGGCGAGCCATTCATCCCGCTTCTCTCTACATTCTTCAAGTGATTGCGCCACTGTTGAGAAGAGTTCTCCGTCGGGGGTTCTGTAATCATACATCACCCGCTGAACATTGCGACCTCTAAGAGAGGATAGGAATGTCTCGTATTGTTCTTGTCCGGCTTGCGTGGTGCTGATGCCAATGGGTGTCAGGCGCAGCCCGTCACCTTTTGACGGCACTCAACCCAACACAGCCAAGCGTTGCATCTCCACCTCGTTTCGCAGAGAGAAAAAGATAGAGCCATCGAACACTTAGTTTATCTAAATGTTTCTCAAATAAGAAACTTTTATTATATTTGCACCATGAATACAAATTTCAAAAAAATAGGAGAGTTGCTTTATCTGCGGCGTAAAAGCAAGGGACTAACCCAAGATGAGGTAGGAGCCATGATTGGTGTGCAGAAAGCTATGGTGTCGAAGGTTGAAAACGGATCATGTGTGAACTTCAATACAATCAGCCGGATTGCCAATGCTTTGGAAGTTGAGCCTGTCGTTGAGCTGAAACCTATAAAAAAAGTCGATAAGAATGTCATAGATTATATAATGACAGCCATAATCGAGTTTTCAAAAAGACACCGCCTGACAATCCGTGAGGCAAGCAATTACCTTAATCGCTTCAAAGGTATTGCTTTTCTGACCGAATTTTATGATGTGGAACATACACTGTCGTTTAATGACTGTGTTGACGACCTTACAGTCGTCTGTCAAAACAATGGAGGCGCTATCAGATGATACTGCACCACGGCTCAAACATGGCAATAGACCGGATTGACCTCGGAAAGTGTCGCCCTTACAAGGATTTCGGAAAAGGTTTCTATCTTACCGACATTCGGCATCAAGCAGAAAGGATGGCGGCAAGAACAGTAAAAATGTTCAAAGGTGTACCTACTTTGACAGCCTTTGAGTTTGATCTGGAAAAAGCTGTCACAATAGGGTTGAAGATAAAGATCTTCAATGCGCTTGACGAGGAGTGGGCGAGGTTTGTGATGTCCAACCGCGATATAAATGTTTCGCAGCCATGCCATGATTACGACATTGTGATAGGTCCGGTTGCTGATGATACGATTGCCCGTCTGCTCCGTATGTTTACTGAAAATTTCATCTCAGAGGAACAGCTTGTAAAGGAACTCACATTCTCGCAAGTAACCTCACAATACTTTTTCCACACGGAGGCAGCGATCAAAATGCTGAAGAAATTATGAAAGACCGCAACGCACGTTTTTTATTTGAGGGCATATCTGCCGATGTTGTCCGTTATCTTGTAGAACGGGAAGGATTGGACTTGACAGACGCAATCTCGACTTTCCACAATTCAGAGACATTTTCCAAATTGGAGGACTTTTCCACAGGATTGTATATCGAAAGTCCGGCATACGTCTATGACTTACTGCTGTCGGAACTGAAGAATGGCCGCCTTGTGCCATAACCGGTATTATTATACAAAATCAAATGAAATTCCGGGAGCCATTTTGTTGTTTGAAATAAAAGCATTAAATTTGCAGCAACATACTTACCACGCTTCCCGTAAGAACAGCGCGCTCAGGGTAAGTTTTTCTTTTTTATGACACTTCCAACTTATAATCAACCTCAGATTTCAGTATCTGAACAAATACGGCTCCTTAAATCGGAAGGTCTTGAATTTTCCGATGAAAACAGGGCGCAACACATTCTTGAAAACATCAGTCTTTTCAGAATGAAGAGTTACCTGATGCCATTTTGGATATGTAGAATAAAGAAAGCCCTTTTGCTACCAATTTTGAGACGGTACACATTATTAAGGCTCTCGATCTTTCGGCAATTGCTTATATCATCAAGGGTTTGAGCATCAATCACATTATTGCATGAGATTATCGCCAATGTCCTTTACCTCACCGGCACTACCGAGCATTTATTACACTGGGCTAAATTCCTAAAAAAAGGAGTAAGTAGGATATAAGTAGGTCATAGATTAGGCGCCAAGCTCCCTGTACGGGAGAAAGCCCGGTTTCCCGTGTGAGGAGATACGCTGACGTCCACCGCTGTATGCGGTAATCATGTTCAACTTTATTGATTTTTGAGGTATTGTTTCGGGGTCATTCCGGTTTGTTTCTTGAACAT
>OFFB01000298.1_pt1 | contig 51681 bp, 38 predicted proteins | sample 1521281 | NCBI WGS metagenome assembly OFFB01 (sample SAMEA3504109, study PRJEB24116) | mouse gut metagenome | biome: mouse gut; feature: mouse-associated habitat; material: faeces | place: Denmark | collected 2011
TATAATAACATTATATTAGATTTTTACTATTGGTTTTTATTTAATTTCAGCGTTTTGCGGTAGCCAATATCATAATTATAAAAATTTTTGACCTATATATTGACATACAATATAAAAAGTGATAAAATTATATTGTATAATAGGAGGGAAATATGAAAAAAGATAACAATAAGACAAAAGATTTGTTTGAAGCATTTTTGCCTGACCATGTTAAAGATGACCCAAATGAAAATTTAAAGAAAGAGAAGAAACTTTTTAGTATTATTTTTATTGTCGTATGCACACTTTTACTTGTAGCTAACCTAATTGCAATGATTATAAACTTTTGCTTTAGCGTTCAAGCCGGCGTTTCATCGCTTTTTGTAGGGTTTATTAATTGTGCTATAAGCATATTTTTGTTAGGTTTATTAATTACTATGGCTCATAATATTTCTAAAATGACAAGAGCTACTTTGTTTATGTGTAGTAAACTTATGCGTGACGAAAAAAGATATATGGAAGAGTTGAAAAAACAAAAAGAGCAAAGTGAAGATGCTGTAGCAGATGAAAAAGACGTCGAAGTAAAATACAATGAAACTGAAGATGTTACAAATGTCGATGCGGATATTGTAATCGAATAATAATAAACCCGCTTTTTAGCGGGTATTTTTATTCCAATCTAATTTTTATTTGTTTTAGTAAGGCTATTTTAATGATATATTTAATATAATATAAAGTTTTGTATGAAAAAAAGCCTGTTTGCACAGGCTTTAATCATTTTATTTTTATGCCATAGAACCGGCAAATGCCAAAGCACCGCCAATAACAACTACGAAAACTATAATAGTAATTATAATTGATATTGAGCTGATAATGATTCCTGCCAAAGCAAGACCTTTACCATTACCACCAAATTCTGGAGCTCTTTTAAATCCGATAATAGAGCAAATCAAGCCTACTAGTGCAAAGAAGAAAGAGAATATAAATCCAACTATAGCCATAGTATTAGATTGATTGGTATTGCTGCTAGCGTTGCTTAGAGCATTTTTGTTTGCCACAACTCCGCAATATGGACAAATTGCTGCATTATCATTGATTTCTTTACCACAATTAGTGCAAAACATTAATAATTCCTCCTAAAATTTATAAACTTATTATACTCCCAATATATTGGGAAAGTCAAGTGCTTTTTTCCAATTTATTGGGAATTTAAGTATTTTTCCCAACATTGTGGTAATATTTTTAATATGAAAAGTATATTTGCAGAGCGTTTGTTAGCGTTGCGATTAGAAAAGGGGATTGGGCAAATTCAATTAGCAAAAGATTTAGATGTAGGCAAATCAATAATCAGTTGCTGGGAACTAGGTAAAAGTGAACCAACTTTATCTAAGTTAATAGTAATAGCACAGTATTTTGGGGTGTCTATAGATTATCTTGCGGGTTTGGAGGATTAAAGTAAATTTTATTGTTTATGTGATGCTTTTTTAAATGAAAAAATAACATTTTAAGTGTTATTTAGTAAGTTTAATTTTGTAAATAATATAATAAATCGGTGTCTTATTTGACACCGATTTTTAGTTTTATACATATTTTGATATTTAAAAGTCCTTCATGCCGGAAAATGCTCCTAGAAGAAAAACAACAAGGTTTATATAAATTGATAAAATAATCAAAATTATCCCCATAATAATAGAACTAATAATAATTCCTGCAAGTGCCATAGGTTTGCTGTTATCACTGTATTCTCCTGCTTTTTTATATCCGATTATCGAGCAAATAAGTCCTGCGATTGGCATAAAAAATGCCATAATCAATCCTACTATAGCAAGCACATTGGTTTTTTGTTCGCTGCTATGGCAAATGGTGTTGTTTACTGCAACTCCGCAATTAGGGCAAACTATAGCTTTTTCGTTTATTTCGTTTCCGCAATATTTACAAAACATTTTATTCTCCTAATAATTATCTTTTTAATAAATACGTTGCAAATCATGGTTGAGCATGTATATTGCAAAACTTAATCAAGTAGTTAATAACTTTAATGCAAGTTTATTGAAATGCAATGGTAAATTTAAGCTTAAAGCTAATTTAATTATCGTAATTTAATTATATTCCCAAAATGTTGGGAAGTCAATGGTTTTTGTGAAAAATGCAATTTTTGTTGGCTTTGTTCAATAAATACAAGTTTAATATAAGAATAATTATGGCTAAATATCAATTACCAAAAAATTACAATGAAAAATTTAGGTAAAATATCCTTGCCTTTTTAATAGAAATATTTAGCTTTTTTGTCATAAAACTGATAGTTTTCGCAGCTTGTAAAAACTTATTAAATAAATATCAAATAAATAATTAAAATATTTGACTTAAAAAATTAATTATTGTACAATGGTAAGGTATTATAATGTCGGTGTATGCGCAAGTATTTCAGGCATTAAAAGTTTTTTAGGAAGGAGAGTGCAATATGTCAAATATTCACAAAGTTAAATATGGCAAGACAGAAAGAGTTTCTTTCAGCAACATAAAAGAGACTATCGATATACCATATTTTATCGCTTTGCAAAAGGACTCTTACAAAAATTTCTTGGAGAAAGGAATTGGCGAAGTTTTGCAAGATTTTTCGCCTGTTAAAGACCATGCGGGCAGAATGGAACTTCAATTTTTGGATTACTATTTGGATATGAATCCAAAGTATTCCGTAAAGGAGTGTAAAGATAGAGATACTACTTACGCAGTACCTTTGAAAGTTAAAGTCAGGTTAATTAAAAAGAATGCGGACGGCGAGCCTATAGCTATTGATAACGAAGTATTTATGGGCGAGTTTCCGTTGATGACTGACAGCGGTTCTTTCATTATCAATGGTGCGGAGCGTGTTATTGTTTCGCAGCTTGTAAGAAGCCCGGGTGTTTACACAACAGCACAAAAGGATAGGAATGGTATTGACCGTTTTGATACAACTGTTATTCCTAACAGAGGTGCTTGGCTTGAGTTTAAACAAGATTCCAACAATATTTTATATGTTGTGGTTGACAGAAAAAGAAAATTGCCGGCAACTACATTTATAAGAGCTTTGGGATTTGGAACCGACGAACAAATTTTTGAGTTGTTCGGCGACAATCAAATGCTTAAAGATACTATCGAAAAAGATATTGCACGCAATGTGGACGATGCTAAAATAGAGCTTTTCAAAAAATTGAAGAGCGGTGAAGTTCCTACTATTGACGGCGTTACCGAATTGATTAATAATATGTTTTTCGACAGCAAGAGATATGACACTCAAAGAGTCGGAAGATATAAATTCAATAAAAAATTATCCATTGCAACTCGTATTGCAAATCAAACTGCTGCAAGCGATATCGTTAGCGAGGACGGCGAGATTTTTGTAACTAAAGGAGAGGTGATTTCCGAAGAAGTTGCAATGAATATTCAAAATGCAGGTATTAACGAAGTTTTGCTTTACAATGCTAATGGCGACGGCGGCGTTTTCAAAATGATTGGTAACAACACTGTTGATATCAATGCGTTTGTTGATTGTAATGCTGAAGAGCTTGGCATAAACGAAAGAGTTTACTATCCTGTATTAAAGCAAATGATGCAAGACTACAGCGGGGAAGAACTTATCAACGCTATTAAGGAAAATGCAAAGGAATTAGTTGTAAAACATATCACAATGGATGATATTATTGCAACTATGAATATCAACTTGGCTCACGCTTCCGGTTTTGGCGAAATCGATAATATCGACCACTTGGCAAACAGAAGAGTAAGAGCGGTAGGCGAGTTGTTGCAAAATCAAATGCGTGTAGGTTTGGTAAGACTTGAAAAAGTTATCAAGGAAAGAATGAGCGTTACTCAAGACGACAATGAGCAAACCGCACAATCTTATATCAATATCAAACCCGTAACAAGTGTAATTAAAGAATTTTTCTGTTCTTCACAGTTGTCACAATTCATGGACCATCACAATCCAATCGCAGAGCTTACTCATAAAAGAAAGCTGTCGGCTTTGGGACCTGGCGGTTTGAACAGAGAGTGTGCAGGCTTTGAAGTTCGTGACGTTCACCACTCTCACTACGGCAGAATGTGTCCTATCGAGACCCCTGAAGGTCAAAATATCGGACTTATTTCCTCACTTGCAACTTATGCAAAAGTTAACAAATACGGCTTTATCGAGGCGCCTTATCGTAAGGTTGATAAAGTAAATGGTATAGTTACCGATAATGTTGAGTATTTGCAAGCTGACGAAGAGGATAAATATGTAGTTGCACAAGCAAACGTGGAACTTAACGAGGACGGCAGCTTTAAAAATAAGCGTGTTACTTGCCGTATCCGTGAAGATATCCGCGAAGTGGATGCAAGCCGTGTTGACTATATGGACGTTAGCCCTAAACAGTTGGTTTCGGTTGCTGCATCACTTATTCCGTTCCTTGAGAACGATGATACATCCCGTGCGCTAATGGGTTCGAACATGCAACGTCAGGCAGTTCCTCTAATCAAAACAGAAGCTCCTATTATTGCAACAGGTATCGAACATCGAATCGCTTATGACAGCGGCGTATGTATTTTGTCTGAAATTGATGGTACAGTTACTTATGTAGACGGCGAAAAAGTTGTCATAACCAATGATGACGGTGGCAGAAAAGAGTACTATATGCGTAAGTTTGAAAGGTCAAACCAAGGTACTTGCATTAACCAAAGACCTATTGTTTCGTTGGGACAAAAAGTAAATAAAGGCGAGATAATCGCAGACGGTCCTGCAACTTCACAAGGCGAACTTGCACTTGGTAAGAATATTCTTATCGGTTTCATGTCTTGGGAGGGTTATAACTACGAGGACGCAATACTTATCAGTGAAGATTTGGTAAAGGACGATGTGTTTACATCCGTTCATATCGAAGAATACGAAATCGAGTCTCGTGACAGTAAATTGGGTGCAGAACAAATTACTCGCGATATTCCTAACTTGAGCGACGATATGATTAAAAACCTTGACGAGGACGGTATTATTCAAATCGGTAGCACAGTTTCAAGTGAAGACATTTTGGTCGGTAAAGTTACTCCTAAGGGAGAAACAGACCTTACACCGGAGGATAGATTGCTAAGAGCAATGTTCGGCGAAAAGGTAAGGGATGTAAGAGATACATCATTAAGATTGCCTCACGGACAAAAAGGTATTGTTGTTGACGTAAAAGTATTTACAAGAGCTAATAAGGACGAGCTTTCTCCTGGTGTAAATATGAAAGTTGTAGTTTATGTTGCTCAAAAACGTAAACTTGGCGTAGGCGATAAGATGGCAGGTCGTCACGGAAACAAGGGTGTTGTTTCAAGAGTTCTTCCAAAGGAAGATATGCCATTTATGGAAGACGGTACACCACTTCAAATTGTGCTTAACCCATTGGGCGTGCCTTCACGTATGAACATCGGTCAGGTGCTTGAAGTTCACTTGGGCTATGTTGCAAAAATGTTGAATTGGAAAGTAGAAACTCCTGTATTTGACGGTGCATCCGAGGATGATATCAAAAAACTGTTCATCGAGAACAATTTAAGCCCTAGCGGTAAAATCAAGTTGTTTGACGGAAGAACAGGCGAAGCGTTTGAAAACCCTGTAACAGTAGGTTACATGTATATGTTGAAACTTATCCACTTGGTTGACGATAAGATTCACGCAAGAGCTACAGGCTCATACTCACTAGTAACTCAACAACCACTTGGCGGTAAAGCTCAGTTCGGTGGTCAAAGATTCGGTGAGATGGAAATTTGGGCATTGGAAGCTTATGGTGCATCACATATCTTGCAAGAGATTTTGACTGTTAAATCGGATGACGTAGAGGGACGTACAAATATTTACAACTCTATTGTTAAGGGCAATGCTATTTGCGAGCCGGGTATTCCAGAGGCATTCAAGGTATTGGTAAGAGAGTTCCGCTCATTGTGTTTGGATGTTCGTACACTTAACGATAATGGCGACGAAATCAGTATCGATACTTACAGCTCTAAGGGCATGAATACTCCTTATGTAGAGCCAAAAGAGCTTAAAGAGATTGATATTATAGGTGGCGGTAACAGTGAACTTGATATTTTCGGTATAGACAATGATAATTCTTACAATATGGATGATTTCTCATTTGAAGATGACGATTTGTTAGGTTTCAGTATCAATGACAATCCTGCAGGCGATGACGGTATCAACGCCGGGGAATTGTTTGATATTGCAAGTGAGTCAAATAACGATATAAATGCAGGCGATTTGTTTGACATCGGTATCGGTAATGACGATAAAGAGTAACGGAGGTAGAAAATGTTTGAATTAAATAATTTCAGTTCTATCCAAATAGGAGTTGCATCTCCGGATAAAATCAGAAGTTGGTCTAAAGGCGAAGTTGTTAATGCCGAAACAATTAACTATAGAACACAAAAACCCGAAAAAGGCGGTCTTTTCTGCGAGGTAATCTTCGGACCTTCTCGCAGTTGGGAATGTGCTTGCGGTAAATATAAAAAGAAAAACGAGGGCACTATTTGCGATAGATGCGGCGTTTTGGTGACAGACAGTAAAGTCCGTCGTGAAAGAATGGGACATATCGAACTTGCTGCTCCTGTTTCTCACATTTGGTATTACAAAGGTACACCTAGCTCAATCGGCTTATGCTTGGATTTGGGTATTAAGGAATTGGATAGTGTATTGTATTTTTCAAGATTTATCGTTATTGACCCGGGTCAAACGGATTTCGCATACAAACAAACTATCAATGACCAAGAATACCGTGAGGCGCAAGAAAAGTTTGGTAGAGACAGCTTTAAAGCTATGATGGGTGCAGAGGCAATCAAAGAATTGTTAAAGCAACTTGATTTGGATAAAGAGGCAGAAAAACTTAAAAAAGAAATCGCAAAGAGTGAGGGTGCTAAAAAACTTAAATCTTCCAAAAGACTTGATATTATCGAGTCGTTCAGAGTTAGCGGTAATCGCCCTGAATGGATGATTTTGGATGTTATTCCTGTACTTCCACCTGAATTGCGCCCAATGGTACCGCTTGACGGTGGCAGATATGCTACATCCGATTTGAATGATTTGTACAGAAGAGTAATTACTCGTAACAAACGTTTGAAAAAACTTATCGAGTATGGCTCTCCGGATATCATTATCAGAAACGAAAAAAGAATGTTACAGGAAGCTGTAGATGCTTTGTTTGACAACGGCAGAAGAGGCAAACCTGTTACAGGCCCGGGCGGACGTGAGTTAAAGTCTTTGACAGGTATGTTAAAAGGTAAACAAGGTCGTTTCCGTCAAAACTTGCTTGGTAAGCGTGTTGACTATTCAGGTCGTTCGGTTATCGTTGTAGGTCCGGAATTGAAAATGTATCAATGCGGTCTTCCAAAGGAAATGGCTCTTGAGCTATTTAAACCGTTTGTTATTAAAAAGCTTGTAGAGTTAAACTACTGCTTAAATATAAGAGTTGCAAGAAAGTACATTATGAAAGGTACCGATGAGGTATGGAACATTTTGGAAGATGTTATCAAAGACCACCCTGTACTTTTAAACCGTGCTCCTACATTGCACAGACTTGGTATACAAGCATTCGAACCTGTATTGGTTGAGGGTAGAGCAATCAAATTGCATCCGCTTGCCTGCGGTGCGTTCAACGCTGACTTCGACGGAGACCAAATGGCTGTTCACGTGCCACTAAGTTTAGAGGCTCAAGCAGAAGCTAGATTCTTAATGCTTGCAACAAACAATATCTTAAAATTGTCGGATGGTAACCCAATCGTTTCTCCATCGCAAGATATGGTTATCGGTTCATACTATTTGACAATTCAAAAAGATGCAATAACCGTTGACGAAAACAACAAAGAAATCAAAATCGATGCAGATAAGTATTGGGAAAATCCGTCTGCTTATAATTTGAAATGCTATCGTAGCTTTAACGAAGCTTTAATGGCTTATCAATTAAAGGAAATCGGTTTGCAAGATGTGGTAAGTATTCGTCATTCAATGGATATGGAAGTTGAAATCAACGGCGAAAAGGTTGTTAAACACTATCAAAAGAATATTAAAACTTCGGTTGGTAGATTTATCTTTAACGAGGCAATCCCACAAGATTTGAATTTTGTTAAGAGATACAATCCTGAGCTTCCAATCAGTCAAGACAACAGTCCAGAAATGAATTTGGATTTGGAAATTGATTTCTTGGTAGGAAAGAGCCAACTTTCAAAGATTGTAGACGCTTGCTTTAAATATAAGGGTGCTACAGAAACATCTGTCGTATTGGATAAAATCAAGGCTCAAGGCTATAAATATTCTACTATCGGTGCAATTACAACATCCGTGTTCGATATGCATATTCCTCCTGAGAAATATGAAATCGTTAAGGAAACCGAGCAAGTTGTTTTGGATATCGAAAAGAAATTCCGTCGTGGACTTCTTACCGAGGACGATAGATATAACCAAGTAATTCAAGCTTGGACAGATGCTAAAAAGAAAGTCGATAAGATTTTGGAAGCAGGACTTGGTAAATTCAATCCTATCTACATGATGGCACACTCCGGCGCCCGTGGTAGTATGAGACAGATTTCTCAGCTTTGCGGTATGCGTGGATTGGTTGCTGACCCATCTGGTAAAACAGTAGAATTGCCGGTAAAAGCTAACTATCGTGAAGGCTTGTCGGTACTAGAATACTTTATTTCTTCTCACGGTGGACGTAAAGGTTTGGCGGATACAGCGCTAAAGACAGCCGACTCCGGTTATTTGACTCGTCGTTTGGTTGACGTAGCACAAGATTGTATCGTAAACGAAGAAGATTGTGGCGATACAAAAGGTTTTGTAGTTTCTGCTATTTTGGGTGCGGATAGTGATAAGCCTCTTGAGGGCATTGGCGACAGAATTAAGGGCAGATATTGTATGGAAGACATTATCCACCCTGAAACAGGCGAAGTTTTGGTAAAAGCAGATACTTTGCTAAATGCTGAACAAGCTAAAATGGTTGAACAAGCAGGCGTAAAAGCCGTTCGTATAAGAAGTGCATTGTCTTGTAAGTCTAAACAAGGTGTTTGTGCAAAATGTTATGGTGCAAATATGGCATCGGGCAACATTGTTAAACTTGGCGAGGCTGTAGGTGTTATTGCTGCTCAATCAATCGGTGAGCCGGGTACACAGCTTACAATGAGAACATTCCACACAGGTGGTGTTGCTACAGCGGACGATATTACACAAGGTTTGCCTCGTGTAGAAGAGTTATTTGAAGTTAGAAGACCTAAGGGAGAGGCTATACTTTCGGATATTCAAGGTACAGTGCTTCACGATAAGGATAACAGAATCATCACTATAACATCCGACAATAACGATGTTAAAGAGTACAAATACAATTATGGTCAAACTGTAATCGTTAAAAACGGCGATAAGGTTGAGGCAGGTACTTCACTTACAAAAGGTTCGGTATATCCTCAAGATATGCTAAGGACTCGTGGTGTAAAAGGCGTTCAAGAGTATTTGATTAAGGAAGTTCAATCCGCATACTGTTCTTCAGGTGTTCACATTAATGATAAGCATACTGAAATTATTATAAGGCAAATGCTTAAAAAAGTTAAGATTGAAACTCAAGGCGACACAAATATGTTACCGGGAGATTTATATGATATCTTTACTTATGAAGAAAACAACGAAAAGACATTGCAAAACGGCGGTAGACCTGCAACTGCAAAACGTACATTGCTAGGTATTACCAAAGCAAGTTTGGCAGCAGAGTCATTCTTGTCAGCAGCATCTTTCCAAGAGACTTCGAGAGTATTGACTTCCGCAGCTATCAAGAACAAAGTGGATAACCTAGTAGGTCTAAAAGAAAATGTAATTTTGGGTAAATTAATTCCTGCAGGTACAGGTATGAAGTGCTATCAAAATATGGAAGCTAACTTGGCTCAAAGTCAAGAAATGGAAATTTTCGAGACAGGCGAGCATGTTGATAAGTTCGATTTTGAGGAAGACGACGACTTGTTCTCACTTGGTGGGGATGAAATTTAAAATTTAATAGTTTCTATTATGAGTTGTAGGAGGGAACGGACCCGCTGAGTACACAGCAACCTGAGCGTAAGGTGCTAAATTCCGCAAGACAATGTCTTGACAGATAGAAGTTTTTAAAAAGCTACTCTGTCAAAAGAGTAGCTTTTTTAATTAACAGATAACATTTAATATATATTCGGATAAAAAAGTATTGATATTTTATAAGTAATAAATATTTGATTATAGCATAATATTCGTTCGAAAATCGGTATTAAATTGTTAAAAAAGGAGAAAAAAGTATGAACAAAAGATTGTTTACAAGCGAAAGCGTTACAGAAGGACATCCCGATAAGGTATGCGATAAAATATCCGACAGCGTTTTGGATGCAATTTTGGCGCAGGATAAAATGGCAAGAGTAGCATGCGAGACTTGTTGCAATACGGGGTTTGTTATGGTAATGGGCGAAATAACCACAACCGCTGTAGTTGATATCCCTGCGATTGTAAGAAAAGCAGTTTGCGACATTGGCTATACAAGCAGTGAAATAGGATTTGATGGTAACACTTGTGCTATTATGACAAGTATTGATAAGCAATCCCCCGATATTGCTATGGGTGTAGATAACAGTATGGAAAATAAGGCGGGTGGAGATGCTTACGATTTGAACGGAGCGGGAGACCAAGGTATGATGTTTGGCTACGCAACCGATGAGACGGAAAGTCTTATGCCAATGCCTATTTATCTTGCACATAAGCTTACCGCTAAACTTACCAAGGTAAGAAAAAACGGCACACTTGCATATTTAAGACCAGACGGTAAAGCTCAAGTGACTGTTGAGTATGTGGACGATATTCCTACACGTATTCAAGCAGTAGTACTATCTACTCAACATGCCCCGGATATTGATATGGAGCAGTTAAGGAAAGATGTTAAAAAACACATTATAGACCAAGTAATACCTGCAAATATGGTGGATGAGAATACAAAATATTTTATTAACCCTACAGGAAGATTTGTTATCGGCGGACCGCAAGGGGACAGCGGGCTTACAGGCAGAAAAATTATTGTGGATAGTTACGGCGGATATTGCCCTCACGGTGGCGGTGCGTTTAGCGGTAAAGACCCTACTAAAGTTGATAGGTCGGCTTGTTATATGGCAAGACATATTTGCAAAAATATAGTTGCAAGCGGCATTGCAAAAAAATGTCAGCTCGATGTTGCTTACAGTATAGGTGTTGCAAAGCCTGTTTCCATGCAAGTAAATACTTTTGGTACAAGCAAATATACCAATGAACAAATAACTCAAATTATAGATAAAGTGTTTGATTTAAGACCAAGTGCATTGATTGATTACTTACAACTAAGAAATCCTATTTATGCAAACTCTTCCAATTACGGACATTTTGGTAGGGATGGCTTTAGTTGGGAGATGACAAATAAAGCGGAAGAAATAAAAAACTTAGCAAAAGAGCTATTTGATTAATTTATTATTTCCGTCAAAAATCGTGGGTAATTTGTAAATTTGTGCGTATGTTAATAAAAGGAACGGTAGAAAAAGTGGTTTTCCGCAATGCGGAAAACGGATACTCGGTACTAACAGTCAGTGATTCTGTAATAAGCATCACTGCTGTTGGTGTTGTTCCGCCGATAAGCGAAGGCGAAGTAGTCGAGCTTGAAGGAGATATGATAACAAACGCAAAATACGGCGAGCAGTTAAAAATTACAAGTGCAAAAATTTGTTTGCCAGACAGTTTGGATAGCATTTCAAGATATTTGAGTAGCGGTCTTTTTAAAGGAATAGGAGAGGTAACTGCCGACAATATAGTGGACGAGTTTGGCGAAAATACCTTTGAGATAATTGAAAAATATCCCGCAAGACTTACAAAAGTTAAAGGGATGAGTATTAACAAAGCTATTGCACTGCATGAATCTTTTATAGAACTTAAAGAAATGCAGAATACTATGGTTGGCTTGCAAAAACTTGATATATCTTTAAATTTGTCACTAAAAATATATAAAACTTACGGCAACAACACTTTAAGTGTGTTGAATGACAATCCCTACAAACTTGTGGAAGATGTTGACGGAATAGGCTTTGTTACGGCAGATAGAATTGCTCAAGAGATAGGAATAAAATCGGATAGTGAGTTTCGTGTAAGGGCAGGCATAGTTTATTGTTTAAAACAGGCAGCTGCTAATAACGGACATACTTATCTTCCCAAAGACGAACTTGCAACAATGGTTTATAAATTGCTTTGCCTTGACAATGAAGAATACGCTTACTTATTTGACAATGTGATAGAAGTTTTGGAAATAAGCGGAATAGTGGTAATTTTGCAAAGCGAAAGCCAAAAAATTATTATGTTTAACAGGTACTATTTGTTAGAGAGAAAAATTGCAGAAAGGTTAATTTCCCTTAACAATTCGCAAAAACAAATACAAACGGATATTCGTGCCGATATAAGCGAGTTTGAAGCGTTGAACGGAATTAAGATGCACGAAAACCAAATTTTGGCAATCGAAAATGCCGTAAGCAATGGCGTAAATGTGATAACGGGCGGTCCTGGTACAGGTAAAACAACCATTATAAAATGTATAATGTTTATTTTTAAAAAGTTGCACCTTAACACACAGCTTTGTGCTCCAACGGGAAGAGCTGCAAAAAGACTTGCGGAAGCTTGTTCGGAAGAGGCAAAAACAATTCATCGTTTGCTGGATTTGAACTTTAAAAACGGTAAAGGATATTTTACTTACTCTGAAAATACTACTTTGGATGCGGATGTTGTGATTGTGGACGAAGTAAGTATGTGCGACGAGTATGTGTTTAGCAGTTTGTTAAGTGCGATAAAGTTTGGCGGTAGGTTAATTGTAGTTGGCGATAAAGACCAGCTGCCGTCGGTTGGTGCAGGTAATATTTTAGGGGATATAATCGCTTTTAATAAATTGCCTATTAGCTATTTAACTTATATTTATAGGCAAGACCATCAAAGTATGATTGTTGAAAACGCTCATAGAATCAATAATGGAGAAATGCCGATAATCAAAAATGCGGAAAGTGACTTTCTGTTTTCCAACATAAAAGGGCAGGAGGCTATTGCAGATACAGTAGTTGATATGGTAAGTCGCAGGATACCTAATTATTTAAAAGTCGACCCTTATGACATACAAGTTTTGTGCCCGTTAAAAAAAGGTGTGAGCGGTGTTAACAACTTAAATGTAGTGCTGCAAAACTCGATAAATCCTCCTGCTTATGATAAAAAAGAAATAAGAATGGGGGAGCATGTTTACAGGCAATTTGACAAGGTTATTCATATAGTGAACAACTATGATTTGGAGTGGACTCGCGGGGACGAAATAGGTGTAGGCGTTTTTAACGGAGATATAGGCAAAATTATCGACGTAAATGAAAATGACGGAAAACTGACTGTCGAGTTTGAGGACGAAAGAGTAGCGGTTTATACACGAGATATCTTTGACCAACTATTGCTTGCATACAGCATAAGCGTGCATAAGTCGCAAGGCAGTGAGTTTGATATTGTGGTAATTGTTTTAATGGGCGGAAGTTATACGCTAATGACAAGAAATTTGCTTTACACCGCAGTAACCAGGGCAAAAAAAATGAGCGTTATAGTCGGCGATGATAAGCATTTGTATTTTATGGTGCATAATAATTACACTGCAAAACGATATACTTTGCTTACTCAAATGCTCAGCGAAGAGTATGAAAGACAAATGTCGAATATTGTCGAGTAAATATATTATGACTAAAGAAAAAGATAATAATTTGATAAAAAACTATCAAAAATCGCAGTTAAAGAATAAAAATGTTGCCAAATCGGCGAAAAATAGTTTTAAGGATAAACTTTTGAGTATAATACAAAGAAGCATTTATCCCGATAATTACAGGTGCTTAGTTTGCAATAAGGAAATTCAAGCAGGCAGCAAGTATTGTTTATGTGAAGATTGTTTAAAAGTGTTTCCTTTTAACAATGGCAGAATATGCGTTAAGTGCGGTGCACCTATCGAAAACGAAGCTTGTTATTGCTTAGAGTGTCAAAACTATGAAAAGGGATTTGATTTTGCAAGAAGTAGTTTGAGATATGAGGGCGATGCCAAGCGTTTAGTACTTAGTTTGAAATTTTACAACAACCGTTGGCTTGCAAAGTATTTTGCCGATATGTTATACGATACTTATATGCAAAACCGTATGGATGCGGATGTGATTATTGCTGTACCTATTTCACACAAAAGACAAAAAGTCAGAGGGTATAATCAATCATTGTTGATAGCAAAGCCTCTTGCGGAAAGGCTGGATTTACCATTACTTACAAATGTGATAGAAAAAGTTAAGGAGAATAAACAGCAAGCCTCGTTGAGTTTAAGGGAAAGACGTGAGAATATAATAGATGTTTATCGCGTTACCGATAGAAATGCCGTAAAGGGCAAAAAAGTTTTGGTAGTAGATGATATTTTAACAACAGGTAGTACTCTTGGAGAAATTAGCAGAAGACTTAAAATTGTCGGTGCAACTAATGTTTACGGTTTGGTTGTCGCAAGCCCTAAATATGTTGTTCCAAGTGAATATACACAAGATAATCTTGATTTTGAAATATTGTGATTAAGTATCTTAATATAGCAATTAGCACAGAAAAATAATTTTATTAAAGGATAAAAAATCAAAAAAACGTGCAAAAATCGTATGTAAATGCAAAAAATACAAGGCTGAGAGGCAAATTGAAATTGTTATATGACAGGATAAAAATTATACTTGCGGGAGCGGTTTTTCCTGATGATTGCCGCTGTATAGTCTGTGATAAGGAAATACCCAAAGACAGCAAGTATTGCATGTGCGAGGATTGTACAAGAGATTTCCCTTTTAATAATGGTAGAATTTGTGTAAGCTGCGGGGCACCGATAGTTACGGAAAGCTGTTATTGTTTGGAGTGTCAAAACCATAATAAAGATTTTGATTTTGTAAGAAGTAGTTTGAAATACGAGGGAGTAGCAAAACGATTACTAATCCAATTTAAGTTTTACGGGAAGCGTTGGCTCGCCAAATATTTAGGCGAAATGCTTACAGAGACTTATTTGGAGAACGTGATAGATGCACAGGTAATCGTGCCTGTTCCCATATCTTACGAAAGAGAAAAATCAAGAGGTTACAATCAGTCTATGCTACTTGCAAAAGCGCTGTCGCGAAAATTGGGGTTGCCAATAGTATCGGATGTCTTGATAAAAATAAAAAATAATAGGCAGCAATCGGCTTTGAGTGTAAGCGAACGGCGTGAAAATGTGGTCGGAACATACGGGATATTTAACCGAGACAGAGTCAAAGGTAAAAAGGTTTTGGTAGTGGATGATATACTTACCACAGGAAGTACGATAAGCGAAGTTGCAAGACAACTAAAAATTGCTGGTGCAACCAATGTTTATGGATTGGTCGTTGCAAGTCCTAAATATATTTTGCAAATAGAGAATAATGCAATTTGATAAATTTTAAGGAAAATTTTCTTAAATTGTCAAATTGCATATTTTTTTGCCCTAAAAATATTTTGTATTTATTATATTATAATAATATGGTAATTGACATATATAAAAATTTAGTGTACAATAAAAAAGTGTAGGAAATTTTTAACAAATTAATTAAATGTTAGTGTTGCTAGCAAAAATGCTAAATCCAACAACATTAAAAAGAGATAAAATATGGGATTATTCGCTAAATTGTTCCCTAAATCAAATGATAGGGAAATTGCAAAATTAGATAAAATCGCAAATGATATTGAAGCTTTAGGGGATGAATACAAAGCTTTAAGTGAAGAACAATTAAAAGCAAAAACGGTGGAATTTAAAGATAGACTTGCCAAAGGGGAAAGCTTAGACGATATTTTGGTAGAGGCTTATGCAACTGTTCGTGAGGCAAGTGATAGGGTGCTTGGACTAAGACATTTCCATGTTCAGCTTATGGGGGGTATCGCATTGCACCAAGGACGTATCGCACAAATGGCAACAGGTGAAGGTAAAACTTTGGTTGCGACTTTGCCTGCATATTTAAATGCGCTAAACGGCGAGGGTATGCATATAGTAACGGTCAATGACTATCTTGCAAAACGTGATGCAGAGTGGATGGGCAAAGTATACAAATATTTAGGCTTGACTGTAGGCGTTGTTGTGCCGCAAATGAGCCCGGATGCAAAACAAGCCGCTTATAGTTCGGATATAATTTACGCCACAAACAATGAGTTGGGGTTTGACTATTTGCGTGATAATATGATAGTAGATATAAGGCAAAAAATGCAAAGACAACTTGCCTTTGCAATAGTGGACGAGGTGGATAGTATCCTTATCGACGAGGCCAGAACTCCTTTGATAATAAGCGGTATGGGCGAAAAATCAAGCGACACATACACAAAGGCAAATGCTTTTGCAAAATCTTTGCAAGAGGATGACTATATAGTTGAAGAAAAGGAAAAGACCGTTCGTTTGTCCGACGAGGGAGTAGCAAAGGCTGAAAGATATTTCGGGCTTGAAAACTATGCGGATATTGAAAACCAAGACTTGGCACATTATGTGAACAATGCTTTGCGTGCCAATGTTATTATGAAACGCGATGTAGACTATGTGGTAAAAGACGGCGAGGTTGTAATCGTTGACGAGTTTACAGGACGTCTTATGGAGGGCAGAAGATATAGCGAAGGCTTGCACCAAGCTATCGAGGCAAAGGAAAAAGTTTCAATCAAAGCAGAATCTAAAACACTTGCCACTATTACTTTTCAAAACTTTTTTAGGCTTTACAAAAAGTTGTCGGGTATGACAGGTACTGCAAAAACCGAAGAAAAAGAGTTTAACGATATTTACAATTTAGATGTTGTAGTATTGCCAACAAACAAACCAATTTTAAGGGTTGATGAAAATGATAAACTATACACAACTAAAAACGGCAAAATGAGAGCTTTGATTGCGGATATCGAGGAGCACCACAAAACGGGACAACCTATTTTGGTGGGTACTTCCAATGTGGAGGATTCCGAAGCGTTGTCTAAAATATTAAAAGCTCATAAAATAAACCACAATGTTTTGAATGCTAAAAACCATAAAAGTGAGGCAGAAATCATTGCCCAAGCGGGTAAGGTCGGTGCTGTTACAATCGCGACAAATATGGCAGGTCGTGGTACAGATATTATGCTTGGCGGTAATGCGGAATATTCTGCAAAAGAGCGTATGGAGAAAAACGGTTACAGCGAGGAGATTATTGCAGAGGCAACTTCGTATGCTACTATAACCGACCCCGAAATATTAAAAGCAAGGGAAGAGTATCAAAGATACTATGAGCAATTTAAACAAATAACCGACAAGGAAAAGGAAGAAGTAAAAGCTTTGGGCGGACTTAGAATCGTAGGTACTTGCCGTAATGACAGCAGACGTATTGATGACCAGCTACGTGGTAGAAGCGGTAGACAGGGCGACCCGGGCTCAAGCGTATTCTATTTGAGCATGGAAGACGATATGCTTAGAGTTTTCGGTGGGGAAACGATGCAAAATATCGCTAACAAATTCAGTTTTGAAGAAGACCAAGCGATAGAACTTAACATGCTTACAAAGCAAATCGAACACGCTCAAGCAAGAATCGAAAGCAGAGACTTTAGCATACGTAAAAGCGTGCTTGCTTACGACGATGTTATGAACGTTCAAAGAAATTTGATATACGAACAAAGAAACAAAGTGCTTGACGGTCTTGATATGTCAAATCAAATTGAAAAAATGATAATCGAGCAAGTGGAATTGATTTGTAACAATTATATCGATATGACAGTAGGCTATATGTCATGGGATTATGAAGGCTTTAACAATGCACTAGAGCAAAGAGTGCTTGCAGACGGTACAAATATAATTACCGAAGAGTTGTGCTCGGTATACAATGCGGTAAAAATCAGAGACGCGATTTTGGACGAAGTGTTTAAACAATATGATAAAAAAGTTGCGGATGCACAAGAAAACGGCTTTGATTTCCAAGAGGTTGAAAGAGCGGTATTGCTTAGAAATGTCGATACAAAATGGATGGACCACATTGACAGCTTGCATAGGTTAAGAAAAGGTATCGGACTTATGGCATACGGTCAAAAAGACCCTGTTATCGCCTATAAAAATAATGCTATCGATATGTTTGACGAAATGATAGATGCAATCAACCGTGATACTGTTACTACACTTTGCAAAGGTGTACTTAGAGCAAACGTGGAAAGAAAACAAGTGGCAGAGGAGTCAGGCACTAACCAAAACAGTACTGTAGTAAACAAGGACAAAAAGATAGGAAGAAATGACATGTGTCCTTGTGGCTCGGGCAGAAAATATAAGAACTGCTGCGGAAAATAGTAAGTTTGTTAAATAAATAATTATTCGATTTTGTAAAAAAACTATCAAAAATCGTGTTTAATTAGGTACAACAAATAGAAATATGCTTTTTTAAAAGAAAAATAATCGGTATAAGGTAATAAATATGATTTTATTAGAAGAGACAAAACTAGAGGTTGAAAAAATTAAAGAATTGCTTGTGAGTGTGGGCGATGCGTTGGATTTGAATAAGCTTAATGCAAGAAAAGCCGAACTCGAAAAAATGCAAAACGAGCCGGACTTTTGGAATGATATGTCAAAAGCACAGGTGGTTAATAAAGAGTGTAAGAGTATTGAAAACAAGCTTAACAAGTATGCGGGTTTGATGTCGAGACTTGAAGATACCGATGTGCTTATTGATATGTGCATTGAAATGCAAGACGACAGTGAAGACGAAAATATTTTGAGTGAAATTAAAAAGCTTTCGCATGAAATAGAGCAGTTAAGGCTTGAAACATTATTAAAAGGTAAGTACGATGCAAACAATGCGATTTTGACTTTGCATGCAGGTGCAGGCGGTACTGAAGCTCAAGATTGGGCAAGTATGCTTTACAGGATGTATTTAAGATATGCAGAGCGTGAGGGATTTACCGTTAAAGAATTGGACAGGCTTGACGGCGACGAGGCAGGCATAAAGGCGGTTACTTTTATGGTGTCGGGCGATAACGCTTACGGCTATCTTAAGGCAGAAAAAGGCGTACATCGTTTGGTAAGAATAAGTCCGTTTGACTCGCAAAGTCGTAGGCATACAAGCTTTTCCTCTTTGGAAGTTATGCCGGAAATCGAAAACGACAATGCGATAGTAATTAATATGGATGAGGTACGTGTAGATACTTACCGAAGTGGCGGTGCGGGCGGACAACACGTTAACAAAACAGATTCCGCTGTGCGTATGACGCATATTCCTACGGGTATTGTTGTACAGTGCCAAAACGAGCGTAGCCAAATTCAAAATAGAGAGCAAGCTTTGAAAATGTTAAAGAGTAAGCTTATTGAAAGACAAGAGCAGGAAAGGTTAGAACAAGACCAAGAACTTAAAGGAGACTTGAAAAAAATTGAATGGGGCTCACAAATTCGTTCGTATGTATTTTGTCCTTACACAATGGTAAAAGACCATAGGACAAACTATGAAACAGGCAATATTTCCGCTGTAATGGACGGAGAAATAGAAGAGTTCATAGAGGAATATCTTAAGAAAATGTAAAAAATTAAAAGGGGAAAACTTATTCAAATGTTTTTCGCTTTTAAAATTTAAGTGGGAAATTTAAGAGAACTTTAGTGCCTGCGTGCTGCTATTTCAAGGTTGCTACAATTTGGAGTTCGAGACGGCAATCGCAGTGTGTAAACAAGATAACAAACTGATAACCTATTGAAAATCGGTATTAAAATACTTTAAAAAAGGAAATTGAAATGTCATATTTGGATTCTTCAAATGAAAAATTAAATAGGTTAAAAAAACGCGGGGATATAGTTATCCTTGCGATAGAATCATCATGTGACGAAACTGCTTGTGCGATAATGCGTGGTAAGCAGTTGCTGTCAAATGTGGTGGCAACACAAATAGAAATCCATAGACGTTTTGGCGGTGTCGTGCCGGAGATAGCATCCCGTAACCATACTTTAGCTGTTGAGAATGTGGTAAAAGAAGCCCTAGCCAAAGCCAATATGACTTTAAAAGACATAGAAGTTATCGGAGTGACTTATGGTGCAGGTTTGTTAGGTGCATTGCTTGTAGGGGTAAGTTATGCAAAAAGCCTTGCTTACAGTTTGGATATTCCATTGATAGCGGTAAACCATATAAAAGGACATGTAGCGGCAAATTATATTGCTTGTCCCGAGCTTGTCCCTCCTTATATTTGTTTGATTGCAAGTGGTGGACATACTGCAATTTGCAAAGTGCAAGACTTAAATGAAATAGAAATAATAGGAAGTACTGTCGACGATGCTTGCGGAGAGGCTTTTGATAAAGTTGCAAGGTGTTTGGGATTGCCGTACCCGGGTGGTGTGGAAATTGAAAAGCTTGCATCAGAGGGTAATTGTAATATAGAAATGCCACTACCTTTTAAAGGAGAAGAACATTTTAATTTTAGTTACAGCGGACTTAAAACCGCAGTAATAAATTATATTCACAACAAAGAGCAAAAAGGGGAAGAGTACAGCAAAGCAGATGTTGCAGCAAGCTTTCAAAACCGTGCAATAGGCATGTTAGTGGATAACACAATAAGGGCTACTTTAAAATACGGCTACAAAACTATATTGATTGCGGGTGGTGTAGGCGCAAATAAATTATTGCGTTCCAAAATGAGTGAAGAGGGCAAAAAACATAATATAAATGTTATTTATCCTCCGCTAAATTTGTGTACGGATAACGCTGCAATGATTGCAAGCGAAACAAGAATTTTGATTGAAAGCGGGGCTCAGTGCGCAAACATTGACCTTGACGGCTCGGCAAATGTAAGGATATTCGATTAATAAAAGAAATTGATATAAATATATAAAGTTTTATTATTTATTACTATATATGTATGAATTTTCGCAGTTATAGTTAACTGTATAATGGCGATTGAAAATTTGCTCGTTTATAAAACTAGTACATACTTGTTTTAATGTTATAACTATCGTTTATTTAACTATTTTAATTTAAACTAATATAAAAGTAAAATTATTAGAGATAAACTTTCTAAAATTAAACCTGTGATTTAAAATTTTTGTTAATTATCTAAAATTGTTTAAAATGTTTGACATTCTATATTATATTTGTTAGAATATCAAATATATGGTCGGACCTAGGCAAATTATGCCAAAAATTAAGGACGATTTATATAAAAATTTACCAAAAACCGTACGAGTTTATTTAGGTTGAAATAAATTTGAACGGTATCAATAAATGGCATAGGTAGGTGTGCTTTATGCCTTATTGAAGCGAGATTTTTTTAGGATGGTTATCTTAGGAAAAACCGTCAATCGGGTAAAAGCTTTGCACATTTGTTTGCTTTTAGTATCAAATGCTATTAAGTTTTTATTTGTTGAAGTTTTTTGTAAGGTAACAGTAATTTTGAATATCGCACAGCAAGTTATGAGTGTCCTTCAAGGGTTGCGGGAATTACTCATCCGATTTTATATTTTTTAAGGAGGTAAAATAGAATGCCAACTATTAACCAATTAATTAGGCAAGGTAGAAAAGACAAAGTTTCAAAAAGCAATTCACCTATTATGGATGCAAATCCTCAAAAACGTGGTGTATGCCTTTCTGTTACAACAACTTCTCCTAAAAAGCCAAACTCCGCATTGCGTAAAATTGCAAGAGTTCGTCTTGTGAATGGTCAAGAAGGTACAATTTATATTCCAGGTATTGGACATAACCTACAAGAGCATAGCGTAGTTTTAATTCGTGGTGGTAGGGTTAGAGATTTACCGGGTGTCAGATATCACATTATCCGTGGTACATTGGATGCTTCAGGTGTAGCTAACCGTAGACAAGCAAGGTCTAAGTACGGTGCAAAACGTCCTAAATAAGCCTTGTAATCGGATGTTTAAAGCAACTATGACTGCTTTGCTTTTGTGATTTTCAAGCAGTCAAAATTCAAATGGAGGTAATAAATTATGCCAAGAAGAAGTGGTGTTATAAAAAGAGACGTTCTACCTGACCCAATGTACGGCAGCAAGGTAATCACTAAGTTGATTAACCAAGTTATGCTAGATGGTAAAAGAGGAACAGCTCAAAATATAGTTTATGGTGCTTTTGATATTATTAAAAACAAAATGAATCAAGACCCAATGGAGGTTTTTGAACAAGCACTAGAAAATGTTAAACCTGTTTTGGAAGTTAAGGCTCGCAGAGTGGGTGGTTCAACTTACCAAGTTCCAATGGAAATCAGGGCTGACAGAAGACAAACTCTTGCTATTCGTTGGATTGTTCTTTTCGCAAGAAAGAGAAACGAAAAAACAACAGTAGAAAGACTTGCCGGCGAACTAATGGATGCTTATAACAACTCAGGTAACTCTGTGAAGAAGAAAGACGATATGCACAGAATGGCCGAGGCTAACAAAGCATTTGCACATTACCGTTGGTAACCTTATATATAATCTCAAGTTATTGCAATCTATCTTTCGTGGATATTTTGTTGTAACGGAGATTATTTGAAATCGGAAGTAGTTGAATTATTAGTTTTTTGCATTAGCATATAAATTTTAAAATTAGTTAAAATTTACTTCCATAGTTTAATTTGATTTTTAGGAGGGCGTTATGCCAAGAGAATTTTCGTTGGAAAATACAAGAAATATAGGTATTATGGCGCACATCGATGCGGGTAAGACTACTACATCCGAGCGTATTTTGTATTATACAGGTCGTGTTCACAAAATTGGTGAAACACACGATGGTAGTGCTACAATGGACTGGATGGTACAAGAACAAGAGCGTGGTATTACTATCACATCTGCTGCTACTTCAACTCAATGGAGAGGCACTCGTATCAACCTTATCGACACTCCGGGACACGTTGACTTTACCGTTGAGGTAGAAAGAAGTTTGCGTGTACTTGACGGTGCGGTTGCTCTTTTCTGTGCAAAATCCGGTGTTGAGCCACAATCTGAAACAGTTTGGAGACAAGCTACAAAATACGGTGTTCCAAGAATTGCTTTCGTTAACAAAATGGACCGTCAAGGTGCAGATTTTGCAAACGTAGTTAAAATGATGAAAGACCGTTTGAAAGCTAATGCAGTTCCTGTACAACTACCTATCGGTAAAGAAGACTATTTTGTCGGTCAAGTTGACGTAATCGAAATGAAAGCAATTATTTACGATAAGGATGATAAAGACGGTACTAAATTTGAGATAACCGATATCCCAAGCGATATGTTAGACGAGGCAGCTGCTGCAAGAGAACTTCTTATCGAGTCGATTTCCGATTACGATGAAGAAATTATGATGAAGTTCCTTGAGGGCGAAGAAATTTCGGCTGACGAAATCAAAGCTGCTTTGCGTAAAGCTACTATCGATATGGCAATCACTCCTGTATTCTGCGGTAGTGCTTATCGTAACAAGGGTGTACAAGCTTTGATGGATGCAATCGTTGATTTCCTACCATCTCCGCTTGATGTTCCTCACATTAAAGGAACTAACCCTGACACAGGTGCAGAAGAAGAAAGAATTTCTTCCGATGACGAGCCAATGGCAGGTCTTGCATTTAAGATTGTTGCAGACCCTTATGGTAAACTTGCATTCTTCAGACTTTACAGTGGTAAATTGAGCAGTGGTTCTTATGTATACAACGCATCAAAAGGCAAAAAGGAGCGTATTGGACGTATCGTTCGTATGCACTCTAACTCAAGAACAGAAGTTGACGAAGTTTTTGCAGGCGATATCGTTGCTATCGTAGGTCTAAAAGATACTACAACAGGCGATACTTTGTGTGACCCAGACCATCCAATTCACTTGGAAAGTATGGATTTCCCAGAGCCGGTTATTAAAGTTGCTATCGAGCCAAAAACTAAAGCAGGACAAGAAAAAATGGGTATGGCATTGGTTAAACTTGCCGAAGAAGACCCAACTTTCAAAACTTATACCGACCAAGAGACAGGTCAAACTATCATTGCAGGTATGGGTGAGTTGCACCTAGAGATTATCGTTGACAGATTGTTGCGTGAGTTCAAGGTTGAGGCAAACGTAGGACAACCACAAGTTGCTTATCGTGAGACTATCCGTAATACTGTAGATGCAGAGGGTAAATTTATCCGTCAGTCAGGTGGTTCCGGTCAATATGGTCACTGCCGCGTTACACTTATGCCGGGCGAGCCTGGGTCAGGTGTTGTTATTGAGGATAAGACTGTCGGCGGCTCTATTCCTAAGGAATATATCCCTGCTGTTGACAAAGGTATCCGTGAGGCTGCTTTAAGCGGTATTCTTGCAGGATATGAGTTGGTTGACTTTAAAGTTACTATCAACGATGGTTCTTACCACGAAGTTGACTCTTCGGAAATGGCGTTCAAAATTGCAGGTAGTATGGCTTTGAAAGAGGGTGCTAAAAAGGCAAATCCTGTTTTGTTAGAGCCTATTATGGCTGTAGACGTTGTTACACCGGATGAGTATTTGGGCGATGTTATCGGTACTATCAACGGCCGTCGCGGTAGCATTAAGACAATGGAAATGAGAGGCGGAGACCAAGCTATTTCTGCAGAAGTTCCATTAAGCGAAATGTTCGGTTATGCAACTGTTCTTCGTTCGACATCTCAAGGTAGAGCAGGTTTCTCAATGCAATTCTCTCACTACGCTGAAGTTCCAAGAAGTGTATCCGAGAAAATTATCGGCGAGAGAAACAAAGATAAATAAAATTAGGTATTTACATTTTTAAAATAAAATGTTATACTTATTATATTGGAGAATATTTTTTAAATTTTTCGATATAAAATATCTTTCCCTAAACAAGTTATTAGTGATTAAAACTTAATAACTTTTACGGGTAAAATAAACAATAATCAATATTTATTATTGTACAAAAAAATATAAACATTATAAATTGAATTTTTTAGGAGGATTACAAATATGGCTAAAGCTAAATTTGAAAGAAACAAGACCCACGTAAACATTGGTACTATCGGTCACGTTGACCATGGTAAAACTACTCTTACTGCCGCTATCACTATGTATAGTGCTGCTAAGGGATTTGCTGATGCAATGAAATATGATGAAATTGATAAGGCACCAGAAGAGAGAGAGCGTGGTATTACAATTAATACAGCACACGTAGAGTATCAAACTGCTACTCGTCACTATGCACACGTTGACTGCCCAGGACACGCAGACTATGTTAAAAACATGATTACAGGTGCTGCTCAAATGGACGGTGCAATCCTAGTTGTTGCTTCAACTGATGGTCCAATGCCTCAAACTCGTGAGCACATCTTGCTTGCTCGTCAAGTAGGCGTTCCTTACATCGTTGTATTTATGAACAAAACTGACCTAGTTGACGACGAAGAGTTGTTAGAGCTAGTTGAAATGGAAATTCGTGACCTTCTTTCTGAGTATGGTTTCCCTGGCGATGATACTCCAATCGTTAAAGGCTCTGCATTCAAGGCTCTTGAAGCTGCTTCTAACGGCCATGCCGATGACCCTGCTTGTGATTGTATCGCTGAACTTCTTGATGCTGTTGATGCTTACATCCCAGCTCCAGAACGTGACACTGATAAGCCTTTCTTGATGCCTGTTGAGGACGTATTTACTATCACAGGTCGTGGTACTGTTGCTACAGGTAGAGTAGAGCGTGGTTGCATCAAAATGCAAGACCAAATCGAAATCGTTGGTATTAAAGATACTGTTAAGACAACTTGTACAGGTATTGAAATGTTCAGAAAGCTTCTTGACGAGGCATTTGCAGGAGATAACGTTGGTCTATTGCTACGTGGTATCCAAAGAACTGATATCGAGCGTGGTCAAGTACTTGCTAAACCAGGTTCAATCAACCCTCACACTTCTTTCTCATCTCAAGTTTACGTATTGACAAAGGAAGAGGGTGGTCGTCATACTCCATTCTTCAACGGTTACCGTCCACAATTCTACTTCAGAACAACTGACGTTACAGGTTCAATCAAATTGCCTGCAGGCGTAGAAATGGTAATGCCTGGCGATAACATCGATATGGATATCGAGCTTATCACTCCAATCGCTATCGAAGAAGGTCTACGTTTCGCTATCCGTGAAGGTGGTAGAACTGTAGGTTCAGGCGTAGTTGCTAAGATTATTAAGTAATCTTAATCAAACTCTAAGCGAATTTAACTAGTTATAATATGATATTAAGCAAAAAAATGCTCTGGTTATACCAGAGCATTTTTTGTTGTATAAATAATAATGATAAATATTTGAAATTAATTTTTAAGTTATTATATTCATAATTAAATATATTTATTTAGGTACAATCAATATAAAAAATAAATAATAATGCAAGTTTGTTATCTGTTCAATTTTCTATTAATTGCTTATGGTCTTTTAAAAGTTCAGTGTATTGCTCAAAAATATCGTCAAAACAAAAGATTTTCAATTTGTTATGCACTTTATCAAATTGCCATTGTTTTACATTATAAATATGAAAGAAAGGCAACCATTTTATACCCTTGTTAAAGTGTTTAACAACGGTGTTTTGTTTAGGCATTCTTTGTTCGTTAAAACGTCCGTCTAAAATTAACATAGAGGTTTTACTGCGATATAGGGCAGATTGGTCGGGCATTTTAAACCATTTTGTATTTACTAAGTATCTGCACTTTTCGAATAAATCGTTTTTGATAGCAAGTTTGCGGTTAAACAGCGTTACTCCTGCATTAAAATAATCTTTTGCTATCCAAAATTTGCCCATATAGTCAAGTGCAGAGGCAAACTCATATTCACTTATGTCAATATCGTACAAAAGAGATATGTCGTCGCATGCCATAATATCCGCGTCCAAATAAAGTATCTTGTCAGGCAAATCGATTTTGTCGATTAATAACCTTATAAGCGTATAAGGGGAGTAATCGTTATTGTGGTTTTTACCATAAAGTAATTGCTTAAACATTATTGTGGTATCTATCAATTTTACTTGGCTTTGAGCATTTGTTTGTTTAACTAAATTATCCAAAAAGTCTGCTTGTTCAGGGGTCATGCAACAAAAATTCGGTTTTATTTCAGTATAGTCCAAAGTTGTTAAATAAATAGTCAATGGGTTTTTATAGTGTTTTAAAATGGATAAAGTAGCAAGCACTATCCCTTTAAAAATACTTTTATTGCCCGAAAACATTATGTTTACCATACTCACTCCTTAATTAAATAATTGTTATTTTAATCTTCTGTTTTAGTGTTTGTGTACTCGTCTTGAGATGCTGTGTTGTTTTCATTAGTTACAGCTTCAATTACGCAGCTAGGTGACGTTTGTGTATTGTCACTATCTTGAGCGGTACTACCACAAATATTTGAGCTATCACCATTAAGCAAATCTTCATATACTGCAATCAATTTATGAGATTTTTCGTACTTTAATGTGCGTTTTTCTAAAATTAGATAATCTATAAAACTTATCAGCATTAATCCGTAATAGGTAAGTATACGCCATAATAGCATACCGCTTGCGCCTAAATCTTTAGTAATTCCGCTTGCAATAAATACGAATATCGATGTAAATGCAAATTCAATACCACCGCTACCACCAGGTGTAGGTATAAAAACGCAAGTTGTTATTGCAAATGAAGTACCGCAAATTACAAAAAACAAATCGGTATAACTGCAATTTATGTTAAACGAACGCAATATATAAAATGTGATGGCATAATATACAAACATTGTAATCGCTCTTATAATAAAGCAAAGCGAAGCTGCCCCTTTGTGTTTCCATAACTCCTTAAAAGCAGATTGAGTATCCTCACAGTATTTTTGAAAAGCGGGAACGGCAGGTTTTATAAACTTAGATAAAAACTTGATTTTACCTAGTAAATTTAAAAGGTAAACTAAAAAATTTGCTGTTTTTTTACTGCAAGCAAGCAAAATTATTATGCCAAAAGACAGAAAATTCATAGTAAAACCAATTATTATCATTGGTAGTAAACTGCCTACGGCTGTAATAAGCTTTGGGTAAATAGCAATGGATAAAAGAGCAAATAGGTTGGTTACTGCCATGTGAATTATAAAATTCATCATCAAGATTCCTGTAGAACTTGAGGCTTTTATCCCTAATCTCGAGTAGGAATACACTTGAAATGGCTGTCCGCCTGTAGCAAACGGAGTTATGCCGTTAAAAAAGTGCTCGGTATTTCCTATCAAAAAGGTATCTAACATACTGATATCGCATTTTTTTGCCTTTGTCAGTATGCACGTGGTAATAGGGGAGAGTAAAAAGTATAAAACTGTTAAGCCTATTGCCGCAAATAAATATCCTATATTAATATTGGCAAAAGCCGCTTTAATAGCATTTATATCTGTTGTTAAAAATATTATCAACAGCAAAATTAATATTGTGATTGCAAGTCCCAATATAATTTTGTTTAAAATACTTTTAAAGCTATACTTGTTTTTTTCTTTTTTACTCATAGGGAAATTATACCATAAATATATAATAGTGTCAACATTATGCCCTTTTTACGGAAAACTAAAAGCGGGCTTTAAAAACCCGCTTAAATAGTTGCTTTTTATTATTTATTTTCCCTTGTGCCGTAATGCTCAATAACATATTCCAAATCTTTATCGCCTCTGCCTGATAAGTTTACAAGTATGCTGCCTTTTTCCATTTGTTTTGCAAGTTTGATTGCATAAGCAACTGCATGACTTGATTCAATAGCAGGAATAATGCCTTCTAATCTTGATAGCTCAAAAAAGGCATCAATGGCTTCGTTATCGTCACAAGTACCATATTTAATTCTTCCAATATCTTTTAAAAATGCGTGCTCCGGACCACTAGAAGGATAGTCAAGTCCGCTTGCAACCGAATAAACAGGGGCAGGCTCTCCATTCTCGTCCTTTAACATAATGCTGTTAAATCCATGCATTATACCTTCTTCGCCGTAGGTCAAGCTTGCTGCATGGTCACCCAATTTAGCTCCGCGTCCCAATGGCTCAACACCATAAATGTCAACAGGGTCATTTAAAAATGCTGTAAACATACCTATTGAATTGCTTCCGCCGCCTACACATGCAACAACATTATCAGGCAATTCGCCTGTCATTTGCAAAAATTGCTCTCTTGCTTCAATGCCTACAACGCTTTGGAAATCGCGTACCATAGTAGGGAACGGATGAGGTCCCAAGGCAGAGCCTATGCAATATATGCAATCTTTATATTCCTTACTATATGCGGCAAATGCGGCATCAACAGCTTCCTTTAGTGTTTGCAAACCGTCTGTAACTTCAACAACTCTTGCACCTAAAATTTTCATCCTTGCAACGTTAGGGGCTTGTTTTTTAATATCCACTGCACCCATATAAATATCGCATTCCAAACCGAAATACGCTGCAGCTGTTGCAAGTGCCACACCATGTTGTCCTGCACCTGTCTCGGCGATAATCTTCTTTTTGCCCATATATTTTGCAAGAAGTGCTTCGCCCATACAATGATTAAGTTTATGTGCACCGCTGTGATTCAAATCCTCACGTTTAACATATATTTGGACGTTGCCATATTTGTTTGAAAGTCTTTCGCAGTGTGAGATAGGTGTTGGTCTGCCTTGAAATTCTCTGCGAATTCTTCTAAGTTCATTTATAAATTTGGATGATTTGCAAATTGTAAAATATGCATCCGTAATCTCTTGCATTGCTTGCTTTAGTTCCGGCGTCAAATAAGCACCGCCATATTTGCCAAAATATCCTGCTTCATTAGGGTACTCCCTGTGATATGTATCAAAATCTATTCCGTTAAATTTCATTTTTATTACCTCGTATTTTATATTTATTTTGGATAAAATATTATCCTTAAATTTGTACTAATTATTGTTTTATCATATATTTTGCTTTAAAACCAATCAAAAATCGGTATTATATATGTTTTGCAACAAAAAAACGCATAATACCATTTGCTAAGTATTTGCGTTAATACATACGATGTCGCCATCGTTTGGATAAAATTTCCATAAATATAAATCTCCTCTAATCTAAACTTTTCTAAACTATCCACAATATCTCTTGTATTGTGCGATTTTATGATTTTATTATAACTGCAATAAATTGATATGTCAATATATTTTATGCAATTTTTATAAAAAGTTGCTTTTATAGGCAAAAATCCTTTATAATAGTTTGTCCTCTGTGTAGGGCACTTGTTCCCGAGCGGGCAAGCTCTATTATTTCGTAAGGGCGAAGTACATCGATAAAAGCATCGATTTTGCGAGGGTTACCCGTAAGCTCCAAAACCATCGCATTTTGACTTAAATCGATAGTTTTTGCTTTAAATATAGATGATATTTCTATAATTTCCGAGCGTTTTTCCGCACTTACTTCCAATTTAATCAAAAGTAACTCTCGCAAAATGGAATCATTTTCCTCAAGTTCGGTAACTCCGTTTACTTCTATTTGCTTTAACAGTTGATGTTTTAGGGCAGTGATTTGCTTTTCGTCTCCAAACAATGATATTGTCATTCTGGATAAATTTTCGTCTTCCGTTTTGCAAACGGAAAGACTTTCGATATTGTAACCACGTCTGGAGATAAGCCCCGATATGCGTGTCAAAACACCCGCATTGTTCGAAACCAACATAGATATAAAATGTAATTTATTCATATAAACCTCGTATGCTATTGAATGTTATAATAATAATGTTGAATGTTGTTTTTTACTTTATAGTGTTAGCACTGATATTTTTATAAACTTATTAGTTTTTATTGATATGCCTTAAATCGTCGCCGTCCAAATACAAAACTTTAGTGTTTGTTTGATTTGTTAGTCTTGAAAAAATTCTATCCCCGTATTTGTCCTGTATTTCGTTAAAAGTCAAGTTTGTTGCGATTATATTGTGTTTATTCACTCGTTCGGATAAAAGTACAGTCAAATATTCGATTGTAACATTTTTTATAAGTGGCTCGATTCCCAAATCGTCGATTATAAGTACATCTGCATTAATTAAGTTGTTTAAAATGTGCTCACGTTCTTTTATATTGGTTGTGTGATATTTTAAAAATAACGAATTTAGATGAAATGCCGTAAGATAAATACAATCAATCCCTTTATCCAAAAGCTCATTTAAAGTAGCACTTAGCAAACAACTTTTACCAACACCCACTTTACCGCACAACATAATGTTCTTGTATTTATTTGCAGGAAAGTCATTGCAATAGCTTTGCATGGAATAGTATAGTTTGGATAAATTAGTAGATTGCAAACAATTAATATTTGTAATTTTATTGTCTTTAAAAGTGAAAGTCGGCAATGCGTTTACACCTGACTTGTTCCTTAAAACTTGCTTGTAAACTGTCATTAAACAGTCACAGTATTTGCCGTTTATTACTCCGCTGTCTTTGCATTTAGGGCAGTGGTAAAAATCGGTTGCGTTTAAATATTCCTTTTCCAATGCTTGCAATTTTTTGTTTAATTGGATGTCCTTTTTCTCTAACTCCGCACAGTCGCTATTAGTTGCAAAAGCTCTGCTTAATTGCAAAGTGTTCAATTTGATTTGTTTTACCAAATCGGAATATTGTTGATTTTGCATTAGCGTATGCTTTGCATTTTCTATTTTTTCAAGAGAGTGAGTTTTTCTTTCTTCGAGTATTTTTTTTGCTTCGTTTAATGCTTTTATATCCATAAATCAAAAGTCAAAGTTTGACTCGTCCTCCTTGTTAAACAGATTATCCAATTCCTCTTTAGAGTAAATGTGTTTATCGCTAATAATTTGCGAATTATTGTAATTAGTAACGATTTTCGACGGAATATTTGTGATTTTTTGGCAGTCTTCCACACTTTTTACATTGTTTTGTTTGTAATTTGCTAATAAACTGTTAATGTATGCAAAACTAAAAGATTTGCCAACTCCGCACTTAGCTGCGTAAAAAATAATTTCGTCGCTCATACCCCAAATATCCGACCAAGTATTGTAGTAGTCGCGGTCGGTATTTGTGACCATCCTTGAAGTACCCAAAGTATGTAATATATTTTTAATTTTATCGTCCGTTTGTTTTTGTGCCTCAAAATAGGTTTGCAAACTGCTTGAGGAAATTATGCCTTTGGAGTACAGCTCCGCGATTACACCGTTCATATATTCCAAACTTTTGAAATTCCTTTTTAAACAAAATGTTGCAATCATTTTAAGTCCGTTTGCATCATATCCTTTGTTAAGCCATTCGGTTATGTATTGCTCAACAACGGTATCTATATTTTCGTAGTATACACCCAATGCTTTGTTTATGTTGATTGCAAGATTACGCGTGTATTCGATATATTCGCTTTGTTTTTGAATATCTGCAAGAGTAAACAAGCCTAGTTTGTAAAAATTGTCAAGGATGGTGTCAAGTTTTTTTATGCCACCTCTTTTTTTGCAAAGTTTGGCAGCGTAAAGTATGCTTTCCAAATCATAACCCCAAGAGGTAGTCCACTTGATATAATATTGCTTATCTTCAAAATCAGGGGTGGTTTTAAGCCCCAATGCAAGAAATACTTGACGCATAACTTCTGTTTGAGCTTCCATTTCCTTAAGTTTTTCTTCCACTTGTTCCACGCTTTTAACGCCCTCGTTTGCCCAAGCTTTGGCAACTGTCAAAATGTAGTTGGTGTGTATATTTTGCCCTTTTGTATCCACGCAGTATTTTGCGATTAACAGCAAACCGTCGGTGGAAATTTTGTAGTCCTCCACAACCTCGATATATTTTAGCAGTTCGTTAGGGGTAAGAGCACGGGATAAAATCATATTTTCTATTTGACTTACAAAATCTTGATATTTATCCGCATTGTATTTACGTGGTTTTTGAGTGATAGTTTTAATAGGGAGATATTCAAATTCCAAAGGGTTTTCCTTTGTTATCCTAATTGCACCTACTTGTTCCCAATATTTCAAGCTGTCTACAATTTGCTTACGCTCAACCCCAAGTGCAAGGCAAGCAGAATCTAGTGAGTTGTTATTTGCTATTTTATCCGCACATTGAACAAGACCGTATAAGTAAACTTTTACGGCGATTTCGTCTGCACTAGGCATAAAATCGGTTATAAACATATTGTCTATAATTGTGCTGTTGTTTATCAAAGCATCTCTGCTAAGTGAAGAAAATGGCATATAATCACTCTCCGTATATCAAAGTCGGATTTTTCGTCAAAACAGTCGGTTTTTCAGTAAAAATCAGGCTATTAATCAAAATATTGTCTTGACAACTAAATTTTTATGTTGTATAATAATTTTGTTTAAATATTTATTTATATAGCGTTTAAAATCGTCGAAATCGCAAAAAGTAATATTAAGCGGTAAAGACAATTTGTAAAGACGAAATGTAAAGACAAATTGTAAATACATTGTAGCATAAAATATCGCATTTGAAAAGTGTTTTTTATTTATTTTGCTTATGGAGAGTGGTAATTATGAAAAAAATAGCAATTCCTATTACAATTTTAATGGTTGTTTTATTGTTTTGTTTGACAGGTTGTAATACAAATTTTAAATTTAAAGATTTGGCATTGTCCTCGGAAAATGTCACTGCAGTCACTATAAACTATGGTTTGGATAACAAGGAAACTTCTAAAACCGAAAAAATAGATAAAATTGTAGAAGAACTTAACAATTTGGATATTGAAAAATGCAGTGAGAAAATTGCGGACAATGTTTTTAATGATAGTGTAGTGGGTAAGGTTACTATGCAAGTAAAGGACAGTAAGGGGAAAATCGGCACATTTGAAATGATTTTTGTTGAAACTGCTGTTAACGGCGAAAGAGTAAGTTTGGTAAAGTGCGATACTTTGGACGGCTTTAAAATCAAAAAACTTACAAAAGGCATTTATAAAATGTCTAGTTTGACGGATACAAATGCGTTGCTTATAAAATTGTTTGCAAACTGTATTTAATAAGGTGTAAAAAAGCAAAGTTTAAATTTTGCTTTAAAAATAGGAGAAAATATGAAGAAATTTACAAAAGTATTTGTTGGTATATTCTTAATAATCTTGGTGGCTTTGAGTGCGACTGCTTGTTCGCTGAAAAAAGATGCCGAAGGTAGGTTTATGCTTAATGCGCCTAAAGTTACTATCGAAAATGATATTGTATCTTGGGTTGTAGTCGGCAACGGCAAAAAATACTATGACAAGTTTGATATAAAAATTGATGACAGGATAATCGAGGGCGTAAGCGGCAATCAATACAGTTTGGCAGAAGTTGACGGCGGAAAAACTGTCAGTGTACAAGTCCGTGCAGCAGGCGACAATGTAAAAACCGTAAGCAGCCCTTTTAGTGATGCAGTTAGTTATAAAGCACCTTTGAGGTTGGCTGCTCCCAAAGCAATTAGTGTAGCGGAAGTTGACGGCGGTCTAAAAATCACTTGGGATAAAGTTGAAAATGCGGAGACTTACGATATACAACAAATCGAATCTGTAAATGGCGGAACTCAATGGTACAGAAATGTTGCGGATACTTCTTTTGTGGTTGCCACAAGTAATATTTCGGCTACAGGTAAATATCACTATAAAGTTCAAGCAAAAAACAGCTCTAAAGATTTTATGGATTCAAGCTTATCCATTGTGCAAGCAATTTATACTAAATCCGAAAAATTGGCTGTACCAGCACCGGAACTAAACAGCAGTAGTATAACTTGGTCGGAAGTACCATCTGCCACAAATTATACAATTTCTTTTGCAAAAGTGACGGAAAGTTACGATGATAGCAATATTAACGAAATCGTACAGAAATATAAAGAACATGCAATAGATGTAATAACTGTTTCGCAAAGTTCGCGTTCTTACACCAATACACAGGTTACGGAAGCATTAAAAACTTATAAAACAAAGTGGGACGCGGCAAATTCCGGGGACTTGGATATCGCAGGTAAATATGTGATTTATATCAAAGCTATTCATTCCAAATATTCGGATGTTTATTTGGACTCGGATATGGCAGCAGTAACTAAAATTTACGATAAAGACTCGGAGAGTGAAAGTAAAAAACCTATTATCTTTTCAAAACCAGGTCTTGCAAGCGACATTAAAATAACTGACGATAAAGTTGGCGAAGAGGGAAATCAAACGGATGCAAAAGTATTGCATTGGCAAAAAGTCGAGGAATTTAATAAATATACTTTAAGATTCTACAGCAACGGTGCAAGGGCATTTGAGACAAATGTAGATGAAAACTCTGACAATTTGACAAGCAGGTTTGAAAATAACGAAGTTCAACGCGGTAAGATTTTGGAAATTGCGATTGCAGTAAGGGGAGATTTTGAAAACGGTATTTTGTCGGGAGAGGAATCTTATTACGGCGAGGGAGATAATCATTCGACATATTCTTATATTCCTAACGAATTAAAGCTTGTTGGCGGAGATGGGGAGTATAAAGATTACTATAAGATTGATAACTTGGGTGATTTCCAATACATGTTGCAAAATGCAAGTGCAGGCAACAAATACTATTTGACAAAAGATATAGATGGTGGCTCATCTAGCGTAAACTGCAATTTCTTGGCAGGAACAGGGGACTTCGTTGGTATTTTTGACGGAGGTAACAGAGTTATTTCCAACATCAATTTTGTTGTAAACGGAAACAGTCAGTCTATTAATTTGTTTAATAAAATTTCTAATACTGCAGAAATTAATTCCGAGTTTAAAAATGTTACATTCAGTAATATTACTATAAAAACGGAAAATAATAATATTCAAAACGTAGCGCTTATAGCTAACGAAAATAATGGAATAATACAAAATGTATATCTTATCTCCAGCAGTTTTGAAACTATGTGCACAACAGCAGGGTTAGTTATAAGCAACTTTGGCGAAATAAACGGTTGCGGTTTTATGAACACAACCATTCAAGCGACAGGTTATGTGGAAGATGAAGAAGAGGAAAAAACTACAGTAACCGAAGGCAGAGCAATAAACAGCGCTGCTATTGCAATAAATAATAATGGAAGAATTTTCAATGCAAGTATTTTTAAGGCAAAAGTAAATGCTGTTTCTAGACTTGCAAATGTTAAAGCAGGTGGTGTAGCAGTATTTAATAACGGTACAAACAGCAAGATAACCAATTCATTTGTAAGAAATTCTTATATTAATTCGGACACTATAATTGGCTCAAATGCAGTATCTGCAATTTCAGGCGGTATAGTGGCACAAAATGAGGGTACAGTCAGCGAATGTTATGTGACTCACGAGTCAAGCGAAAGTACTGCAGTACAGTCTAACAGCGGTATACTTTCGGGTGCGACGGCTGTAAGAGATTCGGTTGCAGGCGGTATTATTGGCGAAATGAGTAACGGAAACATTAATCATTGCTATGTTTCTTCCGCTCGTATTTATTCAAACACAAGAGCATCGGGTATGGTTGGCAGAAAGACTAATTCCAATGCAATAACTATCCAAAACAGCTATGTATTCAGAATCAGACTTAATGCAAGCGATAGAGCAATGGTTTTGACGGATACTGAGGGTGTAACATGCAATAATGTTTATGCAGTTAAAATGGATATTTCAAAAGACGCAAACTTCAACAACATTGCAGCGGACAAGCAAATTGAGCGTGGCGATTTAATTGGTACCGAAATTGATGGATTTGCAGTGTTCAAAGAGGACTATGCAGAACAACCTATTTTGAAAAATATGCTTTATGTAAGACCGGGCGGTTATGAAGTTGAGTACTCCAAAAACGCAAATCGTAATTTGGTGGTATATGCAATGCTTGGCAACGGAAAAGATAATCAAGTAGTTTGCAATATTGACGACGCTTGGAAGTCCGATTTAACAAAAACAGGTAAGAAAGTAGATATTTACACTGTAACATTAGGAGAAGGGGATAGTGCATTAAAATTGGTATTGCCTATTCACGTAACAGTAAAATAAGGAGCGCTTTATGAGCGAATGTAATGGAAATTGTTCAAGTTGCGTGCAAAAAGGCGGTTGTGACAGCCCTTTAAAAAAGCTTGAGCAAAACAAAAACAGCAATATAAAAAAAGTTATAGGTATTGTAAGCGGTAAAGGCGGCGTAGGTAAATCTTTGACTACAGCTTGTCTTGCAACCGTATTTCAATCAAAAGGTTTTAAAACAGGCATAATCGACGGAGATATTACGGGTGCTTCTATTCCTAACATTTTCGGGCTGGATAGTGGCATTGCAAGTGACGGGGAGTATATGATTCCCGCAGTTACAAAAACAGGTATCAAAGCGATAAGTATAAATTTATTGCTAGAAACTCCTGACAGCCCTGTAGTATGGCGTGGCTCTATGCTTTCCAATGTTTTAAAACAATTTTGGACAGATGTAAGGTGGGACGAAATAGACTATATGTTTATTGATATGCCTCCTGGAACAGGAGATATTCCGCTTACTGCATTTCAGTCATTGCCAATCGACGGAATTGTTATTGTAACATCTCCGCAAGATTTAGTATCTATGATAGTAAAAAAAGCATACAATATGGCAAAGCTAATGAACATACCAATCTTAGGTATTGTGGAAAATATGAGCTATATCGAGTGTAGCGATTGCGGAAAGAGGATATATCCGTTTGGAGAGGGCAAAGCAGACAGAGTTGCACAGGAACTTGGCGTAAAATTGCTTGCTAAAACTCCGATAAATCCAAGTATAGCAAAAGCGTGCGATGATGGTAATATTGAGGATATAAGCATACCGAGTTATGAAAAAGCGGCGGAAATGATTATTGAAATCTTAAAATAAAATCTTAGCCGAGACAAGATACTTTTGTCACGGCTGATTTTATGTTATTTGATAGATTAATGCTTAATGATTTAATTTTATTCTAATAGGAAGATAAATTTTATAATAAATAAAAATATGTTTAAATAATATGTATTGTTATATTAAAATACAATTATAAAAAATGTAGTGGTGGTTTATGAAAAAACAAAAAGAAAGACAACCTTTATCGTCTGTCGACGTTGATATTGCCACAGGTTTGACAGATACTCAAATTGCGGAGAGAAAACAAAAGGGATACATAAACAGCGTTAAAATAGGCTCGTCAAAATCCTATTTTAGTATTTTTGTTGGAAATATTTTTACTTTTTTCAACTTGATTTGTTTTTTGGTTTTTATATGGCTTATTACGGTAATCGAAGATTTTAACGGGGTTAAAAATCTTACCTTTATGGTAATAATCGTGGCAAATATCATAATCGGAATAGCACAGGAAATAAGGGCGAAATTTACCATGGATAAACTTTCTTTGTTGTCCTCGCCCGATGTTAAGGCTTTTAGGAACGGCAGCGAAGTTTCCATAAAGCTAAACGAAATATTGCTTGGCGAAATAATAAAACTAAAGGCAGGTGCTCAAGTTTGTTCGGACAGCGTGATTCGCGAGGGAGAGGTGGAAGTAAACGAAGCCTTGCTTACAGGCGAATCTCAAGCAATCAAAAAAGGTGTTGGAGATATTTTGCTTTCGGGTAGTTTTATAGTTAGCGGCAGTTGCGTTGCAGAAGTTGACCATATTGCGGAAGATAACTATATTCAAAAATTAGCTATGGATGCTAAGCAATTTAAAAAGGTCGATTCCGAATTATTACATTCATTAAAATTCATATTCAAAATTATTTCGATTATAATTTTCCCTATTGTTATTGGGGCGTTTTTTACAAATTGGAACGATGCACTTATGGAAATCGCTGTGGGAAAAGGCTTGGATTTCAAAGATACATTGTTTTATGCCATAGGCCATTTGGGTGAGTTCAGCGGTGCGGAGTTGTATTCTGCATACAGGCTTGCCGTAACACCTACAAGTACTGCAATCATAGGTATGATACCTGCGGGATTGTTTTTGTTGACGTCCGTTGCTTTGGCAGTTGGCGTAGTAAGGCTTGCAAAGCATAAAGCTTTGGTACAACAGTTGTATTCGATAGAAACACTTGCAAGGGTGGATATGTTGTGCCTTGACAAAACAGGTACAATCACGGATGGCACAATGAGCGTTCGTAAAATAGAATGTGCCAAAATTGCGGAAGAGGATATAAAAAAAATAATTTCGAGTATGCAGTTTGCTTTAGGAGAAAATAACCAAACGGCCGATGCTTTGATTAAATATTTCGGTAAGGAAGAATATTTACAAGCGACAGGCGTCATACATTTTTCATCTGAAAGGAAATGTACTGCCGTTAAATTTAAGGATGAGGCATTGTATGTATTAGGTGCACCGGAATATGCTACTGATATGTTAAATAAAAACTTGCAACAAGTGATTGAAGATAATTCTAAACTAGGATTTAGGTGCTTATTGCTTTGCAAAAACGGTGCAGTAACGGACGAAATAGATAGTATCCCTACACGTAACACCCCGATTGCTATAATAGTCATAGAGGATAATATCAAGGAAGATGCACCTGAGATAATCGACTATTTTAAACAAAACGGGGTTGACGTAAGGGTTATAAGCGGTGACAATCCTGTAACCGTAAGCGAGGTTGCAAGACGTGTTGGAATAAATAACGCCGATAAATACATTAATTTGCACAATATGTCGGATGAGGAAATCCGTGAGATAGCAATGGATTATACAGTTTTTGGCAGGGTCAATCCAGCACAAAAGAAGTTGCTTGTACAAATTTTTAAGGAAAACAACCATACAGTCGCAATGACGGGAGATGGTATCAACGATATACTTGCCCTTAAGGAAGCAAATTGTTCGATAGCTATGGCAAACGGCGCAGAAGCTACTAGAAATGTAGCACAAATAGTTTTGCTTGACAGCAACTTTGCAAGTATGCCTAAAGTAGTAGGCGAGGGCAGACGTGTTGTTAACAATATTGAAAGAGCGAGTGCATTATTTTTGACAAAAACTGTATTCTCAATGCTTTTCCAAATAATGCTTATTTTTATGGGAATAGAAATGCCGTTGGAACCAATTCATCTTTCGTTTATAAGCTTTTTCAGTATAGGCGTGCCGTCATTCTTCTTGGCACTTGAGCCTAACAACAGGAAGATTGAGGGACGATTTATCGTCAATGTCAGCAAACGGGTTATCCCTGCCGGTATAGGTGTCGCCGTCAATGTATTTTTGCTTATGATTTTGTCTCAAGTTACAGGCGTTGTACAAATACCTATCGAGCAATTAAACACAGCTGTTTTGATAAGTGTGTATTTGACATTCTCTATAATACTGTTTAATGTTTGCAAACCTTTCAATTATATGCGTGTTATTTTGTACGGTATTATGTTTGGACTTGCAATGATTTGCATAGTATTTATGCCTATGGTAAACGGATTTTGGAATGGCAATTTGAATTTGTTTAAGCTTGCGTCGATAACAGATATTACAACTATATTTATGATAATGTCATTATTATTGATAAGCATATATACGATAAAAGTTTGCAATTATATTGCAGACCAATTTAAATTAGATGAAAAAGGAAAAGTTTACTTTGATACCGAATTGATTCGCAAATTCAAAGAACTTTTTAAAAAGGAGAACAGATAAGTGAGTGGATTTATTGCCGATAGCTTGAAAGATGCAATAAGAGAGCCTAAGTATAAAAAATATCAACAAAAAATAACTTGCTCCAAATATCCCAAGCAAGGTATACGTATGGTACATTTAAGGGCTTGTGCAAAACAACTTGCTCAGGAAATACAGCTTTCAGACCTTATAGGATATAAGCCTAGTTTTTTGGAAGAACTAACAACTCTTGGTTTGATTATAGCATATTATCCCGCCGATGATATAAGGGAAAAGTTTGAGGCAATAGACTATTTTATAAGCATAAACGATAATTGGTCGACGAGCGACACTATTATAAGCACAATAAAAGATAGGAGTGACTATTATTTCGAATATCTTATGGAAATGATGAAAGAAAGCGGTTGGCGTGGCAGATTTGCTATCACTTCACTTTTGTGGCTGTTTTTGGATAAAGAGCATATACATACGATTTTCGACGGGTTATACAGCGTTTCTTACGGCGATTATTATGTGGATATGGCAGTTTCGTGGTTGCTTTCAAAAGCTTATGAAGAATTTAAGGATGAGGTGGAGGAAGTATTTGAAAACGCACCGCTTAATAAATTTGTACTTAAAACCACATTTGTAAAAATAAGGGATATAGTTGGGATATCTCAACAGGAAAAAGACCGAATGGAAGAAATCTTAAAGGACGTATTATGCAAAAAGGGGATGTTTTAGAACTTACAATCGAAAGCGTCGGTATGGACGGAGAGGGTGTTGCAAAACAGGACGGAATGGTAATTTTCGTCCCTTTTACTCTTGTAGGCGAAGTTGTTAAATGCGAAGTCACTTTTGTTAAAAAATCTTTTGCAAAGGCAAAAGTAATCAAACTTATCAAAGGGGCAGAAGATAGAGTCCAGCCGTTATGTCCTCATTTTAGGAAGTGTGGCGGTTGTGATATGCAACATATTACTTATTTAAAGCAACTTGATATAAAGCGTGAAAACGTGAAAAACTGCTTTAAAAAGTATGCAGGGGAGCAAGTGCAAGTAAATGATGTTATTCCGTCCGATAATGTTTTTTATTATCGGAATAAAGCGCAGTTCCCTTTGTTTGAAAAAGATGGCAAAGTTTGCTTAGGTTTTTATAAGGAGAAAACTCACGAATTTGTTAAAATCGATAAGTGTTATTTATTATCCGATTGGTGCGATAAATTTACACAATCTTTTTTGAAAGTGGCAAACGAATTAAAGCTTAGCTGTTATAACGAAAAAACGCATAACGGTTTGCTAAGGCATTTGGTTTTAAGAAAGTTAAATGACGTTGTAAGCGTTACAATCGTTGTCAATAGCAAAAAGTTTAATCATACGGATAAATTTGTAAAAGAACTATCAAAAATCGGTATTAAATTTTCATTTTATGTGTCACACAATACCGATAAAACCAATTTGATAATGTCTAATGCCTATAATTTGTATGGAGATAAAGATATCAAAACGGATATTCTAGGCATTACTACTTTTGTAAATCCAATGTCATTTATGCAAATTAACGATTATATAAGGGATAAAATATATACTAAAGTTAGCGAATTGGTGGGTGACAGCAATAGTAAAATTGTCATAGATGCGTATTCAGGTGTAGGCGTGCTAACAAACATACTAGCCCAATGTGCGGATAAAGTTTACGGTATAGAAATTGTTCCGCAAGCGGTGCAAAATGCCAATCGGCTTGCCAAAATAAACGGAAATCAAAACAAAATTGTCAACATTTGCGGTGATAGTGCAGTTGAACTTCCAAAATTGGCAGAAAAAATTCGCGGGGAATTGATGAATGTTCAAAATAATGGACAGACTACTTTATCCGTAAATTCTAAACAACTGAATGATAGTTTTACAGTAGTACTCGACCCGCCTCGAAAAGGTTGCGATATACAAGTATTGGAAAGCCTGCTAAAAGCCCAACCAAACAAAATAATATACATATCATGTAACCCCGCAACCCTTGCCCGCGATGTCGCAATACTAAAACAAAATTATCAAATATCCCTAATTCAACCATACGACATGTTTCCCCAAACCTCCCATATTGAAACCCTAGTTTGTCTCAACCGCAAATAGCAAAATTATCAAATTTTCAACCAAAAATCGGTACTTTTTATGAAAAACAACTGAATATTTTACTGAAAACAAAGCATCATTGCCATTAACTTGACCATGGTGCTTGTATTTTTTATTGTAAAACACTTATACTTTTTGCAGTTTCGTACAACCCCCAAAACAAAAATAACAATGGTTTAGGGAAACATATTAGGAGAATTTGAACAAAAAGACACTAAAGGTATTGAAATGTTATTATAGTTGTGTTATAATTAAATTATAATCATAATTATTACAAATGGGTTGAAATCGTATTTTCAATTGTGAATGTTGACAATATTGCTTTTCACTCGTGGTACTTGTGGATATAAAGTAGTGATAAAAATTTTAGATAAAATTTTATAAATAAAGGAGTATAGGGATGACCAAAGAGCAAGTTTTAAAAATTATTGATAAGAAATATACTGTTTCTAGTGAGGAAACTAAGGCAAATGGCATATGTTTAAGGTTAAATAATGGTGCATTAATTAATTGTTTTTATAATGGAAATCATAATGTGCAAGGTAAAAATGCACAAGAAGTAAGGGATTTATTGGATGAAAAAATTCAATGTTCAGAAAAACGAAAAATTTTTGTAGTTTATGGTCATGATGATATTGCAAAAACACAATTGGAAGCTATGCTTCGTCGTTGGGATCTTGAACCAATAATCCTTGATCAGCAAATATCTGCAGGACAAACGATTATTGAAAAACTAGAAGAGTATTCAAAGGAAGTACAGTATGCTATTGTATTAGCAACTCCTGATGATGAGGGGAAAGCATCATCAGAAGAAACAATGAAAAAAAGAGTAAGACAAAATGTGGTTTTAGAACTTGGTATGTTTTTATCTAAATTAGGTAGAGATAAGGTTGCTATTTTATTAAAAGAAGATAAAAATTTTGAAAAACCATCAGATATTCATGGCTTAGTATATATTCCTTTTAGCAATAAAGTTGATGATGTTACAGTTAATTTGGTAAAGGAACTTTCTAATCAAGGCTATAATATTGATAATAAAAAATTGTAATTGGATAAAATTATGGATCTTTATGAAATTAGAAATGCAACAAAAAAAATATTGAGAGAAGGAAATGCTTCTATTGTTCAATACGAAGAAGTGTTGCCATTGTGCAAGCAATTATATGAAGTTTTTAATGAAACTAATGAATTGTGGGATGTTCATCAATATGTAAATTGCCTTAAAAAGCTTAATAAACTTGATGAGGCTGAATATATATGCAGTAATGTGTATAATGAATTTAAAGATAAAGATTTGATTCAAGAGAAAAGTCGTCCATTTTTGTATATTATGAACTTGTATGCTTGGATTATTAATGACAAATATGTAAAAACTATAAGGCAAGAAGATTATAAATATGTAGAAGTGGTATTGGATAGATTGATTTTGTTATATGATTTGCTTCAAAAAACCAAATCAAATACACCTTCTTTTCCTTATTGCGCATTAACGGTGCTTAATCAATTAAATAAATTAAGTAGGGCAATTAATAATGAGAAGTGCTTATGCATATTAAACAAGATTGAATCTTCAACATTAACTTCTGAGCCACGATATATTCTTGAGCCATCAGGAAAGACAAGAGAACTTTCATCTTTAAAAGAGGATTTTTACAAGCTAAAGTCAGATTTTTTACTAAACAACAAACAATACGAAGAGTGCATTGTTTGTTGTAATGAGGCGATAGAAACTATTGATAACTTTCACTATAGCAATGAAATATGGTTTTCAAGAAAAATTTCTATGGCTTTAGGCTATTTAGGTAACATTGATGAGGCAATTCATAAACTAGAAAAATTAATTGTTGTTAGTGACAAATGGTTTTTGTTATATGAAATAGGAAAATATTACCAACAACTTAACCAATATGATAATGCTCTCAAATATATGTTACGTGCAGTGTGTACTAAAGATCCCGAAAAAATGAAGGTATCGTTAATTGAAACAATTGGGGATTTATTTAATAAGCTTGGCGATAAATCTTTTGCCCAAGATAATTTTATTTATGCAAGACAAATACGTAAAGATAATGGTTGGTCGGTATCGTTTAATCTGAACAAAAAAATTGCTGAAGATAGAACAATAACATTTAAAGAAATAAAAAATAAATGGTTTCATAAGTTATATAAAATGATAGGTAGCAAACAAGGAAAAGTTGCTAAGCTGTTTCAGAATAAATCTGGTGGATTTGTACAATCTGATAAACTTTATTATTTTCAATTTAAAAATTTTTTTGGTAAATGTGATTTGCTTAAGATTGGTGATTATGTAGAATTTATAGTGGTAAACTCTTATGATAAGAAAAAAGAAAAAGAAACTGAAGAAGCTGTGGCAATGATGCCGTTAAGGAGATAATTTTAATAAATTTCTGGTTATGCAATATATCAAAATATTCGATTGTGAGTTAAAAAAGTGAATTTATGAAAAATAATGATTGAATAAGACTTTTCCTTGTTACACACTATGATTTTATGCGAAATTTATAGCTTTAATAGGAGTCTGCCATATCGAAACTCTAGTTTGTCTCAACCGAAAAGATAGTTATTTTAAAAATATAGATTATTAGGGATATCTAAATTCTAACTTGCTCCGAAAGAAGTGATAACGTTTTTTTGCTAAAACAATCAAATATCGTATTAAAAATCGATACTATTTACAAAAATTAAAGCATCAATAACAAAAATTTGTTACTTGATGCTTATTTTTATCTTGTATTATAAATAAAGACTTTAATTTATAAATATGAAAAAGGTTATGTATAAACATTCGTTTATGTGGAAGATAATTTGTTACAACGACGAATTGCATTGATAAATAAAAATATTGCTTTAAACAGCACTTATACTTAAAAGAGTATAAGTGCTGTTTTGTATCGTAAGTCATTATAAAAATGACTATAACAATTTTCTCCGGGACTATTAATTGAAAATAATCAATCTATCGTTACTTGAAAGCTTGTTGTTGCACTGACGTTAGGTGGCAAATTTGCTACGCTGTATCCGATGTCCGGACGGTAGGCAGGGATATTTTGTCCGTTAATCAATACGGATTTTTCTACGAAAGTGTGCCTTGAGGGATATTATCTGTAAAATAAATATCGTTTATATTGATATTACCTTTATTCGTAAATGTGATGGTATAGGTCAATGTTTCGCCTTTAACAGCAAACGCTTTGTCGACGGTTTTCACAACTTCAAGATTTGCTGAAATAACATTTATTGTAACCTCGTTTGTAGATTCGGAGAAGGTTACATTACCTCTTTTAGGGTCGTTCACACTAAATTGGAAATCAGCCGAGTTTGTAATTGTGTTTACCGTCGAAGGGTTGTTTACTTGCATATCGTACTCGATTGTAACCGATTCGCCAGGGTTTAGGTTAGGAATAAGGACTCCTGTAATAGGGTTAGAGTTTGGCTCTGTTACTCCATTTATCTTAACGCTTCCATCATATAACTTGCACCATTGGGTGCATTGTTTACGATATGGGTCGGACCTAAAACTGCCGATGAGTTGTTTGTTATTGTAATGGTATTATGAAAGATTTCGCCGGCATTAACAAAAGTTTTATCGGTTTTAATTACTTATGTTATTGCATCGGATAAAACTTCTGTGTTAACTGTGTTGCTTGAAAGACTTCCGCGTTTTCCGGCTTCGTTTGGCGGTACGGCATTATAAATGACTGCCGATGTGTTTGGTATAATCATAATTATACGCTCCTAATTAAAAAGTACTACAATACCGCTCCTGTTTGGGACCTAGTATGTAGTAATTAATAATTATCATATATAACAAGTTTATGCCATTAAATATTAAGTTGTTTATTTGATATTTCTACTATATAATATGATAAATTTAAAGTATGTGTGCAATATCCTACATTGTTAAAAAATTATTTTTTGTTGTAAAATGTTAATGATAGTGCGTCATCATATACCAAATTTTATTAATACATAATAGAATGTATAAACTCGCCGATTTCTTGCCATGATTTTTTGCTTTCTTTCAAAAAAGGAGTAAGATACTGAAAGTCGTGCCACATTCCATAATATTTTGTAAGTTTGGCTTTTACTCCGCATTTCAATGCTTTTTCGTAGAGCATATCATTGTCACTTTCGGAAGTTTCGGCTTCTCCACATTGAATTAGAATTGGAGGAAACCCATCAAATTCTGCATAGGCAGGAGATAAATATTTATCATAGGGGGAAGTGTTGCCTATGTATTTTATAATTCGTCGAATATCTTTTTCGTGTTCCTTAAAGCTTTGATTTTTAGGTAAAGAATATAAAGGGTCTCTATGGCAATTTTTTTCGTAGGAACTACCTGTTGCTGTAAGGTCGATGCAGCAAGATACGGAAACTATGGCCTTTGGCATAGGAAGATTTTTATCACGGAGTCTAAGGCAAGTTGATAATATAATATTAGCACCAAAACTATCGCCTACCATAATAATTTTTTTGTCTTTGAGAATTGTTGAAATGAGGTCCACATAAGCTGTGTAACATTCATTATGCACAGAAGGATATACAAGGTTTTCTCCTGTTTTATAGTCGATAGAATAGACTTTTGCATTTGAAAGTTTACATAATTTCTCGGTGGCTTTTCTATACATACTATTCATTTTTTGAGTGCTGCCGCCACCATGAAAATGTACTATAGCATAATCCTCATTAGGCTTATTTGGAGATAAAATTTCAAATTTTGAATTTACGATTTCTTTTATTTCAAAACTATAACCTTTAGGTGCATTGTATTTTTTATTCTTAAATTTCACCGAACGAGAAAGTGATAAATGATTTTTTCGATATTTATAAGTGTATAATCTTATAATCCAGCTTGTGATTTTTGCACCAAAAGACATCATAATTGTGCTAACCTCTTTTTCATATTTTTTACAAGTGGATTCATAATGAATTTTACAAGCATTCCTGATTTTATATAACAATATACTTCATTAAAAAGCCCATAAAAAGCGCACTTAGCATCGCAGTAATTGCTTGCACCATATTTTTCAATGTATGTTTTACGAAGATAAAACCATTTGCCGGTTAGATTATCAAACTGAAACAGGTCATATTCAAGGTCTGCATACATTGAGTTTAGCGGGTCGATAAATCCACTTAATTTGAGATTTTTGTCAATCATCATATTTGCAATGTTAAAATCTCCATGAATTAAAGAGGCTTGTGGTACTTCTTCAGAAAATATTATGTCAAACTTTTCCCACGCAGCACGCATTGTTTCAATGACTTTTTTGGGTAGTTCGCCGCTAGCGAACATTTCTTCCGCTATAACCAAAATTTGCTTTGCATAAGGTTTATAAAAATCTATCCAGCAGCTATATGTAGGGGACAGGGTATCTCCGAATTTTTCGTTTTTGCAACAATGGATGTCGTGAATTGCAGTCACAACCTCATCTGCAAATTTCTTGCGATTTTTCTTAGATTTTAAAAGCAATTTAATTGAAAATATGGCATTACTACCTTCAATCAAATCCATACCATAACAATCGACAGGGATTTCATCATTTGCTTTTTGAGAAAATAGGACTTTTGGAAATTTAACGGAGCAATTTGAGGCAAGCAAATCAAGGTCATAAACTTCTTTTTCTAACATATTCTTAGCTCTTAAAAATTTGATGACTATTTTTTTGCCATCCATAAAAACTATCTTGTACGCACTGCCGAATGAGCCGCCTCCTAGATATTTAACATTTTTAACCATTTGTCCCATTTGCTCATAAGCAACTTTTTTTGCATATTGCTCAGCAGTTTTTTTGTCAAGAGCGATAGCTTCAATTCTTTCTACTTTCATATTTTTCCTCCTTATTAAAAAAGCTTGTTTCTGTTGAGAAATACGCCAAAAACGCCTCTCTCAATGTTGCTACACATTCATCCAATCAAAGGAGAAAATATGCTTTTAACTATAACACTCTCTTTGAAAGGATATTCAAATGTGTAGCATAATAAGTATAACATACTTTTTGAACAAAATCTAGATGTATATGTAAATTTGCTTTTACAATACAAAGTGCTTTTATCGATAACTTTAAAAATGTGCGATACTAAATTAATGGTGTAGATATTAGTATGTCATAATTTTGCCATTTAAGAGGTGCGATAAGTCAACTTTTTTGTTGCTTATATAAGCATTAAAGACTTGAAAAATGGATATGGAAATGTTATAATAATTATATTGAAATACAGTTTTATAATATAAGTATTGTAATATTTTACAATTAATTTTTTTTTGGTTAATTGTTTAGTTATAGGAGAATAAATGAAAAACAGTAAATTGTTAAAGCGGTTTGTACCGTATTATCGCAATTATTGGTGGATAATGCTTATTGATTTGCTCTGTGCGACATTGACCATTGTATGTGAAGTTATATTCCCATTGCTCGTTAAGGACATTACCGACAGGGCGATAGCAAACATTGCAAATTTGACTGTGCAGTATATACTTATTATCGGTGCAATATATCTTGGACTAAGGATTGTGGATACCGCATCAAATTATTATATGCAGTATATAGGGCATTATATGGGCAGTAAGATTGAAGCGGATATGCGCCGTGAAATGTTTGCTCATTTGCAACAAATGTCGCATAAGTACTATAACGAAACAAAAATCGGACAGCTTATGTCAAGGATAACTACCGATTTGTTTGATGTGACGGAGTTTGCACACCATTGCCCCGAAGAGTTTTATATCGCAGGGCTAAAAATCATTGTTTCTTTTGCAATTTTATGTACATTTAATGTTTACATGACATTGATAATTTTTGCAATGATACCAATCATGTTAATTTTTTCCACTTATTTCAGCAAAAAAATGCATGCTGCATTTAGAGCACAAAGGAAATCTTTGGGAGAAATAAATTTTCAAGTGGAAGATAGTTTGCTTGGCATACGCGTTGTAAAGTCTTTTGCAAATGAAAGTGTAGAGCAAGAAAAATTCGAGCGTGGAAACAAAGCTTTTTTAAAAGTCCGCAAAACAATGTATAAGGCAATGTCGGGATTTCACAGCGTTACAAGGTTTTTTGATGGTCTAATGTATATCGTTGTTGTTATTGCAGGAGGATTGTTTCTCGCTTATGGCATGTTGGGAATAGGAGAATTTAGTGCATCACTGCTTTTTGTAAGTACACTTTTGCAGTCTGTTCGCAGATTAGTTGAATTTACCGAGCAATTCGGCAGAGGAATGACGGGCGTTGAAAGGTTTTTTGAAATTATAGATACTCCTCCTGAAATAGTAGATAATGATGGCGCGATAGAGCTATCTAACGTAAACGGGGATATTACTATCCGTGATTTGACATTCGGATACGGCGATGACGATACCAAAGTTTTTCATAATTTAAATTTGGAAATACCTGCTGGAAAAAATATTGCCCTTATTGGTGCAAGCGGAAGTGGAAAAACTACTTTAAGCAATTTGATACCTAGATTTTTTGAAGTCGAGAGCGGCGAGATTTTAATTGACGGTGTGGATATAAGAAACATAAAACTAAAGTCTTTGCGTGAGCATATTGGTATTGTGCAGCAGGATGTATATATGTTTTCGGGTACTATCCGTGAAAATATAGCTTACGGTAAGCCAAATGCAACTGACGAGGAAATAAAACAAGCCGCAAAAGCAAGTGGTGCAGACGAGTTTATAGAAAGCTTGCCAAAGGGTTACGATACTTTTGTTGGAGAGCGTGGAGTAAAATTATCGGGTGGTCAAAAGCAAAGAATAAGCATTGCAAGAGTGTTTCTAAAAAATCCGCCTATTTTGATTTTGGATGAGGCAACAAGTGCGCTTGATAATGAGTCGGAAAGATTAGTGCAAAAATCGCTTGAAAAACTAAGTCTAGGAAGAACTAGCATTATTATTGCGCATAGATTATCTACAATAAGAAATGCAGATGAAATAATCGTTTTGGACTCCGACGGTATTGTTGAGCGTGGTACTCACGATGAACTTATTACAAAAGGTGGGATATATTATAAAATGCTTAACGTTTGATAATGACTTATTGATGGTACATGGTTTAGCATTTTTGACAATATCTCGCTGAAAATCGATATTAAATTGCTATAAAACATAATTTAATTTAGCATAAAGGGGGAAGTATGTATTATTCTTATGCAATGGGAATTGGTAAAAATATATATACTTTAAAGAGACAAGGCTTTAAAATAAAAAAATATAAAAGTGACTACAAAGTAGTTTTTCAGGAAACAAAAGAAAAAATTTGGGAAGATTTTATTGCTGATAATTTGCAACTTGGATATTGGAATGAATATATAACCAAAGACAAAGTAATATTTTTGTTTCATATGCAAGATGGGATTCATCGCTATGAAGTAACCGATTTTGAAAATGAAGAAGTACTTTTGCAATGTGAAGCATTGTGTAATCGTAAATTTGGTTCAATAAAAAATATGTTGCTTAGTAATAAGTTTTACAAAAAAATATTAAATAAAAGCTAGGTAACAAGATATAGGGGAAAGTATGGAAATTAAATTGTTAGATAAAGATAAATACAAAGGACATAAACTAGATTTTTCTTATGTATCAGAGTTTTATTATGATTTAAAGGTTGATAGTGTTATAGGCGAATACAAGGCATATTTGCAAAAGAAAAAATTTGATATACCTTTTGTTAATCCTGACAGGGGGGTGGATTGGTTGTATGCAGATTATTGGCAAGGTGCAGAGGCTTATGGCATAGAGTTAAATGGTAATTTAATAGCTGTAATAGAATTGTTTTACGAAGATTGGTCAAACAGGTGCAGAGTAACCGAACTTTGGATAAAAAAAGATTACAGACGACAAGGCATTGGTACTAAACTAATGAACTTAGCAAAAGATAAAGCTAAGCAAAAGAATGCCAGACTTTTAATGTTAGAGACTCAAACAAGTAATGCGGACGGAATTTCTTTTTATTTGGCACAAGGCTTTAATGTGATAGGTTATGATATAACCTGTTACGGCGATAAAGATGTCGAGCGCGGAGAAGTACGTTTGGAATTAGGCTATTGCTTTATAGCTAATGACTAAGTATAATTAATCGAAAATCAAAAACATAAATTAATAAATAGTATTAATTTAAACTAAAAGACAACTTAATATAATTACTAAAGTCTACTTGTAAAATTATTTTATAAATGTA
>OFFB01000321.1_pt1 | contig 49476 bp, 40 predicted proteins | sample 1521281 | NCBI WGS metagenome assembly OFFB01 (sample SAMEA3504109, study PRJEB24116) | mouse gut metagenome | biome: mouse gut; feature: mouse-associated habitat; material: faeces | place: Denmark | collected 2011
GAGAAAAACGGGAACCAGCTCTGCCATCTGTTCCGCATGGAAGACGGGAGCTGGATGATCGGGATCCTTCCTGTGCTTAAGCCGGAAAAAGGACAGGACAAGATCATCACCGGTCCGGTAAAAATCACCCATGCACCTGGACTTGAACTGCTCAATAAGACATTCGACGGCTTTGAAGCTGCCAAGCCAGTGAAGCAGGCGGTCAGTGTCCGGATCCTGAGGAGGAAGAAGGGGCATTATGTCCAGTTCTATCTTCATCTGCCAAAACCGGAAGGATGGAGCACTTCCTCTTTTGAGGGAGCGATCGGTCTTGATTTCAATGCCGACCACATAGCGCTTTGCGAGACGGACCGGAGGGGGAGCGTAGTGTATGCAAGAAGGATCAGCCTGCATGGATTTGGCAGGAAGAAGCATAACTACAATCAGGGGATCGATCAGATGATGTCTGCTGTAAAGGAGATCACAGCCGAAGCCCGCTCCAGGGGGAAAGACCTTGTCATCGAAGGTCTTGACTTCTCCGGCAGGAAATCAGATCTAGAAAAGAACAAAACCTACAACCGGATGATCACTCAGCTGGCTTACAGTCAGTACATCCAGGCTGTAAAGAGAAGGTGTTTTAAAGATAACGTGGACCTGAAGATCGTGGAACCGGCTTATACCTCAAAGAAAGCAAAAGAAACAGTATGCAGGGAACTTGGCATCAATGTTCATCTCGGTGCTGCCTGCATGATTGCAAGAAGAGGACTCGGCCTCTTTTGACAACAGATAAAAGACTCCCGCAGGGAGGAGAGAAACGCCAGAGGATGTTTCTTTCAGGCCTTGTGGTAGGAGCTTTAAAATCGCTGTCCGGCTCAATGCATTCAGGTGCAGGCCCCGGAACAGAACTGGCATCAGGCGCAGGATGCTGGCTCCGCCAGAGGCGGAGGTGGAAAAGCTGAATCCAGTTTTTCCAATTATTTGCTACGCTGGGTGCCGATGACGGGCTCCTTGCCTGGATCCTGCAGGGAATCCATTGGAACTGGACCCGGGAGCTGGTGTGCATGGGTGTGAGAGCTGTATACAGCGTTCTGTTTACCGCCTTCAACCGGTGGCTGCTGAAACCTCCAAAAGCACACAGCTGAACCTTGTATAAAAGCCATTTATATGCGTGACGTGACAGCGGGTAACCGCTGTTTTTTCTATGAACACAGTTTCTTTGATACAGTTTCTGGTGATGATAGAAATCTGGAGAATCTGAATATCGCACAGCACAAAAGAAAAAGAAAAAGGGCGGCAGCAGCCAGGACCCGGTCCTGAAGCGTGTGCGCACCCCGAACAGTCAGCTGGATGCAGGTATCACACAGAAAGAACTCCTGGCATCCAGGAATATCGCGACTGGAAAATTCGTAATGGAGCTGGATGAGAAGGACCGTGCGGAACTGGATCATGATGCCCCTTACTTCATTCTGGGACTGACAGGGCGTATCTGGCTGCCAAAGGAAGTCCTGGAGATCACCCGGACCATATTCAACCGCCCATGAGAGATGGCAGCGAAGGAGTTTTCGATGAAGCCAGTGGATCCCGAGAGGGAGTTTACAGCCGAAACCTTTAACCCTGGAAATTGCGTCTTCCCGGCTATCGGATCAAACTTCACATGCCGGACCTTATGCAGCGGATGCTGCAGCTGGCCGAAGAAACGGGTACCCCCTGGAACACGCTTCTGTCCAGAGTGTTCCCATCGATGAAAAGTGAATGAGGACAGGCACATAAAACCTGACCCGGCATCGAACTATATGCAGTATTGCATCAAAAGACAGGCCCGAATCCGGAACCTGTCTTTTTTGCGGCTTGAGGAAAGTCTGCTTGCTTTCATCAAGCCGCAAAAAGAATCTGGCTGATGGTGCATGGCCTAAGGAATACACAAGCTGAATTCTTTTTTTGGAGCTGGATGAAATTCTCCTGAATTTCATCCAGACTCGAAAAAAGAAGGCAACCGTGCACAGTCACCTTCTTAATCAGACAATTGTTTCTGTCCGGGAATTAGGGAGCATTTCTCTGCTCCCCTGCAGTATACCGCAAACTGGAATTGATTCCGCATTAAACGCCCGAACATTTTTCGTACTTATTCAATCACTGCAAGATAAATTATTTTATTCCAGTTTATCTGCCGTTTGCTGCTTTCTGTCGGGAGTGATCTTCTGGAATCTCTGGCGGTTGAACGCCGCCAGGATCTCCTGTTTTCTCGGTCTGGCACCGTGGCCGCGCACAGTTTCATCCAGAGCCCCTGCGTTCATGCGGTCCTCCAGTACATCCAGGACCTCCGTCAGGGTCCTGCTGTCATCCACGATCTCCCGGTTCGCCAGTTTCAGAAGCTGCCCGATCGCCGCCAGCTGCTCGGGATCCACCAGCTGCTCCACATACCGCATGTCGATATCCTGGCGGTCTACCGAAATCGTGTCCATGCCCCGGGACCGGACCTTCGACCGCTCGGATTCCTTCACCCGGTGCGGGATCCTCACACTCCTGCAGTCAAACGGCTGCAGGTTTTCTTTTTCTCTGAACACATAGGCCTTCGCCGCATTCTTCGCTTTCTCCGTAATGTCCAGCGGCACATACTGATCCATCTGGATCACCGTGTCCGCCTTCGAGAAAAACGCCCCGGAAGAGCCAGCCACCAGAATCGTGCTGATGCCGTCTTTTTCATACAGCTCCCGTACCCGGTCCATGAACGGAATGATTGGTTCCTGATCTCCATGCACCACTTCCTGCATCAGATTGTCCCGGATCATGAAGTTCGCCGCACTGGTGTCTTCATCCATCAGCAGCGTCTTCGTTCCCGCTTCAATGGCTTCCGCCAGACCCGCTGCCTGCGAGGTGCTCCCAGAGGCATCCTCCGTGCTGAACGCCACCGTATCCTTGCCATTGGGCAGATTGGTTATGAACCCCGAAATGTTCACATCCTGCACACTGCGTCCATCCTCTGCCCGCGACTTCACGGCAGTCTCGTCTGTGATCACCAGTTCCCGGCCATCACCCGCAATGTGGTCATACACCCCGCGCTCCAGCGCCTCCAGCAGCGTGGACTTGCCGTGATAGCCGCCGCCCGCAATGAGCGTCACGCCTTTGCGGATGCCAAGGCCCCGGATTCTGCCACGGAAGGGCGTTTCGACTTCCACCGCCAGGGACTCCGGAGCCGCAAAGGCGACAGCCTCCTGCATCGGCTTCTGAGAAACGCCGCTTTCCCGCGGAAGGATGGATCCATCGGCCACAAACGCCGCCAGGTCCAGGACCTTCAGCTGGTCGCGGATGGCCGTCTGGTCCATGGCCAGCTGCCAGGTCTCCTGCAGTTCTTCCTTCATCTTCGGTGTGTAGTTTTTGTAGATCAGGCTTTCGTTCACCACTGTGGGCAGTGTGGCAAACAGGATCCGCTCCAGTTCCCGCGCGAGAATGCGCCGGCCATTGGCGGGAAAGCCGATGTTGAAGCGCACGCGGACGGAACCGTCTTCATACAGGTGGCAGGAGGTTCGTTCCAGGATCTCCTGTCCCGGGCGGGTCACCGACAGCTTTCCGGATTTGCCCGACCCTTTCCCCGGCCTGCTCTGGCGATGCAGTGCCTGGCCGAAAAACCGCAGGATCCTGTCTTCCGCCGCGATCCGCGTCTGCCGCGTCCGGAGAATCTCTGCCGGGAATCCCGGGTCCTTCACCAGCACCGACACATCACTCGGGGCCGCAAAAGGGTCCCCCTGGACGTGGTCAATGGACAGCAAAAAGGGGCCAAACGCATATGTACCCCTTGTATCTTTATAAGCCGGGTAGGGACGTCCCTCAATCCGGCGCAGTATCTCTTTCAGGTCCTGTGCAGTGTTCATTCAATACTACCTCCACATGTTCCAGACATGCCCGGACAGCCGGATCCGCGAGGGAAATGCTGTCAAAGCGCTTCCGCCAGAATCCTGCCGCCTTACACAAACGATACGACGCCGGAAACCGAAAGTCGTTCACGAAGCCCAGATAGGTCAGCCACAGATCCATGGGCGTCTGTCTGTCCCGCTTGTCCACCGGCCGGCCGGCGAGCAGGGCTTCGATAACCGCCGGGGAGGCCGTGGACTGTGCCGCTTCTTCTGCTGTATGCGCCGTCATGTCCTGGATGTCATCCACCGCAAACACCCGGTAAATGTCCAGCCGGTCCGCATCCCGCACCAGGTCACACAGCCGGGAAGCCACCGGATCGTCGATGTCCGTTTCCAGCCGGTTGTGCTGGGCAATGGCGGTCAGGATCCGCTGCCTCCATGCCTTTTCCACGTCCTGCAGCATGGCCGTCTCTTCCAGGACCTGCACCGAAAGCGCTGCGTGATCGGCGCTTTTTGCGTCAAAAAACGTGTCATGGCGCCGCAGCTGTTCAAAGCGGCCGATGTCATGAAACACAGCGGCGATCCTGGCAGCCTGTGCCAGATCCGGGTCCTCTGCAGTGATGCCCTCAAGCTTCAGCAGGGCATTCATGTACCCCAGCACACCCAGGGTGTGGACCCTCTTCAGTTCATACCGTGTATCCGCTGTTCCGAATCCCGCCGTGTAGTCCAGAAACCGCTGTGTCCAGTCCCGCATGTCAGTTCTGTCATCACCGGCTGCAGGCAGGACACAGTCCTCAGTCACCGGTATCATTCTGCGTCATCCGGCGTCCAGATGTCGTGGGTATCGAGCCGGTACTGCCCTGCCAGCTCCACATACTCCAGGGCATTTTCCCGGATTTCCCGGATCTGTTCCCCGCTCACCGGACGGATCACCTTCGCCGGCGATCCCAGCACCAGTGAACCATCGGGAATCACCGTGTTCTGCGTCACCAGGGCCCCTGCCCCCACCAGGCAGTGAGAACCGATTTTCGCTCCGTTGAGCACAACGGCCCCCATGCCAATGAGGGACTCATCCCCCACTTCGCAGCCATGCAGGATACAGCCATGGCCCACCGTCACGGACTGTCCCAGGATCACCGGATACCCCGGATCGGTGTGGACCACGCTGTTGTCCTGGACATTCGTGTCCGCCCCCAGCACCACCGGTTCCTCTTCTGCCCGGATCGTGCAGTGAAACCATACACTGCTCCCCGGTTCCATGGTCACATTGCCCGCCACAACGGCCCCGGGTGCGATCCAGGCTTCCTTTGAAATGTTCATACAGTCTCCTCCTCTTTTCTGATTGTGTCACAAAAAACCGCCCAGCGGACGGTTTGCGCAGTACAGGATGTGTCGGGCAGCCGCCTGGCTGCCATCATCGGCCCGGGGTTTCCCTTGTCCTGCGGGTTCATCCCCCCAGGTGCATGACCTGGATCAGGAACACAAACACCAGCGTGTAATAGGTGAGCACCGCCGTCAAGTCGTTGATGGTGGTGATCAGGGGTCCCGATGCCGTGGCGGGATCCACATGAACCGCCTGGAACAGGATCGGGATCACAGTGCCAAACAGAGAGGAGACCACCATGCTGATGAGCATGCTCAGGCCGATCACACCGGAAATCGCGTAGGATGTCGCGAAATCATAGGGATAGGCAACGTAGATGTAGACCCCCATGACCAGGCACGAAAACAGGCCGATGATGAAGCCGTTGGCGGCACCCGTCCGGGTTTCCTTGAAGACCAGGTACAGCTTCTGGTTCCAGGTGAGTTCATCGTCTGTCAGCACCCGCAGGCTCACGGCCAGGGACTGGGTGCCGACGTTGCCGGACATGTCCAGGATCAGGGACTGGAAGGCCGCCACCATGGTCAGTTTTGCGACGACGGGCTCGAAGATACCTACCACGCTGGAGACACCCATGGCCAGAAACAGGAGCACACAGAGCCAGGGAATGCGCTTTTTCACACTGCGAAAGAGCGTTTCGTTCAGGTCCTCCTGGGCGGACAGACCGGCCAGCCTTGCGTAGTCTTCCTCCATCTCTTCCTGGTAGAGAGCCAGGACATCGGATCCTGTAATGACCCCCACCAGCTGGTTGTCATTGTCGAGCACCGGAATGGAGTCTTCGCTGTAGTCCTTGAGCTCGTCCAGGATCTCGTCGATCTGCTCGTTCGCATAAATATAGGGATAGTTCTGCGCCACAATGTCCGAAAGCGGCTGGCTGCTTCGGGCAATGATCAGGTCCTTCAGATCAATGGCCCCTGCCAGGGTCCCGTCTTTGTCCAGTACATAGAGTGTCTGGATGTTGTCGTTTTCCGCCGCCTGCTGCTTGAGCAGCCGCATGGCTTCCTTGACGCTGGCCGAAGAGGGGATCTCGATGTAGTTGGTCGTCATGTGGCTGCCGATCTGCTCCTCCGTAAAGCTGGACACCAGGCGGATGTCTTCCCGCACCCCGGAATCCAGCAGTTCGACGATGAGATCCCGCCGGACGGGACCGGTGCTGCGCAGCAGTTTCGCAGCGGTATCCGCATCCATGCCTTTGTTGAGCAGCGCCACGGCTTTCTTCACCGGCAGCTCCGGGAAGAACCGGTCCCGCTGTTCCTCGTCCATGCTCTCGAAGATGTCCGTGAGCTGGTCGGTGTCCAGGAGCGTGGCCAGTCTGGCGCGTTCCGCCGGGTGCAGGTCGTTGAAGGCCTCCGCAATGTCGTTTTCGTGGTAGTCCTCGAGTTTGTCCTTGAGCACCGCCGGTGCCAGCGAAGAACGGACCAGGCCCACGATCTCTGCCGCATAGTGCCGGTCGATCTTTCCGTGGTCCTCCAGCTCCCTGGCCCGGGATCTGGTATCCGGCCTGTTCTCTGCAGCCGGCTGATGTGTCACTTTTCTGTCATCCATGTCCGTCACCTACATTCCCAGCATCTGGATCAGGAACAGCCAGACCAGGCCATAGAAGAGGATCACCGCACACAAGTCGTTGATGGTGGTGATCAGCGGGCCGGAGGCCACCGCCGGATCCACGCCGATTTTCTTGAAGAAGATCGGGATCGTGGTCCCCGTCAGGCTGGACACGATCATGGCCAGCCACAGACTCACGGCAATGCACGCAGAGATCGTGAAGGACGCTGCGGCGGTCTGGTGCTTCGCCGCCAGGATATACAGGCCCAGGAACACAAAGGCCAGGGATCCCATGATCAGGCCGTTCACAAACCCCACCCGGGCTTCCTTGGCCACCAGGTGACGCTTTTCCTTCCCTGTCAGTTCATCATCCATGAGGACCCGGATCGTGACACCCAGAGACTGCGTGCCAACGTTGCCCGACATGCCCAGGATCAGGGACTGGAACGCCAGCACCAGGGGGATCTGGGCCACGACGCCTTCAAACAGCGAGACGACCCAGGACACCATGAGGCCCAGGGCCAGCAGAAAGAGCAGCCAGGGCAGGCGCTTTTTCAAAGACACAAACAGGGTTTCTTCCAGGTCTTCTTCCGCCGTCAGACCGGCAAACCGGGCATAGTCTTCCCCCATTTCCTGGTCCAGGGCCTCCAGCAGGCTCTGGGTGGTGATGACGCCCAGGACCCGGTTATCCGATCCCAGCACCGGAATGGAGTCTTCGTTGTAATCCCGCAGATCGTCGATCACCGTCTCGACTTGATCCGAGCCATAGACGTACGGATAGCTCGCCACGAGGATGTCCTCCAGCGGCGTGTCATTGCGCGCAATGATGAGGTCCTTCAGGTCCACCGCTCCCGCATACATGTGGTCGTTGCCATAGCTGTAGATCGTCGTGATGTTGTCGTTGTCCGCCGCCTGCTTCACGAGCAGGTTCATGGCTTCCTTCACCGTGACATCCCGCGGCACTTCCACAAAGTTCGTGGTCATGCGCGAGCCGATGAGGTCCTCGTCATAGGAATCGATCAGGGCGATGTCGGCCCGCATTTCGGAGTCCAGAAGCTCCATGAGCAGTGCCTGCTTTTCCGGCACCAGGGACTGGATCAGGTCGCCGGTCTGGTCGGGCTCCAGGCGGTTGAGGACCGCGGCGGCCTTGCGGAGAGTCAGTTCGTTGATGAACCGGATCCGTTCCTCTTCGTCGAGATATTCCAGGATCTCGGACAAAGTGTCGGTTTTCAGGATCCGGTAGAGTTTCTCCCGTTCCGGGAGGGTAAGCCGGAAAAAGGCGTCTGCGATGTCGCCTGCATGATAGTTTTCCAGCTGCATGGCCAGCAGCCGCGGTGCAGTGCTTGTACGCACGGCATCCACGATCGCGGCCTCATAGTCAGGACGCTGTCGTACAGCTTCGGCTTCGATGGTCCGGGGTTCTTCCTGCATTCTGTTTTCCCCCTTTCTGCATGGAAAAAGGGACCAGGGCTCAGTGACCGGTATCAGTGTCTGAGCAGGGTGGTCCGATGTCGCGGTCGAGCTGTACTGTCATCCGGTATATTCATCTGAAACCACCCCGCTTTCCGTCACCCTATTATAAGCCCTGTATACGGCGCAAAACAGTTTTGGCGGGATTTTTTTCCGGAAGCGGACAGAGGGGTATCCCGAAACTGTCCGGCATGCCGATGATGGATGAAACGGAGAACTGCATGACAGGATGCGAAGACTCATCCGGAGAAAGCCGAAAAAAACCGGTCCCTGCGTAGGTCCGGCCTTTGAATGTGACTGTGTTTTGTGGTCAGGGGTTCAGCTCTGCCTGCAGCCTTCGCACTTCGCTTAATGACAGGCTGGTAAGTTCCGCAATATCCTGCAGCGAATACAAACCTTTTCGCAGCATCTTGCCTGCTGTCTTCCGGCTGGAGCGGATTTCCCCTTTCTGGATGCCTTCCTGAATGCCTTCCTGGATCCCTTCTGTTTTTCCATCCTGGAATATCTGCCTCGTCAGTTCACACATCTCCATCTCTCCCTTCTCCGTATACTTGACCCGCTGCATCAGTTCCCGCAGCAGCGGATTCTTCATCTTCTTCGGGTCTGTCTCCCGGAAATCATGCGCCAGATCTCCTCTTTTACTGTTTCCCTTGTATCTCAGATTAAACAGGATCACTTCCGTTCTGTCCGGAAAACGTCTGCTCGTTGCACTGTCCACCGTTTCAAGCCGCACCACTGGCTGTCCATCCGGAAACAGTGGCCTGCCCGTACCCGGTATGTGAATGGCATCTGTCATCCATATCATATGGCTTTTCTTCAAGCATGAATAGGGTTTTCCACCAGGCAGGCCATTGAGTACCAGATGCGCACGCTCCACCTCGATCCTGCCTGCTTCGATGCTTTCATTCTGCACCTCTGCGCACCAGATTCCGTCTTCTTCATCATTTCCGAACAGATCGGGTTCAACGGATTTCGCCCCTGTCACCGTGATCAGGTCCTTCTGTGTCTGCACATCGTGGAATGGACCGGTCTTTCTGCCTGTGATCACATCCGCCAGCAGGTTCATCAGCTGCTCCAGTTCCGGTCCACTGCAAAGCCTGCCTGCCACCCGAAAGCCGACATCCGTTTTCAGAGTCAGTTTCCGCCGGTACTCCTCCAGTCTCTGTTCAAACGATTCCATCTCGTGGTCGCTGCGTTTCTTGACGGGCATCCGGTCTCCTCCTTCCTGCAGTACCATCCATACCCAGATACTCTGTCAGCATCCACAAGAGGAAATCCATGCGCAATTTTTAAGGAAACTCAAAAAAATTCACAATTCTGTCACCATCAAGCCTTCTCCCTTCTGTTCTCCTTTCCCTGCCTGCAGCTCTGAAAGCCCGCTTCCCACTCTACACTGCGTCATGATCCCTCCACCTGCCTTCCGGCAAATGTGACAGCCGATCCTCATCTGTTCGTGCAGCAGACAATGAAAAAACTGCACCGGTTCTCCCGATGCAGGCATTTTCTCATTCCTCTGCCGCTTCCGCACGGCTCCCATCATCTGGCCGGTACCAGAACGAATGGAAGCCATACAGATACGTAAGGGCTCCCCTGGGCATCTGCCACAGGGCATTCCATACATTGATGTAGTCACCGGCGCCCATGCCCAGCGAATTGGCGCCCAGCGTGGCCAGAAACACATTGTGCATTGTAAATCCCGCAATGTACGGAATCAGACCGAAAACAATGCTCGGCAGCAGGGACATGAAAATAAACCGGCCTTTGGACATGTCCTCCGGTCCCACCACAAACAGCATTCCCTGCTTCAGATTCGTGTAGATATAGGCTGTGTCCCGGAAACAGACCGCATGAATGTACTCATGCGGAATGGCACAAACAAGCGACATCAAAGCCCCCAGCACAAATCCCCAGCCATCCACCGTGAACCAGCTCTGAAGTGCCAGCGGCGCCATGAGCACCACAATGATCACCAGCGCGATCACATTCGCCCAGACCGCCAGTTTCTTCATGTCCGGCTCCTTAAACTGCACAGCCCCCGGCCTGTGCGGCTGTCTGGGCAGATCATCCTCATTCCCGCTGAACTGCCCCATATATCTGATTTTCATGATTCCTTCCCTCTCCTGTTTTGCTTCACAATTCCGTCACATCTCAGACAAGTCCGATGCATCCTGTCTCCGGTTGCCACACCGCCGCACAAAGGCTTCAAAAAGCCGGCAGCTTGCTTCGTCCCGCTGTTTGGCCAGGATCTCCGGATGCCACTGCACACCGACCATCACCGGATCCTGATCCTGTCGCTCCAGGGCCTCAATGACGCCATCTTCGCCAAACGCCACGGCCTCAAACCCCGGAGCCAGGTCCTTCACCGCCTGGTGGTGAAAGGAATTCACCTCCAGGACCGATGCGTCCACGGCATTGCCCACCAGACTGCCTTCCTTCAGAGTCACCCGGTGGCTTGGCTGCATCATGGGTCTGTCCTGCACATGAGCGGGCAAATCCTGGTGCAGCGTTCCTCCGAACGCCACATTCAGTGCCTGCAGTCCCTTGCAGATGCCAAACACCGGCAGTTTCAGCGCATCTGCCGCCTGAATCAGGTCCAGGTAGAACTGATCCACCAGCGGATAGACCTGTCCCGCCGCATGGGGACCCCGGTGCCGGTACAGCACCGGGTTGATGTCACTGCCTCCAATCAGCAGGATGCCCTCGAGATGCCGGGCAATGTCCAGCACTGCCTGCCGGTCAGTCTGCACCGGAATCACCACCGGAATACCACCGGCCTGTTCCACCGCCCGGATATAGTCCTGCTCCACCGCATGCTTTACCGGATTCTTGACGCGTTCACATTTATCCGCCAGCAGATTCGCTGCAATGCCAATGATGGGCCGCATGCCTGGTCCCTCCCTGTCTGTCTGTGAGTTTCAGTATAGCGAAAAAGGAAGCACAGTTGGAACATTTTTCCGGTGTTCCAGCAATCCCCCGGCTGCGGATGGTGGCCGAACCATCCGCGCCCTTCCCTTGCCGCCCATACGAAAAACCCTGCAGCCGCAGGGTTTTTCTCATCGCAGAACCGGAAATCCGCAGTCCCGAAACAGCTCTCACTATTCCTGGATGTTCACCACCCGGCCCACAAACAGAGGGACAGAGTGGTCCAGGTCCACGATCATATAGACATAGGGCCTGTCGGCAACCACGGGATCCGCTTCCACGGGCATGGCCATCGTTTCAATGCCGATCTCCGTTGCGGCTGCCGCCTTCGTACCTTTCTCACTCACCTCAATGTATGTTTTCTGAAGCACAGAAGAGATATATAGATCGTTCTTCGATCCGGTGATGGCCGAAAAATCCGCCTGGTCACCAAAGGCATCCGTCATACCGCAGGCTGCCAGGGCATCGTTGAGCGTCAGGGTGCTTTCCTGGTCCAGTTTCGGCATCGAAACCTGCACATCCGCACTCATGCGATTCGACAGCAGGTTGGTGACCGCAGCGCCATCCAGAGATTTCACTGTGTCAGACAGCGGTTTGTCCGCATCTTTGGGAAGCAGCAGCATGTATCCGTACCGCGATTCGTCGTATTCCTTGATGAATCCCACAACCTCATCGTTTTCCACCGACCAGTCGGCATGACCGTTCAGGAAGTCCACAGAACTCTCGGATCCGTCCTGGTTGTGAAACGTCTGTTTTTTCGTGTCCGCTTCGTCAAAGGGTGCCGCCCATTTTCCGTTGAAGGCCTCCGCATTGACCAGGATCATCTGTGTCATAGACGGGATTTCTTTGATCAGTTCGGGAATCAGGCCATCGGTGTGCTTTGACGTCCAGTCGTTGATGTCCTTCACCGCTTTCTGGTCCAGGGTCGATGAGAACACTTCTGCCCGGAAATCCTGGGCGCAGGTTTCCAGAAACGATTTCGCGACCTCATCCCGGAATTCGTTTTTCAGCCAGATCGAGTCCGCCATTGTCAGGCTGTTCTGGTCCTCCATGGAACTGAACCAGGCAGCCGCGGCTTTGTTGATCTGGTCTTTGTCCAGGCCCAGAACAGTTTCCATCTGCCTGAGGGTATCGCCTTCTGCGCCATTGGCAGCCATGCCCAGGGCCATCCATGCGGAGCTGCCCGACAGCAGAAGGTTCTCGTCTTCCCTGCCCAGGTTCTGGAACAGCCGCATGGAGAAATTGGCAAGTGCCGTGGATTCTTCTGCGCTGAATTCAGAAGCGACTTTTTTGAACTCCATGTTCGCCGTCAGATTGTCTGATTCTTTCATGGACTCCGAAGAAGCGCACCCAGAGATGAGGCTCATGGACAGCACGGAGCAGGACAGAATCCCCGCCAGTTTTCGGGCAATTGGCTTGTTGTGTGTAGACATCAAAGGCTCCTTTCTGTTTTCGTGTTCTTTCTACCATTCTAACAACCCCGGCAAAGAGAATACGAGACTCATGAACGGGAGTGTAGTGGAGTCGGGTGCCGATGGTGGCAAAGAAGGGTGGCGGTATGTGAAGGCGGGAAGCTGGAAACGGGTGCAGCGATGGTGGCTGCACCCGTGGGGGATGATTGAATTTCAGACATACCTGCCTCACTGGCTGGAGTCAGTAATCACAATGGTATGTCGTGAAAACCTACATATTCAGTCCGCAGTCATTAATTCCGAGACTGGCGCAGTTCTCCATCAGTCCCCGCTGTTCGCCATTGGTGAACCCATCCTTATTATCGTTAATAGTCGTTATTGGTTCAGCGAAGACAACGAACGCATAATCAGATCTATATCCTTGTTTTCCAGTTCCTGAATGATATGAAGATAGGTCTTCTGCGTAGTGGTCATGCTGGAATGGCCCAGCCGTCTGGCAACGCTGGCAATCGAGACGCCCGCAAACAAAAGAAGCGAGGCATGAGTATGACGAAGGCCATGAATGGTGATGACAGGCAGTTGGGATCTCCGGCAATAACGCCCCAAAACGTGATTTACCGTTGAGTTATACACTTTTTTTCTGACGAATATGGGCTGATCTGACGGCAGATCCTTAAGAAGCTGGGCAAACTGAATGGATACCTGCCAGTCCAGAGGAATTTTACGAACTGATGATTTGTTCTTAGTAGGCAGGAATCCCCCCTTGCCTTTGTAATCCCAGGTTTTGGATACGGACACAGTCTGTTTTCGAAAGTCAAAATCCTGTGGAGTCAAAGCCAGGGCTTCGGAAAACCGCATGCCGGTTTTGGCCACCAAGAGAATGAACCATTCCCAGGAAATCTCCGATTCGAGCTTCAAAGACGTGATCAGTGTCTGCAGCTGAAACTGATTGAGGTACTTCTCCTTTTTAGGCCGTGGCTGTCTTCCTTTGATAATGACTTTTCTTGTAGGATCTTTGTCCAAATATCCCTCGTCCACGGCATCCAGAATAGCGCCCTTCAACTGGTGATGAAAATCCATTGTTGTCTGCCGTTCGTGAAGCTCGGCATACGCGTTTATAAGTCTCTGATAGGTCAGTCGATTCAGATCACAGATTTTCATATCCGGTGCCAGCCGATCCACCCAGAGACTGGTCATATGATACTTATTCAAAGTAACTTCTCTGACAGCTCCCTGTTTGTAGACGTCGATCCAGTTTCTGTAATACTCGTTGAACAATACAGTGTTTTCCATGATGGTGCCCTTTCTAATCGGCTTTTGCCTCAGTTCCATACTGTTCCACAGAGTTGTCATTGAAAAGGCAGGAAACTGTCCTCAAAAGAAATGGTTTTCAATGAAAAACGTCTTTGTCCAGACAGAGTTGGTGAATGCTGTGTAGACAAAGACGTTTTGGGGTTGAAGTGAAAATAGTTCGTGAAAGATATAGTCACTACGTTTGGTAAACAGAGTCAGGAAATAGCGACTTAAGTTGTTATTTTATATATGATATAATAAATAACTTACGCTGATGAAGGGTGATGAGGTTGTCTATATTTCCTAGGAACCTACCAATCCGCCTTTGCTCACTCTCGGAAGGGAGCCAGATTCGGATATCCATCATTTTTGTCTTTGAAATATTGTACCGAGAGATTCCTTGGGCCAGCAGCGTAATTTGATTCCTTACCTGAGGTGATCTCAACATATGAGCGTAGAAATTAATATCGATTTCCTTTTTGGGACGAAAGCCGAAGCAAAAGCTATTTAAATATAAATTCGGTAGATTCACAGGCCATACACAGGCCATTCCAACCTCGTCTGGAGTTTCTGACGAAGTAGTGAATAAAATATCACCTTGTTTTACCTGAAATTGTTTTGGATCTATCTCAACTTTTTCAATCATATTTGGTTGCCCGATAGAGTTGTTAAAAACGTTCAGATAAGTAACAAAACTTGCTTGACCGTGACCAAAGTCTTCCTTTGTTTTTCCCGATAGTCCTGAGAAAGTATTACCTATTTCCCCCAACTTACGCTGTTCCCAATCTATTGTAAAAAGAGGCAAAAACACATCCGTAAGAGTAGACTCAACTGTCAGTATCATCTTTCGAAGAAGACCCGATTTGAGTTTTTTGATGGTAACCGACTTACGCTGATGAAGGGTGATGAGATTGTCAACACTTTTAAAATAGCCTCCAATCTTTCTCTGTTCTTCTATAGGAGGGAGCCATAATTCGCCTTTCTGGAGTTTATCGAAATAAAAATACAATCTAACTCCACCCTCCTGGAGGGATTCCACCAATCGTTTGAAATGATCTGATTTGAACCAGTACCAAAGAAAATGATCATCTACCTCATGACTGGTTTTAAATACCTCATATAGCGAACTAACAATTACATTCTTACCTAATGCTTGATATCCGATAGAACCAACATTTATTCGTGCTGGATTATAGGCAAACGAATTTGGTGAAACAATTATATACATTGATTTATCTGCATCTTTCATTGTTCCACCATTTTCAAACTGCTCATTTTGAGAAACAAAGCCTGATTCGTTAGTAATAGAGAAGCTTTCATATGGAAGATTTTTCTTATTCTTCTTCCCGCTTTTAAAAACCAAGTCTTTGAACTTACGCTGTTCCCAATATTCTCAATTATCAGACTCCTAAACGTTCCCTACGATCTGTCAGAAGTTCTCCATCATACTTAAAATACGAGGGACCCTGTACGCTCCACTTGCTTCCCAGGAGTTTTGCAGCCAGAGCGGAAAGCGACCAGGGTTTTCCTTCATATTCGACCTTATGGTTATCTATTACCCTGAATCTTCGTCCTGAATTTGGATTACCTATGTTGTAAAACTCCAGTTCAGCACCAACTGGTATTTCACAAAGACCCAAATCAATAGGTGACTTTCGCTCACGGTTCTCGCTTTCGATTTCTTCTGCGGTTTTTTCATCTTCAATCTCGTCAGCATTAGGCAGGACTCTGTGAAGTTTGTCCTCACAGTTATTGATTTCCGCAATAGCACTCAGAATTGAATATGCATCTTCCGGATTCATGGCATAGAACTCACGGATTCTCTGTTTTCCGTCAAAAGTCTCAATGGATCTGAGATTGGGATTCAGCTTGTCAATAATTGAGTGAAGTTTTAAATCTGACAGTCTGGAAGTCACTTCATATGTTGCATAGACACGAAATGCAAAAGGTATGCATTCACTTCGATTCAATTGCTTCAATCGCTTCTTGATATCGTCTGCATATCCAATTTTTACGTACTCAGGAAAAGAAGGGTTGGTGAGAATATAAATCACACCACCCTTTTTCTCTGTTCTTCCTGTCATTTCTGTATGACTCCCAGGAGTTTCAGTTGTTCTTCTATTTTCTTCTCCAGCTCCTGGATTTCCATGTCATCTTGTCGAATCTGTTTAAGTACTTCCTGCAAGTCGATTTCTTCTTCTGGTTCAGACGTATCTACATATCTGGGGATATTCAGGTTAAAGTCATTTTTCTCAATTTCCTCCCTGGACACCAGAGTTGCATATTTATCCACACTCTTGCGATCCAGGAATGTTGAGTAAATCTTGTCAATGTTATCTTCTGTCAGAACGTTCTTGTTTTTATCTTTCTTATATTCGTTGCTGGCATCAATAAAAAGGATATTGCGGTCCTTTTTGTTTCTTTTGAGAACCATGATGATAGTCGGAATGGAAGTTCCGAAGAAAAGGTTTGCTGGAAGGCCGATGATTGTATCAATCAAATTCTTTTTAATCAGGGCTTCCCGAATCACACCTTCTGCTGCTCCCCGGAACAGAACACCATGTGGTAACACAATGGCCATGGTTCCTTCATTGTTCAAATGATACAAACCGTGAAGTAGGAACGCATAATCTGCTTTGGATTTAGGAGCCACACGTCCATATTCCTTATATCTGGGGTCTTTAATGGTCCCTTCTTCCGGTTCCCATTTTGCCGAATATGGTGGATTCGCAACCACCGCTTCAAAAGCCCGCATATGGTCAATTCCCATAGCATCCTGACCATCAGGCCAGTCTCTTCCCAGTGTATTGGCATTGGACAGGTGCATATTCTGATAATCAACACCATGCATCATCAGATTCATTCGAGCCAGGTTATAGGTGGTTGTGTTCATTTCCTGCCCATAGTAATTGATCGCACCCTGTCTGTTTCCACCTTTCAATTCAGAACCTACAGTCAGCAGCAGAGAACCCGATCCACAGGTGGGATCATATACAGAGAAAGCATCATGAGTAACCGTCATGTCCTTTCCTGCAGTCACGATTTTGGCCATAATTACGGATACTTCATGCGGAGTATAGAATTCGCCGCCTTTTTTTCCGGCACTGGCAGCAAACTGCCCGATCAGGTATTCGTAGATGGCACCCAGAATATCACGACCTTTGTCATCGATATAATCAATACCGGAAACCAGTCCCACAATTTTATTCAGGGTTCTTGCCCGATCAACTGTAGTAGTACCAAGTCGCGAATCTCCCAGATTCACATCACTGAATATTCCCTTAAAATCTACTTCAGCTTCCTTGTTCCGCTTAGTACTGTCGTTGAATGCATCGAAAATGGCCTGATAATCACTAGGTTTTACGCTGGAATTTTCGATTTTGTCCTGCAGTGACTGCCAGGTATTTTCCGGTTTGATTGCATACCCCAAAGACGAAGCCAGTTCTTCCAGATAGTCTTCCCATCCATCTTTTTTTACAGCAATAGCAAAAGCTTCGTTCTCGCCAACACCAGCTGGTATCTCAAACAATTCTTGCTCTTTCATATACATCATCTGCTTTTCGGACAGGTAACGATAGAACATAAACGACAGTATGTAGTTCTTATATTCCGAGGCATCCATTGTACCCCGAAGCTTATTGGCCATAGCCCACAACGTGCTCTGGATTTCACTGATACTTTTTTTCTCTTCCATTTGAATTCTGCCTTTCAATATTCACAATGTTTCTATTTGTTATTCAAATCAGACCAACATCTGTTGAAGAAGTCCCTGCTTAAGTTTCTTTAAATCATCCAACTTACGCTGATGAAGGGTGATAAGGTTGTCAATTATAGAAAATAACTCGCCTATTCTTTGCTGTTCTTTGATCCCCGGAATCATCAGTATAATCTTCCCAAGCTGTTTCCCTGAAATCTCGGAAAACGTAGATCCAGCTGCAACCCTTTCAGCCTTCTCCTTAATTTGTGTTGACATGGAATATACGAATTCTGGGTCAATATTATTCTTCACAACTATTGACTGAAAGCCCTGATTAGTTGAAGCGTCATTTTTAAGAATAGCAGTTTTACCTATTCCAGCTCTGCTGGTAAATAGAATTGTTCGATCTTTTGGCAAAATCTTTGCTGAAGAGTTATTCAAACCTACTTCAGTTATTTTCTTTTGGCTCCCATAGACATATCTTGCCTCTGAAATTTCTGCAGGAGTATACCAATTGATGGTTCCATCCCAATATTCTGGATTTGAAGTCGCAGGTGTTCCTCCACTCACTATCTCAGCCAATTCTCCCAACTTACGCTGTTCCCAATCTCCAGTAAATTCAGGGAATCGCACTTCCGGAACAGTCTCTCCTGCCTTCGGAAACATCTTCTGAAGTAGGCCAGATTTGAGTTTTTTGAGGTCATCCAGCTTACGCTGATGAAGGGTGATGAGGTCATCGAGTGCATCAAATACTTGACCAATTTTCTTTTGCTCTTCATATTTTGGGAACATAGCTCTGATTTTAGAGAATGTCGAAAATTGTACTCGTTGCTTTTCGATTAATGATCCGGTAGCAACATTCTTATATAATTTCAATGCATTTGGTGAGCACATCCATTCTGAGAAAAAACAAGGATCAATTGTTTTATTATTTGAACTACTTTCTTTCATTGTGATGTAGTAGCCTGAAACGGCGATAGGAAAAGAATTTTTGTTCATTCCTATCGCTCCTATTGTCATGTTCATAGGATTAAATACGATTTCCCCAGGATGAACCATTTTATATTGATCTTCTTTTTTTGTTATGGCGCTTCTATCGTATCGTTCTGGTTTTGGTGTTAATCCCGATTCAACTGTTAGACTCCATAATGAAAGGTTACTAGTCTTAGGATTCACCGTTTCATTTGTCTGAAAAAACAGATTTCCCAACTTACGCTGTTCCCAAGGTTCCGTGAAACCCGGAAATCTTATTTTTGGTACATTATCTGCCATATTTATGCACTCCACTCCTTCATTATTGGATTGTTTCCTATATTTATACACTTTTCAACCATCATCAGTGTCTGGCCTGGTTGAAAACAATAATTGAACAAGCCCTGAATGCCACTAAAAGCTGTATTTCTCGCTGATTTCATCATCATTCCTCCAGGCTCCTGCCCTCTTCCGTCAGACTGTCTGCCAGGGCATAGACCGCTGCTCTCAGCCCATTGCGGTATTTCAGCCTGGAAAGGGACCGGATGGCTGGATCTTCCGCCATAACCTGATAGTTCTGGGCTCCTTCCTTCAAGATATTTGTCAGCTGACCTGCCATATCCAGATCCTGCTTTTCGTAACCGTGGTGCTTCATCAGATCCATCAGTTCCTGGTAGGAGACAACATCCGTAATGCCCCATTTGTTGCGGAAATCGAGAATCCGTTTTCTTACCGTGATTCGATTTACGTCGCTGACCACATCCAGACTGTTGGTCAACTGGTAGGGATAGGTCATCCCTGAATTCCGGGGTGGATACTCTTTGCGGATAATCGCCTTTGCGGCTGCAATGATCTGTTTTGCCTGTGGAATATCTTCCAGTGTGTTCGCAAACTTGATGATTTCTTCCCTGGTCTTCTCGATTTCTTCCTCTTTTTCGTCATGTACCTGGTTCATCAGGTCCTCGAGCAGTTTTGTCAGATAATCATAGTTGACCATCACATCCTTGCGAAGTTCGGCCATCAAATCTATGTCTGTCACAGGAATGTGCTGCTTTCTCGCCATCAGTGTTTTCATTTCATTGGTCAGTGCAGTCAGCATCTGGTTCTCACCGGACTCCATTCCCAGCATGGTCACCAGCTTTTCCGGGTCATTGTAGTCATACCCTGAATCCGGAATGGGTTCCTTTGCGTCATTCATGGCCATCGGATACTGCTTCAGTAAAGCCACTTTCCGGTTGAACTGCTGCATAACTTGATAGATATTGTTCTGCTCCTGTTCTGAAGCCGGTATCTGCGTAAAGTCATCGGTTTTTTCCCGGATTTCCTGGACCATTTCTTTCGCTTTGGCCAGTTCTTCTTCAAATGAGCCAGCCAGAATATCCCAGCCAACAAGAGCTCGCTGCTGCTCTCCAGAAGTCTTACCTGCATTTTTCTTGTCGGAATAGACTGCCAGGGCATCATTCATCAGCTTCTCATTCTGCTTCGGCCAGCGGAAGTTGACCACCTGGCCAAACTGCTTGTAGCTGCGGCTGGAAATCCGATTGGTGCGGGAATACGCCTGTACCAGGCCCGGACCTTTCAATGTGCGATCCACATACAGCGTGTTCAGGCAGGGAGCATCAAATCCTGTCAGCAGCCTGTCCACGACAATCACCAGATCCAGGTTGTTTCCATCCGGATCCAGCTGACGCAGCCTCATGGATACATCTTCGTTGTACTCCTGCACCGTATCGAGTCCAAATGTGGTCCCGAACTGTCTGTTGTAGGCTTCTATGGCCTCATGGAGTCCCTTGTTGGTTTCACACATACCGTCAGAGTTCGTGTTGTCCGGACTGAATGTCACTGCCACTTTGAGGACTGTTCCATGGAGCTTCATCTCATTGGCTTTCATACATTCCCGGAAATACATCATGGCCATGGGAGTACTAGCCCTGGCTCCCCCCACATGTGTGGTCAGAATGGCGTTGTAGCGCCCATCCGCCGAGCGGTTCTTCCAGTTCTTGTAGATGTTATCCACCACGGCTTCCACATGCCTGGGGTTTTCGTCATAGAAGCTGGGAGCCACCATATCATCCATGTCTTCATCTGTCAGGTTGTCGATCTTGTCCTGAATCTTTTCCTCAGACCAGTTGGGATGCTGGCTACGGAAAAATTCAGGCAGATACTTGGTTTTGACCGCATCCGAAGCCAGCGTGGTCATGAAATCGACCTTGAATCCCAGAACGTTCTTGTCTGCGATGGCTTCCCGAATGGTATAGGTGTGCAGGTTGTTGCCAAAGACCTGGGGTGTGGAATCCTTTTCCTTGGTATCATCGAAAATCGGCGTGCCTGTATAACCGATCCAGGCAGACTTCTTGAATGCCTTCTGGATTCTCTCGAAAGCCTGTCCCCCGGTGGACCGGTGTGCTTCATCCACAATGAATACAAAATTGCGGTCCGGAGCCTTGAAGTTTTTCCGGGATGCAAGGCGTTCCAGTTTCTGCACTGAGGTCACAATGATGTTGCTGTCCTTTGCCTTCAGCTTCCGGCTCAGTTCATTTGTGCTGGCCGTATCTTCAATGCTGCTCGTATCTCCCGAACCTTCGGGATCATAGGCACGATAATTGTCCCTGGTCTGGCTGGTCAGGGCTTTTCGGTCCACCAGGAACACGACTTTGTCCACGGTCGGCAGTTTGCTTGCAAGCCAGGCAGTCTTGAAGGACGTGATGGTCTTTCCGGAACCAGTTGTATGCCAGACATAACCCAGTTTCCCCAGGCCACCGCTGAAATCATTGCCTTTGATGGCATCCAGCACGCGCTGGGTGGCGGCCACCTGGTAAGGGCGCATGACTTTCAGCGTTTCCTTGTTCACGGTTCCGTCAAGGATCATGTAGTTGGTCGCCATGTTGTGGGCCATTGGAATGGACAGGAAGGTGTCGGTAAACTCGTTCCAGCGGCGGACCACATTGTTGTTGTCGAAGAACTGCCAGTGGAAGGCAAAGTCCTTGTTGAAGTTCCCCGGAGTGGTCCTGGCCATATACCGGGTGTTGTATTCGGACATGGCCACCAGGATCTGCACGGTGGAGAAAATCCCGCTGTACTGGTTCTCTTCGGTGTATTGCTGCATCTGGTTCAAAGCCCGCTCGACCGTGACATCCGAGCGCTTCAGTTCGATCTGGATGATCGGCAGTCCATTGATCAGCAGCGTCACGTCAAACCGCCGTGACGGCTTTCCGGAAATCACGGCCGGACGTTCAATCTGATTCACGACCTGATACACCGTACTTCCGGCTCCCACCTGGGACTGGTCAAAGACTGTCAGATACACGTGGCGGCCGTCATCCAGATCCACCTCCACCTGGGAAACACCGTTCATCCCATAGAGAAACTGACCGGCTTTGAAGGGTGTGGTCAGGGATTCGATTTCCCGCTTCACCTGTGCAAACTCGGTGTAGCTCAACGGCCTGTCCAGAGTCTGCTGGTTGTGGCTTTCCAGGATTTCCTTGAAATTCTGCCACAGCTGTTCCGTGGTCTTGATCTGCGGTTCATAGGTCCAGTTTCTGGACCGGTAAATGTGGCTGGGTCTCTTTCTGTCCTCTTCTGTGGACAGAGGAGAGTTGGAAAGCTTTTCGATGAGTTCCGCTTCGAACTGGGCTTCCGACTTCATTTGGCTACTGTTCATTCCCGATTCCTTTCAGGCTGGCCATGACCAGCTTTTCTCTGTTTTGTATGGATTTTTCACGCAGGAACGTCAGACGTTTCTGCCACAGATAGACTTCGCCGATGGCTTTCTGGACCTCCATCTTCGGGAGGGATGGAAGCTGCAGACTTTCCAGGTCTTTCACTGTAACTCGCTGCAGCTGATTACCCTGCAGTCTGGAGGCCAGCTGTTTCCGGATGCCGGATCCTTCGTTGAGAAGATAGACCAGATATCCCGGATCCAGCACACTTTCCGGCCGCAACACCAGATAATTCTGGCTGATCACGCATCCTCCGCTTCCCTCGCTGACCGGACTGGCTGTCAGGCTGGACTGGGAATATACAACATCCCCTGCCTGAATTGTCCAGGCATCTTCAGGAAAAGAAATCATGGGTTGCGACTCTTTCCCAGCCTGCTCTCCAATGAGGTCTGCCGCAAACAGCTCCTGTGTATAGACAGGCTTCATGGGACAGTCTGTCAGATGCTGGAATCGCTGCAACGGCAGTCCGGACCGGACATTGAAATAATTCTTTGTCTTGTAATTTACTGTTTTCATAGTTTAATTGCCGTTACCTGCATTAAATGTATCCGGTTGCAGAACAAAAAGCAAGGAGAAATTCCACATTATTATTTGTAATATGTTCATATTACTAGTTTAAGTGTTTCAGGAAAGAAAACGTGGATGCCTGCACTCACCAGACATCCACAATATCAATGTGATTCAGCTGTAAACCTGGTCCGTCAATCCGCCCCTATCCATGTTCTCAGGCAGTCAATCACTCCTACAGAAACACCCGCACCATCCGGTTGAATGCCTCCGGACTTTCTGCCGCATTCCAGTGACTGCCTGGCAGGATGACCAGCCGGCTGTCCGGAATGGACTTCGCCATCAGCCTTGTGTGCTCTGCCAGGATCACGTCCTCGCTCCCGGCTGTGACCAGCACAGGCATCGTCAGCTTCTTCAGCTCATCCGGCTGGACATGCGGTTCGTTCACCATCAGCGACAGGAGTTCCTTCTGATGCCCTGTCGCCCTTTTGTATTCCGTCCGGATCTCTTCCAGGTCCTTCGGGTCCATTCCCTCCGGAAACAGGTTGCCACCTGCCAGGATCAGCTTTGTGACTCTCTCTGGATATTTCAGCGCGAACAACAGCGCGATGTTGGCTCCATCGGAAAACCCAAGCAAATCCGCCTGTTTGATGCCGTTCTGGTCCATGAATTCCTCCAGGTCCCTGGCAAATTGGTCAAGGTTGAAAGGTGCCGTTCCTCTCGGGCTCTGTCCATGCCCTCTTGTATCCAGGGCATAGACGTGCCGCAAGGTCTTCAGGTCTTTGATCTGGTACCGGAAATACGACCGGTCTTCGCCATTGCCATGGAGCAGGATCAGCGGAATCCCGCTTCCCGCTTCCTCATACGCCAGCTGAAAGCCCTCTTCTCTCATGATCTGCCCCTGTCGGCCATCATCGGCAGGATGGAAGGCTCACACATTGCCCAGGTAGACCTTGTGCAGATACTTCTCTGCGACTTTCTGCAGCTGCTTCATCTGCTCAATGTCCGTGGGATCCTCCGTTTCCTTCCAGCGGGGGAAGTAGCGCGTGATGTGCAGGGGAATGTCCGGATCCACCGACGCCAGCCACTTCGCCTGTTCCTCCATCTGTTCCAGGGAATCGTTCTTGCCGGGGACGATCAGACTCGTGATCTCCACGTGGGCGTCCCTTGCGGCGCGCTCAATGAAGGCCTTCACCTGCTCCAGACTGCCGACATAGCTCTGGTAGACGGGATCCGTGAAACCCTTGAGGTCAATGTTGAAGGCATCCACAAAGGGCAGGATCTCCTCCAGCGCTTCCTGGCTGGCGGTCCCATTGGTGACAACCACCACCTGCAGGTCATTCTCTTTTGCGAGCTTCGCGGTATCCCGCATGTATTCCCAGCCGATCATGGGTTCGTTGTACGTGAAGGCGATCCCGATATTGCCCGCCGGGCCAAACTTCTTCGCTTCCTCGACCAGCTGTTCGGGGCTCACATAGAGGGACCGGCCATGGAGATTTTCCTGGGAAATCTCGTAGTTCTGGCAGAAGGGACACCGCAGGTTGCAGCCATAGCTCCCGGCTGACAGGATCAGGCTCCCGGGATAAAACTCGTACAGGGGCTTTTTCTCGATGGGATCCAGGGCCAGGCTTGTCAGGCACCCATAGTTGTCCGGCCTGATTTTGCCGTTTTCACAGATCCGCGCCCGGCAGAATCCCCGCCCGCCTTCCGGGATCTCGCACTGGTGAAAACACGTGGTGCATTTCATCTGTGCCGCACCACCTCAAAGCGCTGGAGCGTGCAGCCGGTTTCCTGTGGCGAAAGGCCGGCTTTCTGTTTCGCGATTTCCAGCTGTTTTTCGACCGTGTCCACGCTCTCGAGGTCCGGGAGCAGCAGACCGCGTTTTCCCCCTTTGGAGACAATGACGCCATATTTCTTCACATCCAGCTGGTCGGGGGATTCGATGACTTCTGCGGGCATGAGCACATCAACGTTGATGTCCAGGTCTTCCAGTTCCCAGGGCTGGACTGCCGGGAACCGGGGATCGCGGCTGACGGAACTGACAGCATTCTGCATGATTTCCGTCGTGACGTTTTTCGTGGCGGGTTCCGTGGTGCCGATACAGCCTCGCAGCTGGCCGTCCTTGTGGACGGAGACGAAGACCCCCGCGGCTTCATCGGAGACGGGATCCAGCTGCGGAACGGTGCCGTCGAGCACAAACTGGTTGATCACGGCCCTGGCGGCTTTCACATAGGGGTCCTCTCTGGCCACTTTGGCTTCATAGTTCTGTCTGGCGGCGTCTTCCGCCTGGTCCAGGAAGGCGCGGCCGGCATCCGCCTGGAGGTCCGTGTAGGTCACGACACCGTAGCCCACGCCAAATTCGGCGCTGTGTGCCAGGTTCTCTGTCCTGGGCTTCATGCCGTCGAGCACACCGGCCATGAGCGCAAAGGGTTTCTGGCCGCATACCATGGCGGCTTCGGCGGTTTCCTCCGGGATCTCCAGGAGCTTCAGAAAATCCGCCTGGCCCATGATGTCCATGATCATGGCATCATAGGCCGGTCCTTCGGGCTTGAAGCCATAGCCGGAGTCTTCCTTCTGGCAGTGGGACAGGTCGCCGGATCCCACAGTGGCGATCGTTTTGCCGAGTGTTTCCGCTGCCTGGGCGAAGGCCTGCCCCACGCGGTAGTGCATGCGGGAATTCGGGCCGCCGATGCCAATGCGCACAAACTGCGGCCGCTTCGTGCCCCCGGGGGCACGTTTCAGAGCCTCTTCCAGGAAATACAGAGGGACCATCGTGCCGTGGTCCAGGGATCCATCCTGCTGGCCGAGGGTTCCGGCGGGAATGCCGTCTTCTTCACAGATTCTGGCAGTTTCCCGAATCAGCTCCCTGTCATAGGGAATCTCGAAGGTGTCCATGGGATCCCGGAACTGAGCCATGCTGCCGCGGCCGGACGGGCCGTCGGAGATCTGGATGTAGTCGAAATAGCTCGGGGCATGCGGGCTCACAATGAGGATCGTATCGGGCTGCGAGGCAGCGATGGCATCGGCAGCGTGCTGACAGGCATCCGCAATGTCCTGGATCTTCTTCTCTTCTCCCCGCCCGATGTTGGGCAGAATAATGGGCGGATGGGGGACCATCACGCCTGCTGTGACTGTCTGTTTCATGATGCAAACTTCTTTCTGATGATTTCTGCCCGCGGTGTGTGACCGCTGGTATCGAGTGTCATGTAGCTGGTGCCTTTGCCGTCGCGGCTGCGGTACACCGATCCGGGGTTCAGGATCAGCACGCCGTCTTCTTCGTCGATCACCGGTACATGGCTGTGGCCATAGACTGCAATGTCGCACCCGAATTTCTTTGCGAGTGTCGCAAGTCTGCGGTGGCGCTGGCCGGCGGGAAACTGGTGTCCGTGCATGACCAGGATCTTGTGGTCGCCTGCGTCCACAATGGTCATGGGCGGCAGCTTGATGCCAAAGTACTGGTCGTTGTTGCCCGCCACGGCGGACCAGCCGGAAATCCGGGCAGGATCATCCGTGAGGTCGCCCGTGAAGATGTATCCGTCGGCCGGGATCTGCTTCAGTTCGTCGAGCCGCTCTGTATAGCCGTGGGAGTCCCCGGCTATGATGAAATGCATCTCCGGGCCCCTACAGTGTCCAGCAGGTGGCGCGGGCGATATCGTCGGCTGCTTCCGGTGATTTCAGGACACGGATCAGGTCCAGGGCGAACTCAAAGGCTCCGCCGACTGAAATGCCGGTGACGATATTGCCGGAGATCACAGCATGAACCTTTTCGAAGGTACCGCCAAAGTCACCGTTGAGATCAGGTACCACGGTGTAGTCCCGGTCTTTGTAAAGCCCGAGCTTTCCGGGAATGGAACTGCCGGCGCAGATGGCGCCCAGGGTTTTGTCCCTGCCAAAGGACTGGATGAGGTCCGTGACTTCCTGGTTCTGTTCCAGGACTTCGTATCCCGGGCCGCCCGGAATGATCAGGGCATCGGCTTTCGTGAAATCATAGTCTTTCATGGGAGTCAGACCGGTCACTTCCAGGCCCATGGTGCCGGTACAGCCGGTTTTGTTTTCCACGGAAACCAGGGTCGTGTCAATGCCTGCGCGGCGCAAAAGGTCAAAGGGAGTCAGGGCTTCGATTTCCTCGAATCCGGGCGCCAGCAGGATCGCGGCGGTCTTTGTATCTGTTGTGTTCGTGTGAATCACCATCCTTTTGTATTGTCTACCTGTATTGTAGTCGCGAAAGCGCTTCCGGTGATTGCGAGGTGCCTGACACCCATTGAGCAGAGCCGGCCGCTTTTCGGTATGATGAAACTGCCGGGGACCCTTCTGGACATCCGCGGCTGGAAAATGGAGGATCATCTTGACACTGTATGTATGCGGACACCGCAATCCGGATGCGGATTCCATTCTGTCGGCTGTCGCCACAGCCGAACTCTGCCGCCTGACAGGACATGCGGCTGTTGCCTGCCGCGCCGGCAGCGTGCCGGCGGATGCAGCCTGGGTGCTGAAGCACTTTGGATTTGACTTTCCGCAGCTGCTGGAAGATGCCCGGCTTTCGCTGCAGGAGATCCAGCTCAGTCCGCCCCGGAGCTGCCGGGCAACCGACACAATTTTCGATGCGCTGCAGTCCATGAACGACCCCGACCGGCCCTACCTGGGGGTGACGGATGAAGAGGGCCGCCTGCTGGGGATGGTCACGCGCAACGACCTGGCCGACATCGGCATGCAGGACACCGCCCTGGGGATCCGGCTGCTGCAGACTGCCAGGCTGGAGGACATCGCCCGCACGCTGTCCGGAACCGTGGCTGTCAGGCCCGAAGCGCCGCTGCACATCGACGGACGTGTGTCCATTGTGGCGTGGTCGGATCACAGCGTGAGCCGGTATGAAGTGAAGGACCGGATCGTGATCGTGGGCGACAGTCCCGAGGCCCAGCTGAAACTTGTCGAACAGGGAGCCGGGCTGCTGGTGCTGGTGTGGACGGACCGGGTGGATCCGGCGGTGCGGCAGGCGGCGCTGGAATACGGGTGTCCGGTGGTGATTTCGGGTCACGGCTCCATGAACACATCGCGGTACCTGTATTTCTCCGTGCAGATCCGGCACGTGATGACACCGGATCCGGTGACGTTTCGCAGGACACTCTTTGTGCAGGAAGCCATCCGGGAAATGCGGCGTCACCGGTATCGGGCGTATCCGGTGGTGGATGATGAAATGCATCTGCTGGGGTTTCTGGAAACGGATGCCGCCCTGAATTTCCAGGAACGGAAAATGATCCGGGTGGATCACAACGAGGATGGGCAGTCGGTGAAAAACGGAAGCCTGGCCCGGGTGCAGGCAGTCATTGACCATCACCGGGTGGGCGGGTTCCTGTCGCGGGAGCCGGTGTTCTACCGTTGCGAGATCCTTGGCAGCACATGCACGATCGTGGCCAGGCTCTGCCTGGAAGCGGGGATCCCGCTGCGCCCCGCAATGGCCGGCCTGCTGCTGTCGGGCATGATCTGCGACACGCTGGGATTCCGCTCTCCCACCACCACGGAAACCGACCGGCAGCTGGCAGAATATCTGGCCAACCAGGCGGGTGTGGATGTTTCCTGGCTGGAGCAGGAGATCCTGTCACGGGGCGGCAGCACGGATCTGGTTCAGGACCTGGAGTCGGATTTGAAGCAGTTCGACGTCAGCGGCCATGATGTGCGGATCGCCCAGATCCTGACGGGGGATGCCTCGCGTCAGGAGCTGGACGCGCTGCTTGATGCCATGGAAGACTACGTGGCAGCATCGGGGACCGAGCTGCTGGTGACAGCGGTGACGGTGCTTCCGCTGGGCGGCAGCTATCTGCTGGCGGCAGGTGATCTGGCCTGGGCGTTGTCGGATGTGACCAGCAGCCGGATGCAGCTGCGGCTGCAGGAAGACCTGCTGTCGCGCAAGAAGCAGATCCTGCCCCTGGTGAGTGAAAAACTGGGATGAGGCCCGCTCTCCCCGGCCTTCCAGACTGTCAGAGAATGCTGACAGTCTGGAAAGCCGGGGTTTTTGTTGTGAGGATTGTGCTGAACAGCAAAGGTGTTGTTGTGTAAGGCCGGGCTGTGCCCAGTCGGTATGCAAAAAGTCCGGCAGAGCACACCGACAGCATATGCTGTCAGGGTGGACTGCCGGACTTGGCTTTCGTTATTCGTCTGTTCTCTTCAGCTTGACCACGGCCTCGACGTTGCTGGTCTGCGAGAAAATGTCCACAGGCTGTACCTTCTCGATTTCGTAGTCTTCCAGTGCCTCGATGTCCTTGGCCAGGGTGCTGGGATTGCAGGATACGTAGATGATGTTTTTCGGCTGTGCGAATTTCACAGCTTCGATCATCCGCTCCTGGAGACCGGACCGCGGAGGATCCACCACCAAGGTATCGACATCTTCGTTGTCTGCGATCTCCTCCAGCTGTTCCGCTGCATCGCCGTGGATAAATTCCACGTTTTCCAGACCGTTGGCCTTTGCGTTTTCCCGGGCATTGGTCACGGCGTCAGCCACACCCTCAATGCCGATGATCTTCTTCGCCTTGTCATGCAGGAACATCGAAATGCCGCCGATGCCGGAATACGCCTCGACAATGAGGCCGCCCTCCGGTGTCATGTCCCGAACGGTTTCATAGAGCACCTTCGCCTGCTGTGTGTTGAGCTGGAAGAAGGACCGGGGCAGCAGCGTGAGATCGAAGTCCCCCAGTTTCAGGGACATCGTTTCATCTCCCGCCAGGTGCCGCATCACCTTGCCGAAGGTCTCCACTTCAGGATCCCGCTCTGTCTTGATGGACTGCCAGACACTGGTCACTTCCGGGATGTTCATGATCTTCGCCGTGATTTCCGGATCGATGTCCATGGGATCCGTCACCAGGATCACCTGGACTTTGCCGTCGAATTCCTTCATCACCAGCATCCGCAGGCCGCCGCGCTTGTTGCGGCTCCAGGCCTTCATGCCGCTTTCCCGGAGAATGTCCATGACTTCCTTCCGGGCTTTTTCCAGTCCCCGTGTGTGAATGGCACAGGCGTGAATGGGCACAAAGTCGTTGCTGTCACGCTTGTAGAGTCCCGTCTCCAGGACATCATCCACCATGGCAGCGGGCATTTTCAGGGAGTTGCGGTATTCGAATACCGTGGGGTTCTTGATCATGGGCTCCACCTCTCCGGTGTAGCCGGCATATTTCTTCAGGGATTCCTCCAGGAACTGTTTCTTCATCTGGATCTGACCCTTGTAGTCCACGTGGATCAGGCTGCATCCGCCGCATTCCTGATAGTGCTCGCAGGGCGGCTGCTGTCTTCTGGAACTGGCTTCGATCACCTTGACCAGTCTGGCGGTCATGAACTTCGGCATCTCCTTCTCCACTTCCACCAGGACTGTCTCTCCGGGGACAGCGGCGGGAATGAACACCGGCTTGCGGTTCCAGTAGCCGATGCCCTCACCATTGATGCCCCAGCGCTGCACCTTCAGCTCCAGCTGCCAGGGCTTTTCTTCCCGCATGGGCCGTCTTTCACCCCGGTTACGCTCATCCCGGCGGTCATGGCTGAACGGGCGGTCCTGCCGGCCAAAACCCCGGTCATTGCGTCCGTAGTTTCCTTCTCCCCGCTCCCCGCGGTCGCGTCTCTCCTGGTCGTTCCGGAAATTCCGGCGGTCGCGGGTGTCGCCGCTGTCGCCCCGGAAATCCCGTCCCTTCCAGTTGTCCTTTCGTTCATTTCTGTATCCGCCTTCCCGGCGGTATCCGCCATTGGCCTGATCTTTTGCCATCTAGTCGTTCTCCTTCCGTAAATGCCTGGCGATCACAAAGTCAAAGGTGATCTCCATGGGCTGTGCCCTTTTTACCCGCTCCAGACCCTCCTTCGGGGTGTGATAGCGGTAGGGTGTCATTTCAAACAGATCCCAGACATCGCTGACCGGAATCGTCTTCTGTATATGGATGCACTCGGGTGCCTCGAATCCCTCCAGCTGCCGGACTTTGTCCGGGTTCCGGTAGGCGGTTTCATAGGCCAGTTCCTTGAGCTCCAGAAGATGGTCGGGACCCGGCATCACCTGAATGAGGCTGCCGCCCGGTCTGATCACCCTCTGCAGTTCGTCCTCCGGCAGCGGTGTGAAGATGCTGGTCACCACATCCGCGGATCCGTCCGCCAGCGGCAGGTCGTAGATCCCCGCCACGGCGTAGTGTGTGCCTTTGTCCTGCCCCGCCGCATGCCGAATGGCTTGGCGGGACAGGTCGAAGCCGTACTTGAGCTGTCCGCCCAGCGCTTTGGTATACCAGCCCTGGCCGCAGCCAATGTCCACCAGGACACCGGCATCCGCCGTCAGCTTCGTCAGTTCATCCCGCAGAAAGCGGTAATAGCCCTGTTCCAGGAACCGGGTCCTGGCCTGGACCATGGCCCGGTTGTCCCCGGAGGCCTTCTGCTTCCGGGAGAGGTCCACATACCCCTGTCTGGCGATGTTGAAGGTGTGATGATTCACACAGCACAGGGCATGATCGTGTCTGGTCAGTCCCTCATGACAGATGGGACATCTGTATTCTGCTTCCACAATTCCTATTGTACCGCTTTTCCATTCCCTGCACAGACCACCCTGCACTGTCACTCCCAAAACCGCAGGGATGACACAAAAGCCCGGGCGACCGTCCATCCTCAGACGAATCACCCGGGCAGTGTCTGCCAGCTGAATTCTTCGATCAGAACAGATCTTCGTCCCGCAGGGCACTGTTTCCCTGCGGGATTGCCGGTTCCTGGCTGGCTGTGGTCAGGGCCTCTTCCAGGACACAGCCGGCAGCCGGTGCGGCAGGTGCTTCCGGCACGTATCCCGGCCGGATCCGAAGCTTCTCCGCATGGTCAATGCACGCCTGCACCTGACTCTGCCAGTCCCAGCGGCTTTCGAACCGCTCGCACTTGTCCAGTCTGGGCTTCGTCACCGGCGCCTTCGGCGTGAAAATCGTGCAGCAGTCCTCAAAGGGCAGGATGGATGTCTCATAGGTGCCGATCTGTTCGGCAATGCGGATGATCTCCACCTTGTCCATGCACGCACAGGGCCGCAGCACCGGTGTGGTGGTCACCGCGTTGATGCACACCATGGACTCCAGTGTCTGGCTCGCCACCTGTCCCACGCTCTCGCCCGTGGCAATGGCCTGGCAGTGCCGCTTTTCGGCCAGTCCCGCCGCAATGCGCAGCATCATCCGGCGCATGATCGTGATGGCATAGGACTCATCGCAATGCTGGTAGATTGCCAGCTGCAGCTGGGTGAACGGCACCATATGCAGGAGCACTTCTCCCTGGTAGGGTGCCACCAGGCCAGCCAGTGTCAGCACCTTGTCCCGGGCAGCCTGGGAGGTGTAGGGAGGCGCCGCAAAATGCACTGCCTCGATCCGGATCCCGCGCTTCATGACCAGCCAGCTTGCCACCGGAGAATCGATTCCTCCGGAGAGCAGCACCATGGCCCGTCCGCTCGCCCCGACAGGCAGGCCGCCTGCACCGGGGATCCGCTTTGTCATGATGTACGCCGCGTCTTTGTGGACTTCGACGATGATCTTCACATCCGGGTTCTTCACGTCCACCTTCCAGTCGGTGTTCCGCAGGATTTCCCCCGCGCAGATCCGGTTGATCTGGTCGCTGATCACCGGGAACAGCTTGTCGCTGCGTCTGGCGGCCAGCTTGAAGGTTCCGGGATGGGCTGCATCAATGCTCGCAAGGACGGCGGCCTTGATTTCCTCCATGTCCGGCTTCACCTTGATGGCCAGGGACAGGCTGGAGATCCCGAAGACCCGGGACACCACATCGCAGACCGCATCCGGGTCTTCCCCGTTCAGGTAGATGTACATCCGGTCGTGTTCCTTCCGGTAGGCCAGGGCCGGGAATGCTGAAAGCGCATTGCGCACGTCCTCGTAGAGTGTCTTGATGAAATTGCCGCGGTTCTTGCCCTTCAGGGAAAGTTCACCGTAGCGGATCAGAATGTGGTCATAACGGCAGTCCATACTGGTTCAGGATCTCCTTTGTTTCTTCAATAAACCGCTCGCCTTCCTCCAGGGTATTCTGCCCGGAAAAAGAGAGACGGATGGCATGGGTGGTTTCCGAAACCGGACGCCCCATGGCTTTCAGCACTTCGCTCTCGTTCGACGAACGGGACTCGCAGGTGCTCCTGGCCGACACGCAGATGCCCCTGGCATCCAGGGCATTCATCAGCACTTCGCTGGTGATCTGCGCAAAGCTGACATTGAGGATGAAGGGACTGGCAGTCTCCGGGCTCTGGATCTTCACCCCGGGCAGGGCGCCGAGTTCCTTTTGCAGCATCCGGTTCAGCTCCGTGATGCGCTCCCGGTCCTTTGCCTGGCTTTCCAGCGCCAGTCTGACGGTCTTGGCCAGCACGATGTCCGCCGGGGCATTTTCCGTGCCACCCCGCATCCCCTGCTCCTGCTGGCCGCCAAAGAGCAGCGGCTGCAGCTTCAGGTTCTTCCGTTTGTACAGAAAGCCGCTGCCCTTGAGGCCGTGCAGCTTGTGGGCCGACACACTGCCCAGGTCCAGGCTCTCCCAGGGAATGTCCTCCTTGCCGAAGGACTGCACCAGGTCCGCATGAAACACCGCCGTCGGATGGGCATGGACAACATCCGCGATTTCCCGCAGCGGATTCATGGCTCCGGTCTCGTTGTTCACATGCATGATGGACACCAGCAGCGTATCCGGCCGCATGGCGTCCCTCACCTGCTGAGCCGTCACGGATCCGTCCGCATTCACCGGCAGCCGCTGCACATCGAAGCCCTGGCTTTCCAGCCAGTCGGCGGCGTGGGCCGCGGAGGAATGTTCCACATTCGTGGTAATGATATGCCTGCCGCGCTTCCGGTTGGCCAGCGCATAGCCGGCAACCGCCAGGGAGTTGGCTTCACTGCCCCCGGATGTGAAGAGAATCTCCTGGGGCTGCACACCGATGGAGGCCGCAATGCGTTCCCGGGCCTGTTCCAGCAGCCTGCCGGAGCGCCGGCCCAGCGCATGCAGGCTGTCCGGATTGCCATACAGATCACTCACCAGATGCCCATATACACGAGCAACCTCTGGGTGAACAGAGGTTGTCGAGGCATTGTCGAAATAAATCATCCGGCTGTGTTCATCACCGCGGGGTCTTTCCGGGCAATCAGCTTTTCATAGATGCCGGGGTGCATGTTTTCAATCGCCTGGATGGCAATCTTGAGCGCCCGGGTATACTCGCCGTTCTGGAAGCACACTTCCGCACGGGTCAGCTCGGAATCCATGGAGGGATAGGTGCTGCGGAAGCGGTTGCCGAAGACAATCGCGTTTTCCACCATCACAGCCACACCCACCAGGTTGTTGGCGTTGTTGTACAGCCGGTACACGAAGTCAATCGCATCCTGCAGGTCGGCATTCAGTGTCTGCACATCCAGCGGGGAGTGATCCAGCACACCGCGTACCCGGGAAATCAGGCGTTCGCCTTCCTTGATGTCGGCCGAGAACTGGTCCGAGATGGAGGGCAGCTGCCGGCTCACGGTGTTCAGCCGCACCTCGTTGAGGATCAGCTGCAGCTTGATGAGCTGCTTGCGCGCCCGGTTCTCGTCGCTCGAGGCACCCACCAGCATTTTCTTCATGTCACGCACCTGCGTGCCGAATGTGGATACATCCTGTGCGAAGCCGCGGTAGGTGTGCACCACGTCGCTGCGGGGATAGTCTTCATCCGCCAGCTGTTCGGCAATCAGCGCCCGCTGCTGCTTGAGTTCCTGGAGCTGGCCGGAAGCCAGGTGGAACCGGTGTGTCCAGTCCTCCAGACCGAAGCGGTCCTTGATGGAGGCATACAGTGTCATGATGTCCTGCAGCTCGCCTTCGATTTCATCCACCTGACGGAAGATGGAAGACAGGCCGCTGGAGATCTCGTCGTAGGCTTTCTTTTCAGACAGCACTTCCTCCTGCAGCTTCAGGATGTCGTCCGCGATGGCGTCCAGCGCCTTTGCACCGGCCTGGTCCTGTCCTTCGTCCAGCAGGTCCACGGCGTTTTCCAGCGCCAGGCTGATGGCTTCCAGACGGGCCGGGGCATTCAGGTAGGCAATGTCGATTCCGCCGTTTTCCAGCACCGCGATGTGTCCGGAGACTTCATCCACGGCCTGCGGAATGATGGACTTGGCCTTTTCATACAGGCCGGGGGTGCGGGCGATCAGGCCGGAGACTTCGTCCACGCGGCGGGATATCTTGTCCACTTCTTCCTTGGCCTTGTTGAATTCGGATGCGAACATCCATTCCTCGAAGTTGGAGAACTCGTTTTCAATGTCTTCAATTTCCCGGTCCACCACCGCACTGGCGTTGTAGAAGCTCGACCGGTTGTCCTGGTAGACCGCCTTCACGTTGCGGAAGCGTTCCTTCAGGGCATTGGATTTTTCCCGGACTTCGGTTTCCCTTGCCAGGATGTGATCCAGGGACTGGTTGACGATCCGGATCCGCGTGCGGGTTTCATCCAGCATGGTTTCCAGTTCGTCCATGACCGCCATGGACTTGCGGGTCTTGTGTGCCGACAGGTAGTCATCCGCCCGGGTGAACAGCTCGTCACACTGGGTGATGTTGGACTGGCACACATCATATTTGGCTTTCAGTTCCTTGACCCGGTCCATGATGTCATCATTGACCCGGGCAAAGGCACTGGCTTTGTTGTACTTGTAGGCCAGCGGGTTGTTTCGGATTTCGTTGACTTCGATCTCCAGGGACTCCAGACGTCTGGCAGCCTTCCGTCTGCGGCTCATGCGCATCACGATCCAGATCAGTATCAGGAGCAGCAGTGCGATCCCGATGTAGATCATCATCGTGGTTGACAGATGACTGCGGATGAACGTCATCACCTGTTCCATATAAGTATCCCTCCTTCTGTGGCAGCCGGACTGTCACAGACGGCTGCATGTTGTATTCAGCTTTGCACCGGCTGCAGGCTCTGCCGGAAACCCGGGTCTGGAATGCGAACCGATTCAGATAACAGTATATCAGCCAATGGGGTGCATGCGAATGATTTTGTTTCGCTTCCGGTGCGGTTGTCCCTGTTTCCCGGCACATCTCCGGTTGAATCACCGGACAGCTTTTGATAGTATAGATAGGCATGAATCGAAGCAGCAGGCAGAGACGGCGGCCTGCGCGTTGCAGGCTTACGCGATGTGAGTAACAGAAAGCTGACTGGAGAAAGCATCATCTGCAACACGTCCGCCGGGGATCTGCCGCCTGTACATCGTTTTATGGACATACAGGAGGACAATCATGTCAAGAAACACAGGATCCACATGGAAGAAGTCCCGTCGTCTGGGATTCTCCATTCTGGGCACCGGCGAAGAACTCGCCCGCCGCAACTATGCACCCGGACAGCACGGCAGAAACCGTCGTCCGAAGATGACCAACTACGGCCTGCAGCTGCAGGAAAAACAGCGGATCCGTCACACCTACCAGCTGACGGAAAAGCAGTTCTTCAACACCTACCAGAAGGCCAGCCGCAAGGCCGGTGCTGCCGGTGAAAACCTGCTGGTGATGCTGGAAAGCCGTCTGGACAACCTGGTATACCGCATGGGCTTTGCGAACACCCGCCGCGGTGCGCGCCAGCTGGTCAGCCACGGTCACGTGCTGGTCAACGGCAAAAAGGTGGACATCCCTTCCTACCAGTGCAAGCCTGGTGATGTCATTGAAATCCGCGAACGGTCCAGAAACATGAAGGCCATCGCCGAAGCCCTGGAAGCTGCGGTTTCCCTGGTTGACTTCGTCGACGTGGACAAGGACAACAAAAAGGGCACCTATGTACGGTACCCGGAGCGCAACGAGCTGTTCCAGAGCCAGCCGATCAACGAGCTGCTGGTCGTAGAGTTCTACAACAGATAAGCGCACAGAAAGAGGCTTCGGCCTCTTTTTTTGTGTCTGCAGCCGGGATGGCTGACAGAATGCAAAAAAAACCGGCGGTCTGACGTGGCTGACAACCGGTACGGGAAGGATTGCATGCATGACCCGGAGCTGTGGACAGGTCTGCAGCCGCAAAGGACGGGATCCAGGAGAAAGGTCCGGTCTCATCCGGAATCAACAGCGGGATGTGCGGCTTCAGCAGATCAGACAGCCGCATTCCTTTGTATGGTTATGAATCAGACCGCTTTCGCAGCAGGGCAAACACCAGGGCCATGCCGGCGGCTGCAGCCAGGCCGGCCGCCAGCCAGAGCCCGGCCCTGGAGTCCAGACCGGTGGGCGTCCTGCCGGGGGCTGCCGGCTCTTTCCCGTTTACATACGCCACCCGGATCACCCCATCCTGTATGTCGGCTTCGCGTCCATCCACAAGGACTGTATCTCCCAGGCTGACCCGGATCACCCGGGTGCTTTTTTCATACCCCGCCGGGGCTTTTTCCTCGGAAATCGCGGAAGACCCCCAGCGCAGGTCAAAGCGCACGGTGCCGGTCTCCGGGTCGGTCACACCTTCCTGGCGCTGTCCATCCTGTTCCAGCACAAACCGGAAGTCCAGTCCCGTCACAGGGTGGCCCTGTTCGTCCACTTTTTCGATCACGAGATCCGGAAAGGGTTCCCGCTTGGGCTGCACCACCGTGTCCCAGGTCATGTCCTGGCTGTCCAGGTCCCAGGAGGGAATGGCACACAGAAACGGGGCGATCCAGCCGTAGCCGGCACCGTCTCTCTGTCTGGCCAGCCACACGCCCGTCTCCAGTATGGCCCTGGCCTCACCATTGGAGTCCGTCCTCATTTCCACTGCCTGCACCGGCTGTTCAGGCGCGGCCTGGGCCAGGTTCTGCGCAGCCTGGGCCAGGTCGGCTGCGGTTTTCAGACCATTCAGGTCCACGCCCGTGTCCGTGTAGGCATCCAGAAGGCGGTAGTTTCCGTCCTCAAGCGTGGCCACTTTCTCCAGTGAGAACCGGACCCCTTCCCGCTCCCCTTCTTCCGTCAGCTGCAGCGTCAGCGTGCCGGCTGCATCTTCTGCCTGTGCCTGCACGCCAGGATGCGGCCACAGAAGCAGTCCCGCCAGCAGGACGGGCAGCCATCGTTTCAGTTTCATGTTGTCTCCTTTCGTCTGTACAGCAGGAACGCTGCTGCGCCAAATCCCGTTGGTGCCAGCAGAAACGCCAGCTCCCGGGCAGATGGCACAGCAGGTGCCTGCGCATCTTCCGCGGTCGTGTCCACTGTGGTCCGCCGTCCGGTCACCACCAGCCGGTGGGTGTTGATGCCATAGGGTGTGCAGGTCACCAGCGATACCAGGTCCTGCCCCGGCACCGGATCCAGAACGCCGGTGTCCTCCGGTTCGACCACCTGGATGTCCGTCACTTCGTAGGCCAGTGACTGTGCCGGTGTATCCACAAAAAACAGGTCGCCGGCTTTGAGCTCATCCAGCCTGGTGAACAGTCTGGCAGAAGGCATGCCCCGGTGTGCGCTCAGCACACTGTGATACCCGGGTTCTCCCAGCGGCAGGTCACTGAATTCCACATGACCGGCCCCGGCGGAGAGCACCTCTTCCCCGGTCCCGTGATAGACCGGAAGGTTCACGCTGATTTTCGGAATGCTCAGCGTGGCCATGATCCCGGTCTGCGTGATGTCCAGGATCTGGTCATAGTCTCTGGACAGCGGCTGTCCATGACGCCTGGCCTCGTTCCAGGCCCTGGCTTCCTGCTCCAGCTCGCGTGCCCGGTCGGCAGAAACCGTGGACGCCTCCTGCCGGAAGGTGGACACGGCCTCCTGCTGCCGGTGGGTTTCCATCAGTCCGGAGATCACCGGAAAGAGCGCAATCAGACACGCCGCCACCAGACAGAACAGGGACAGGCTGCGTCTCATCCACGTCTGCGTCCCATCCAGAGTCCGGTGACCGCCAGTCCGGCAGCTGCCGCAAAGAGCACGATGGTCATGCCCGATCCGGTGGAGGGCAGCACGCTGCCTGTCCGGTTCAGGACACTCAGGTTCGCGGACGTCTGTATGGGATCTGTTTCCAGGTCCTGCCCGCCGGCTGTGGCTGTCAGATTCGTGAGCCCCTGGCCGCCGGCCACATAGGCATGCCGGTCATCCACAAAGCCGGGTGTGATCGTGATTTCGATGGGGTCCTTCAGTTTGTGGTATCCCGCGGGGGCCTGCACTTCCCGGAGCCAGTACGTCCCCTGGTCCAGGCCGTCCAGCCGGAATGAGCCCTCATCATCCGTCACAATGTCCTGTGCATCGGCAGCGGGGAGATAGACATCCCCGTGTTTGGCGAACCCCAGTTCTGTCTGGCAGTCTTTGTCCAGGTACAGCCGGAATTTCGCACCGGCGAGCTTCACGTCGTTTTCGTTGTGCTTGACGGCGTTGAGGCGGTAGGTGTAGCAGACCACGGTATCCCAGGGCGTGAAGCCGGTCTGGCTGGAGTCCGGGTCGTTGGAGAACTCCAGGCGCACGGTGTTTTCGAAGCCCTGTTTTCCCTGGTCCTGCCGGTCCAGGATGCCTTCGTTGAACACCCCGTTGTAGGTCAGTTCCACGCGCTGGCCGAAGCTGCCGAACTCCCGGTCGGCAATGGCCTTGATGTCCGGAATGGTGACGGAGAACGTCTCGTCTGCGGTCGGGGTGTCCGTGATCGTAAATTCCTGCGGACTGAGCCGGTACTGTTTTCCGTCTTTGTCCATGGTCACGGCCACGGAAGACGGGTCAAAGTCCAGCGCCGGGTCCATCCTGTCGTGAAACCGCATCAGGTATGTTTCATAGCCGGTGACATCCGGGAGCGTGGTTTCAAAGCGGTAGGGTATCGCCTGGCCGTACTGGTAGTCACCGATGTCGTTCCAGCCCGCTGTTCCATCATCTTCCTCGATCTGCTTGATCAGCTGAGGATAGTCCGACTTCACTTTGATCTGAACAGATGGAGCAGCGGTGCTGACCATCAGCAAAGAGGCCGCAGCATGGGATCCGCTGATGTCGGTTCCTTCTTCATCCGCCATGTACCAGCCATAGTCCAGACCGGCAATGGTGAAGCTGCCGTCGGCAGCCGTGGAATCCACCCGGAAACTTTCTCCCTGGGCGGGCTGCAGGTGGTCCTGCACCGTCGAGAGGAACTGGCGCAGGGCACTGTCCTGTCCCGAGAGGGAGGCCACATAGTCCACGGCCTGCTGTTCCCCGACCGCGCCAGCCTGGATACCCAGGCCGGCTGCGACTGCCTGTTTCACGGCAGCTTCGGTTTCCGGATCAAAGCGGTAGACCACGGATTCCCCGCCGGCTGCAGGCTCCGCCTCGAACAGCCGGTACAGAGTAAAGCGCCGGCCCTGCAGAGTCTGGGATGCGGAAGAGGGCTTCAGGACAATGGAGGCCGGTCCGCCACCTGCCTGCACAGTACCGGCTGCGGACAGCACAGCGGTGTCCATGGCATAGGCCGGGGCACAGGCTGCAGCGGGAATCAGCGGAGTCATGGCCAGCATGGCGGCCATGAGCATGACAGATTTTTTCATTTTGTATCCTTTCCTTTCAGCAGCCAGGCAAATGCCGCAAGAACGGCTGCGGCTGCAGCGATGTGAATCATGCCGGATGAACCGGTTTCAGGCAGGGCATCCTGCATCTGGTTGATGCGCACAAGCGCTGCCTGCAGGATGCCTTTGTTCATCTCCACCTGCACCATGTCATCCTGGTGTCCGGCTTCATAGCGGGTGCCATTGACCTCCAGCGATCCGCTGCCGGTATCAGGATCAGCGTGCATGACAAGTTTCACGGCTGCCGGATCTGGTCTGTACCCGGCCGGTGCCTTGCGTTCCTTCAGCCAGTACGGTTTGCCGTCCCGGATCTTTGGAATGGCCAGTTCCCCGCTGCTGTCTGTGGTTCCTTCGTAAAACAGACTGGTGCAGGCTTCGTCTTCGTAGACGGCAAACTCAGCCCCCTCGAGAACATGTCCGTCGGAGCTCTTCTTGATGAGCCGCAGGGCGTGTTCTCTGGGCCGGTTGACGACTTCCGCCGTCTTCCAGATTGTCATGGTGCGGGTATCCACGGTATGCACCGCCGCATCTGCGACGTAACCGGCGGGGGCTTTGATCTCCCGGATCTTCACGTCGCCTTTGGGGAAGCATGGCTTGCCGTGTTCATTGAGGTAGAAGGGATCACCGCTCACTTTGTGGGCGTCGTCCAGCAGGATCTTTCCCTGCGCATCGGATTTCATGACCCAGGTCCGGGTGGGCCGGGTGTCCCCGTTTTTGTAAAAACCGATCTCGAAGTGTGCATCTGCCAGGGTCTGCCCGCTGTCTCCCTTCTTCAAAAGCAGCAGGTCCACGAGCGTGGTCTCCGGGGTGTCTTCCACCCGGCCGGTGGTCGCAAGTGAATGGCCGTTTCGGTCGATGGTCACGGTGCAGGTGGCCGGGTCTTTCTGATATCCCTGGGGAGCTTTGGTTTCCCGGTAGGTGTAGGTGCCAAAGGGCAGCGATATCTCATTCGTCGTTCCGGTTTTGTCCGTGGTCAGGACGCCGGCTTTGTGCCCCGCTGCATCATAGAGTGTGTATTCGGCGCCTGCCAGGGAATAGGCATGGTTGTCCTGTGTCACATCGGGCAGCCGGCCTGTCTTTGTCAGGCGGAAAGTCCCGCTCGGATTGTCCACATAGAAGGCCAGGGGCTGGTATGGCTTGTTCAGACCCTGCCAGTTTTCACCGGATCCTTCGGTGTCCGCCAGGTAGGCATGGAAGGTGGCAGGGGGTTCCGGCCAGCGTTTCATCTCCTCCCAGACCGGTCCGCTGTAGTCCCGCCAGATCCAGCCGCCGCCGATGCTGCTGCCAATGGAGGTGTTCACATTGGACATGGACACCAGGTCGTTGGTGACAATGATCTGCTGGGCGGTATTCAGGCCGCGGGCAGCGAGACGGTTGTCCGGTCCGCCGTAGCCGTAGTACAGGGCCTTGCGGAACATCGAGTCCGTTTTCTTTACCGCCTCTTTCAGCGGGGTGCCGGCCTGCGGGGGTGCATACATGCCATTGGCGCAGAATCCCTGCCGCAGCCCGAATCCCGGAATGTTCATGGTCCACAGTCCGCCGGTCATGTAGCCGCCGGGGTAGTACCAGGTGTGGTCTTCGTATTTCGTCACGGTGTTCACCGTCCGCATGCGACCTGTCTCCTGGAGACCGTTTACACTGCGGTTCAGGATCTGCATTCCGCCCCGGACAGCTGCCATCGGCCCGAAGGCCGTAAAGTAAGCCGGAAGCAGGAAGCCGTCTGCGTCCACCCAGTCCTGCAGGCCGTAGTCTTCGATCATGGCCAGCCGCATCTCTTTGCCGGCCCGGAAGTTTCCCTGTCGATAGGCTTCAATGAGAGTCGACTCCTCCTTTGTGAGTTCAAATGGCCGGTCCATGGGACGCATGAGGTCACGGTCTGCTTCCGGGGCCTGTTCTTCGGTCTGCCCGGGGTCCGGATCTTCCTGCCCGTCTTCGGTCTGCCCGGCTGTCAATGGGTTGCTGTCTGGCTCCTGTTCGCCGTCTGTCTTTTCGTGGCTGTCTGCCGGCGCAGGCTCAAACAGGGCCCTGACCAGTGTGTCCTGGTCCAGGGTGAAGGTCAGCCGGGGCTCATGGCTGGTGACCGGCTGTCCGTTGCGTTCAAATCCCGCAAAGCGGGCTCCTGCCTCAGGTGTGGCTTCCAGAGAGACTTCCTCTCCCTTCGGCCGCATCCAGCTGCCAGGCCCCTGTCCGTTCCAGGTCACAGTCCCCGGGCCTTCTGACCGGAGTTCCAGCTTCACTTCCTCTGGTCCCCTGTCGCGGGCATGGACCGGCATCAGCCCGCCTGTCATGAGCAGCAGGGCTGCCGCTGCCCCGGACAGGAACCGTTTCGCGATCGTTCGTTTCATCGTTCTGTTCCGTACTCCTTTTCTGTTTCTGTATCAGTGTCAGCCGGCAGCGTTTCGGCTGCCGGGAATTCTCAAGGAAAAAGCAGACTGGTGTCTGCTTTCCTGGCATCGTCATCCTCATTCCTTCAAAGGGGGGAGGAGAAAGGCAGCCCGCTCCTAACTCAGGACGTCGACGCGCTCGGCCACGAAACTGTAGTTGTTCCAGACCTTTCCATCTTTTTCATAGGGACGGCTGGCAATGCGTCCTTTGGCAGTCACCCAGCTGCCGCCGCGGCAGACACTCCCAATCGTCTCCGCCAGCCCTCTCCAGACCTCCAGCGTGATGCGGTCTTTCTCATACAGTCCCTGGGCATTGGCAAAGGGACGTTCCACTTCCAGCGTGACTTCCGCCATGCGGATCCCGCCGGGTGTCTCGCGCATCACCGGGTCCTCTGCCAGGCGCCCTGCGAGGCAGAATACATTCAGCAATTCAATTCCTCCTTTCCTGCACACCCGCTACTTTACGCATCGCCGTCCGGACACACAAAAAGCCCGGATCCTCGATCCGGGCCTGGAAATCCATATGTTTCAGGTGAAGTTCACCCCTGCAGGGCTTCATTTCGCGGCGTTATCAGCGTCACAGTGCAGTTTTCAAAATTCAGTTTGCTGACTGCCTGTTCCACATCCGTCAGTGTGATGTTCCTCGCCATTTCCGTCTGTTTGGCCAGCGGCACGTCATCCAGGACAGCTTCCAGCTCTTTCTGGGCCAGTCCCTGGAAGGAGTCCTGCAGCCGCAGCGACCGGGCGAGGTTCTGGCGCCTGAGAATCTCGAAGGTCTTTTCGGACAGCATCGGCCGCCGCTTCACCAGGTCCATGACCAGATCCCGGAACTCATCGGTTTTCTCTGTCTGCGCATAAAACAGCATGTACGCATCCTTGTCGGAGAACTCCCCTTCCCCGCTGTAGACCTGTGTCAGGATCCGCTGGTCGATCCAGTCCTGGAAGGCGGGATTCAGGGGGGAGAACATGCCGTCGATCCAGAAATTCACCGCCAGGTCCCGCTTCATGTTCTCCCGGACATCGCCGGCGGGTTTGAACTTGAAGCCAATGCAGCCATAGGGGGCCGCCACATCCATGGGCAGTGTGAACGAGCTTCGATGCACGGACTCAGGTTCCGGGTCGAACACGGGGACCGGAGCAGTTTCTTTGCTCCCGGGATAGCCGGCTTCCCGGTCTTCAATGAATGCCAGGACTTTGTCCAGCGGATGGGGAGTGATGCCGATCACCACCATCCGGGCGGGATCATACCAGGTGTGGTAGAACACCGCCAGGTCTTCCGTGGACATGTCCCGGATGTCCTGCGGGGTGCCCAGGATGTCGGTGTTGAGGGGATAGACGTGATACAGGCTGTTCATGGTTTCCTGCAGCAGCCTGGACTCGGGGTTCTGGTCATACATGTCGTATTCCGAAAGGATGATTCCCTTTTCCTTTTCCACACTGGCTTCGGTGATGTCCAGCGTCTGGACAAAATCCAGCAGCAGCCCCAGCGGCGGCAGCGGGTCAGCCGTGGTGGAAAAGTAATAGGCGGTTTCCTCAAAAGCAGTATAGGCATTGGTGCCGGCCTGCATGGCGGCCATGTCATCCGTCACATCCCGGCCATTGAGCCGGAACATCTGGTGTTCCAGGAAATGGGCCGCACCGGAACGGAAGCGCCGGCGCCCTTCGGCAGTGTTTCCCTGCAGGTACAGACCACCGGTGCCGAATCCCGCCAGAAACAGGGACCGGGAAAACCCGGGTTTGCGGATCAGCACCACGCGGGTGCCGTTGGGCAGTGTTTTCTCAATCCTGTTCATCGGCTTCTCCTTCCTGCACGATGGATGTGACAGCCAGCTGCAGCTTCTGTGCGGTTTCCTGCACATCCCGTCGGGTCACGCGGCGCAGACGGGCGATCTGTTCCTGGTCTGTGCGGTGCAGATCCAGCAGGTCCTGCTGGAAGGCGGTCTCGATCAAAGCCCTCGGGAAATCGCGGCGGGCGCTGATGCCGTCCACGAGGTCCAGAATGGCGGCATCAAACAGGCTCTGGGGATAGTCATCATCCGCAATGCGCCGGATCTGCCGGGCGATTTCCGACTGCAGGTCCTCCAGGTATTCCGCCCTGGTCCCGGCCGTGACGAGCAGCAGGCCGTCAAAGCGGATCAGGGAACAGGAAATGGAATAGCACCAGCTGTGGCGTTCGCGGATCTCCTCGAAGAGCAGGCTTTTCTGTCCGCTGCCCAGGATCGAGCTCAGGACCATGAGAGCCGCGGACTCCGAATCGCTCAGCGTGATCTGTGTGGTGTATCCCTGCACCAGGGATGTCTGGGCAATGTCCCGGACCTCCCGGACCACTGCCGGCATTTCCCTGGGGGCGAGGGGAGAATGGGGTGTGCAGACCGGTGCAGTCTGCAGCAGTCCATCCAGAAACCGCTGCATTTCCGGCAGCAGATCGCCCACGGCATACAGGCTTTTGGGCATGTCCAGCCAGGTCTTCCACAGGTGCCGGACTTCGTCCAGCGTGACAGACTCCAGGCCCTCCAGTGTCCCGGAAATGGGGACGGCCAGCGAGGTGCCTTCCCCGGCTGCGGCCAGCGCGGCCAGAACGGCCGCTGTATCGGGATCTTCCTGCTGGCGCAGCAGGCGGGCACGGATCATGTACAGGGCTTCCTCCAGGCGTTCGGCCGTGAGGCAGGGATGAAAGAGCACCTGCTCCATCACCTCCTGCACGGCTGCAGGATAGGCAGGATCCCGGATCAGATCGGGGCGGATCCACTCGAACACCACTTCCAGTGCTACCTGTGCACCGTAGCCGGTGAGGCCACAGCGGACATGCATGGAGTAGGCCCGGCCCAGGGCCTCGGTGAACGTCTGCCGGTCCGGCCAGGTTTCTGTTGCGGAGCGGATCATCCACACCAGGACATTCCACCCGGAGATCGTCCGGCTGTCCAGAGGCACCAGGGCCCGCAGCGAGACCGTGTTGTTGGTAAAACGCGAAGTTTGTATCAGTTGCATCTAAGTTCCTTCCTGGTTCTGCATGACTGTCTCTGCAGCTGGCATGGACATTGTCAGGCCGGCACGCAGGCGCCTCAGGCTGGAAAAAGGAAGCGGTGACGCTTCCTTTTTCATGAGCAGACTGCCTGGCGGTCTGGGCCAGCGGCAGTGCAGCTGTGTGATTCTTCCGGTTTCTGTGTCCGGTCAGTGCGTTCGGGTCCGGCTATTTCTTCCGGTTCTTCAGGACGATCAGCACAACCAGGATCACGGCTGCAGCGGCAGCCAGACCGATATACAGCGCGCTGTCTGTGTTCGTGGATGTATCTGTGCCCTTTGTGCCCGTGGCACCTTTCTTTGCCTTTGCATACCAGACGGTGATGGTTGCATCCTTGTCGGCTGTGCCCGTCAGGCTGCCATCGGTCTTCACATAGGTATAGCCCTTGATGTCCGGCTTGTCAAAGCGGCTCACATCATAGGCACTGCCGGTGCGGACTTCCACCACGTTGGCGTAGTGCAGTTCTTTGTTTGTGCCTTCTTCCAGGTACTGGATGCGGATCTTCACATCCTGCACCGGCAGGGCCTTCCAGACTGCATTGTACTCTGCCCCGCCGGTGACGGTGGCCGCCACCTGCGGGTTCCAGCCCTGAAATTCATAGCCTTCCCGGACCGGGGCTTCCGGCTGAGGGGTTGCATCGCCGTATCCGGCTGTGAATTCCTTCACCACGGATCCTTCACTGCGGTAGACGATCTTGTACTCGTCTTTTGTGAAGGCGGCTGTGAGCGTCAGGTCTCTGTCGGCTGTAGCCGGGACATTGGTCCATCCCGTAAAGGTATACCCGGCTTTGACCGCCTTGGGCAGCGTGGATTCATCAATGGCCGATCCCTTCACCACGGTGATCGGCGCAATCTCCTGATCGCCGCCCGCAAAGGAGATGGTGACCATGTCCACCGCCTGGGGTTCATCAGGCAGAGCTTCCAGCTTCGCGGTGTAGACCGCGTTTTCTGTCACATTCGTCCGGATCTCCGGGTCCCAGCCCTTGAAGACGTATCCATCCGGAACGCTGACATCCGGTGCCTGGGGTGTGGGCTGTCCTTCCTGCACGGTATCTGTGCGGATGACCTGTCCATCCATCTCCCAGCTGATGGTGTATTCCGGCAGCGGTTCCTTTTCGTAGACTGCGTGAAACTGCTGCGATGCATCGGCTGTGGCCGGGATTTCCGGGTCCCAGCCCTTGAAGACGAAGCCTTCTTTGGCCGGCTCTGCAATGGCAGATGCATCCACAGCCTCTTTGGCCTTCACGGTCAGCACCTGGGCAGGCTGTCCGTTTTCCGGGTCAAAGGTGAGTGTCACATTCCGGACACCATCTCCCTGTGCCTGGGCTGTTTCCTGCGTCCACTTCGGGTACAGGTACAGGTTCTGTTCAGCTCTGGTTCCTTCTTTCAGGTTCCAGCCGTCAAAGACATATCCTGTCTTTCCCGGGTCCTTTTCCGGCAGCCCGATCCTGTCTCCGGCTTTGACGGTTTCCTGCGAGAACACCTTGCCCGGTGCCTGGTAGAAGACAATGTCATACTCTCCATCGTCCTGGTCCGCCTGCAGGTACAGCGTATCGGTATCCAGCGTCAGGTCCAGGTCTTCCAGGGCCAGCTTTGTGCCGCTCTTTTTGTCCTGGTCAAACCAGGCTTGAGACAGACTGGCTTCATAGCCTTTGTCCGGCCGGTTTTTCATCACGAATGTCTGCAGATCCTCCATGGCCAGATAGGTCATGCCTTCTTTGGCATTCTCCTTTTCCATGGACTTGTACTTCAGTTCTCCCGCGGCTTTTGCAGTGCCGTCAGGATAGATGTATGTCACCTCAAGGGTATGTTCCTTTGTATCGCCAGCCGGTTTTTCTTCTGCGAATACAGCAGACGGGCCCATGACCGACAGCATGCAGGCTGCGGCTGTGGCAGCTTCCAGAATTCTGTTCATCAGTTCTGCCCCCTTTTTCTCTACCATAGCCGATAGTCTGTCCCGTTACAACCAATTGAATCCTGAAGGGTGAACCATTGTCCCGTATGTCACATGTTTGTAAGCGCATGCATCCAAAACAAAATCCGGATGCGGCAGTTTTGCCGCAAAACAAAATTCCAGCCTTTGTTTTTTCGCGAATTTTCCGTTTTCAGTGGTTCCGGGTTTTGAGGCACCGTATCATGCAGATACAGACACACAAGGAGGAATGCATTATGAAGCTGCAGGCTGCACTGGATACCCTGACACTCGAGGAGTGCCTGGCGCTGTTGGATCACACAAAAGGAGCCGTGGATATCGCGGAGGTCGGCACACCGTTCATCATTGAATGCGGCATGGAACCCGTTCGTGCGATCAAGGCCGCTCATCCTGAGATCGAGGTGCTCGCAGATGCGAAGATCATGGACGCCGGAGAATTCGAGGCCGACAAGTGCTTTGAAGCCGGCGCGGATATTGTCACCGTCCTTGGGGTTTCCTACGATGAAACCATCGAAGGCGTGGTGCGGTCTGCGAAAACTCACGGCGGTCAGGTCATGGTGGACATGATCGGCGTGATGGACCTGGCTGCAAGAGCCCGGGAACTGGACAAAATGGGTGTGGACTACATCTGTGTCCACACGGCATTCGACATCCAGGGCACGGGGCAGAAAGATCCGCTGGAGGACCTGAAGGTGGTCAATGCGGTGATTGAAAACGCCAGAGCGGCGGTGGCCGGCGGTGTGAAGCTGGCCACAGTGGATGCGATCGCCGCAGAAAAGCCCGGTGTGATCGTGGTGGGTGGTGCCATCTGCAACGCCGATGATCCCGCAGCCATGGCCACGGCAATGAAAGAGAGAATGAAACAATGAACTACAGGACAATTGCGGAAACCATCGTCAGCGAACTGAACCACACCCTGCTGTCGGTTTCCGACCAGAAGGCCAGGGAGTTCGTGGATCTCGTGGATGCAGCGGATGAAATCTTCTGTGCAGGAGCGGGCCGTTCCGGATTCCAGATCCGAGGCTTTGCGATGCGGCTCATGCACATGGGCAAAAAGAGCTATGTGGTGGGTGAAACCTGCACCCCGAACATCACGGAAAACGGCGTGCTGGTGATCTGTTCCGGATCGGGCAGCACGAAGTCGCTGGTCAACCACGCCGGGAAGGCAAAGAGCGTGGGCGCGAAAATCGCCCTGATCACCATCGATCCGGATTCTCCCATTGCGCAGATGGCGGATGTGGTCGTGGAAATCAGCGCCCCGAGCCCCAAGTCGGCGAAGGAAGGCGACATCCAGTCCATCCAGCCCATGGGCAGTCTCTTTGAGCAGAGCGAAGGGCTGTTCATGGATGCCTCGATCCTGATGCTGATGGAGAAAAATCACATGGACAGCGACACGATGTTCGGCCGCCACGCCAACATGGAATAAGGAAGGCTGCAGTCTCATGAAGCAGGAAGTCATTGAATACATCGAAAAGCCCTGGGGATACGAAAAGCTGTATGCGGTGAACGACAGCTACGCCGTGAAGGAAATCGGCTTCAACAAAGGCGCCCGGTGCTCGCTGCAGAAGCACGAACAGAAACTGGAACATGCCTATGTGCTCTACGGAAAACTCCAGGTGGAGGAAGACGACGAAAACGGCAATCTCCAGACAAACATCTACACACCGGGGATGGTCTATGAGCAGAAGCCCGGATTCCGGCACCGCGTGACGGGTCTGGAAGACAGTGCCATCATCGAGGTCTCCACGCCGCACCTCACGGATGTCATCCGCCTGGATGACGACTATGGCCGACAGTCCTGACGGGCTGAAGGCGTCTGATCAGGAAAGGAACACCGCTTGTAGTAAAGAATGCGGTGTTCTTTTTATGCTGTCACGGGACAGGATGCCGATGGTGGAAGGGCGGGATGGGGTGGTTATGCGTAAGCGTCGAATCAAACCCATCTAGCTCAAAAGCCTCCCGTTGTTCAGAATTGA
>OFFB01000326.1_pt1 | contig 48741 bp, 36 predicted proteins | sample 1521281 | NCBI WGS metagenome assembly OFFB01 (sample SAMEA3504109, study PRJEB24116) | mouse gut metagenome | biome: mouse gut; feature: mouse-associated habitat; material: faeces | place: Denmark | collected 2011
TCGTCAGCTCGTGCCGTGAGGTGTTGGGTTAAGTCCCGCAACGAGCGCAACCCCTGTCCTTAGTTGCCAGCACATGAAGGTGGGCACTCTAGGGAGACCGCTTCGGTTAACGGAGAGGAAGGTGGGGACGACGTCAAGTCATCATGGCCCTTACGCCTGGGGCTACACACGTACTACAATGGTGCATACAAAGGGTTGCGAAACCGCGAGGTCAAGCTAATCCCAACAAATGCATCTCAGTTCGGATTGGAGTCTGCAACTCGACTCCATGAAGTCGGAATCGCTAGTAATTCTGGATCAGCATGCCAGGGTGAATGCGTTCCCGGGCCTTGTACACACCGCCCGTCACACCACGAAAGTTGGTTTTACCCGAAGCCGACGAGCTAACTTTTCAGAGGCAGTCGTCTACGGTAGGCCCGATGATTGGGGTGAAGTCGTAACAAGGTAGCCGTAGGGGAACCTGCGGCTGGATCACCTCCTTTAAGAGAATTCCATATCGCTCTTCAATTACAAGGCACAAGGGGCTTTCTCAAGCTGCTTTGTGAATTGTGAAAGCTTTGCAGCAAAACATGAGAAATCATGAAGTTATTGCAAAGCCGTGCAGTATGTTAGGAATATGATACTGCACAAATCAATCCTTGCAGAACAAACCACAATTTGAAAGCTGCAGGGGCTTTAGCACAAAGCAGGTTGCTGGTAAATCTGCTGAAGTTAAGGCTGTCTTTTATAAGGTTACCCTAATAAAAGACTTTTGCGCAGGTATTTTTGCTTTTTGGCAAGGAAGCTGAGCTTTTTTTGAGGGAGTGTACAAAGAAGTACATGACCGAGAAAAAAACGAAGCTGACGCAGCCAAAAACAAAAAGACCAAGCAAAAAAGGGCCTGTAGCTCAGGTGGTTAGAGCGCACGCCTGATAAGCGTGAGGTCGAAAGTTCAAGTCTTTCCAGGCCCACCATAAAATCGGGGGCGTAGCTCAGCTGGGAGAGCATCTGCTTTGCACGCAGAGGGTCGGGGGTTCGATTCCCTTCGCCTCCACCAAATAATCTTTGGCAGAAGGAACAAAGGTATTTGTTATTTTTATCCGAAGATTATTTCGGCAGTAATAGAAATATTACGGTTCTTTGACAATTGAACAGAAAAAGAAAAAGATAAGTTTTTTTGAGACAAGTTACTAAGAGCAACGGGCGGATGCCTTGGCGCTGGAAGGCGATGAAAGACGTGATAAGCTGCGATAAGCGTCGGTGAGGAGCTAAATATCCTTTGACCCGGCGATTTCTGAATGGGGAAACCCAATTAGAGTTATGTCTAATTACCGTAACATGAATTGATAGTGTTACAGGAGCTAACTCAGGGAAGTGAAACATCTCAGTACCTGAAGGAAAAGAAATCAAACGAGACTCCCAAAGTAGCGGCGAGCGAAATGGGAAGAGGCTAAACCGATAGGATTCGTCTTATCGGGGTTGTAGGGCTGACATACGCAATCTTGGAGTAGATAGAAGAAGCTGGCTGGAAAGCCACACCAGAGAAGGTGAAAGTCCTGTATTTGAAGTCGAAAAGAGTGCAGTCGGTACCTGAGTACTGCGAGGCACGTGAAACCTCGTGGGAATCTAGGAGGACCATCTTCTAAGCCTAAGTACTACCCAGCGACCGATAGTGTACCAGTACCGTGAGGGAAAGGTGAAAAGAACTCCTGTTAGGAGAGTGAAATAGAATCTGAAACCTGTTGCTTACAAGCTCTGGGAGCAATTTTACGATTGTGACCAGGTGCCTTTTGCATAATGAGTCAGCGAGTTAATCTGTACAGCGAGGTTAAGCGTAAGTGTAGCCGTAGGGAAACCGAGTCTGAAAGGGCGCTATAGTTGTGCGGATTAGACCCGAAACCGGGTGATCTATCCATGAGCAGGTTGAAGCAAGGGTAAAGCCTTGTGGAGGACCGAACAGTCAACGGCTGAAAACGTTTCTGATGACTTGTGGATAGGGGTGAAAGGCCAATCAAACCCGGTGATAGCTGGTTCTCCCCGAAATATATTGAGGTATAGCCTCAGGGATTGTCTAACGGAGGTAAAGCACTGAAAAAGCTAGGGGTCCTACCAGATTACCAAACTTTATCAAACTCAGAATACCGTGTAGATGTACCCTGGGAGTCAGACAGCGGGTGCTAAGGTCCGTTGTCGAGAGGGTAAGAGCCCAGATCAACAGCTAAGGTCTCCAAATACATACTCAGTGGTCAAGGTGGTGGGGTTGTTTAGACAGCCAGGACGTTGGCTTAGAAGCAGCCATCGTTTAAAGAAAGCGTAATAGCTCACTGGTCTAATGACTCTGCGCCGAAAATGTAACGGGGCTAAGTATGTTACCGAAGCTTTGAATTGCACTTTATGTGTTCTGGTAGGGGAGCGTTCTCTTGTAGGCTGAAGGTGTGTCGTAAGGCATGCTGGACGAAAGAGAAGTGATTATGCTGACATGAGTAACGATAAAACAGGTGAAAAACCTGTTCGCCGAAAACCCAAGGTTTTCCGGGTAAAGTTAATCTTCCCGGAGTTAGTCGGCCCCTAAGGCGAGAGCGAAAGCTGTAGCTGATGGGAAACGGGTTAATATTCCCGTACTTTTATGATTGTGCGATGGAGGGACGCAGGAAGATAGGCTATCCGGCTGTTGGATGCCGGTGCAAGTGTGTAGGAGCAGGATACAGGCAAATCCGTATCCCGAGTCTGAGACACGAGTCCGTGGGCGCAAGCCCTGAAGTAGTTGAGTCTATGCTGCCAAGAAAAGCTTCTCAGTTTAGGTCATAAAAACCGTACTGCAAACCAACTCAGGTGGGTGGGATGAATAATCCAAGGCGCTCGAGAGAATTCTGGCCAAGGAACTCGGCAAAATAACCCCGTAACTTCGGAAGAAGGGGTGCTCCTTATTGTGATATATTTGCTTATGTAGCATTGAGGAGCCGCAGTGAATTGGTGGTGGCGACTGTTTACTAAAAACATAGGTCTGTGCGAAGTCGCAAGACGACGTATACGGACTGACGCCTGCCCGGTGCTGGAAGGTTAAAAGGAGGGGTCAGCGCAAGCGAAGCTCCGAATTGAAGCCCCAGTAAACGGCGGCCGTAACTATAACGGTCCTAAGGTAGCGAAATTCCTTGTCGGGTAAGTTCCGACCTGCACGAATGGCGTAACGATCTCCACACTGTCTCGGCCAGAAACTCGGTGAAATTGAAGTCGCGGTGAAAATGCCGTGTACCCGCAGAAAGACGGAAAGACCCTGTGCACCTTTACTATAGCTTGACATTGGATTTTGGGCCTACATGTGTAGGATAGGTGGGAGACTGTGAAATATGTACGCCAGTATGTGTGGAGTCATCCTTGAAATACCACCCTTGTATGTCTAAGGTCCTAACGTGACGCCGTGATCCGGCTCACAGACAGTGTCTGGTGGGTAGTTTGACTGGGGCGGTCGCCTCCTAAAGAGTAACGGAGGCATACAAAGGTTCCCTCAGGCTGTTTGGAAATCAGCCGTCGAGTGCAAACGCATAAGGGAGCTTGACTGTAAGAGAGACATTTCGAGCAGATACGAAAGTAGGTGTTAGTGATCCGGTGGTCCCGTATGGAAGGGCCATCGCTCATTGGATAAAAGGTACGCCGGGGATAACAGGCTGATCGCATCCAAGAGTTCATATCGACGATGCGGTTTGGCACCTCGATGTCGGCTCATCACATCCTGGGGCTGAAGCAGGTCCCAAGGGTACGGCTGTTCGCCGTTTAAAGTGGTACGCGAGCTGGGTTTAAAACGTCGTGAGACAGTTTGGTCCCTATCTTCTGTGGGCGTAGGAAAATTGAAAGGGCCTGTTCCTAGTACGAGAGGACCGGAATGGACGCACCTCTGGTGGACCTGTTGTCGTGCCAACGGCACAGCAGGGTAGCTATGTGCGGAAGGGATAACCGCTGAAAGCATCTAAGCGGGAAGCCTGCCTTAAGATAAGTTTTCCCTGAAGGACCGATGCAGACTACATCGTTGATAGGCCGGAGGTGTAAGTATAGCGATATATTTAGCTGACCGGTACTAATAGTCCGATTGTCTTGTTTCAAAAAACATTTTTCTTTTTCTGTCAATTATATATTTGGCTCGCTTGTATGGCTCGCATGATTATCTCTCACAAACCGTGAGAAGCGCCAATAGGCTGAAAAAAGACAAGCTGTATAGGTAAGAGCAGCTAAATTTGGTTTTGTGTCCATAGAGAAGAGGGTATACCCGATCCCATTCCGAACTCGGCAGTCAAGCTCTTCTTCGCCAATGATACTGCAGTCAATATTGTGGGAAAGTAGGACGACGCAAAACCTTTTTTATTTTAATCTGTTTGTAAAAAATCAGCAAAACTTTTTTAGCCCACATATAAGCGGGCTTTTTTATATGGGGCTTTGCCCCATTGTCCCCACCAAAGGGCAAACTAAAAAGGGCAAACCCCTTTGTTTATCTCTGCTGTTCACTTGCGTAAAGCTCACTTTGTTCGCTGTAACGCAAACAACTTCGTTGCCTTTGGTAGCTTACCCTTTGGAAATCCAAACATTACCCCATACACTCTCTTCTCGAAAATGAGCAGCTTCGCTGTCCTTTTTCAAGGAGTTCGCGACAAGTTACAGTCAGCATATTTTTAAGCAAGTTATTTCCTGCATACAATTTAGTTCGTTTTTTCATATGCAGAACGGCTTAATCCGTATATTTCTGAAACTCTTTTACATAATTAAGAATAAAAGAAAACTGGAGCATTTCCCCATTTCACACTTTTCCGGCAAAGGGCGTTCGCCTTCGCCATCAGCTTTAGTTGTTAGCGAGCTTGCGAGCTTTACAAATAAAGACAGCAATTATTTTGAAAATAATTATGCTAAGGAACAACTACGTCATTATTCACAAAATAATAAATTGGCAAGGTAACAGCTAAGGGTGAAATCCTCAAATCGAAAGTTGTTTACTATATTATAGCCGGTTGGAATTTTATCTGTTATTGAAATTTTTATTTATAAAGCTTTGAGCATTAATTGGGTTTTGTGCCCATAGAAAAGCGGGTATACCCGATCCCATTCCGAACTCGGCAGTCAAGCTCGACCTAAAAGCTCCTGCGCCAATGATACTTTGCCATTATTGTGGAAAAGCAGGATGACACTATCCTTATTTTTATTTCAGAATGATTGTACATAAATCATATATGAACATTTTATTTGAATAAACTCCTTATTGACATGGAATAAATTGTGAATTAGCATAAAAGTACTCATCAGAGGTGATGTAATCGTAATTGCAGCTACTGGATAAGATGTCGGGCAGTTCAATTATTGGAGGGTGCAGGTCGCGTATCGACTTCACCAGATAAGATAATTGAGTTTGTCCTGAATTCTAATCCTGTAGCTTTTTTATTTTAACAAGCTTTTAATAAAAGAGGTTTTTATGTTTTCAGTGAATAAAGAAAAATGTATTCAATGTGGTGCATGTTCTGAAGTTTGCATTTTTGAAACAATGAAACAGACAAGTGAAGGAGTGAAGCAACAGCACAATGTTTGTTTTTCTTGTGGGCAGTGTATTGCAGTATGTCCAACAGGAGCTCTTACAAATGACCATATGCCCTTTTCTGAACAACAGGCAAGGAATAAAAATTAGATATCTCACCAGAAGAAGCCTCTGAATTTTTACGTTCCCGCTGCTCCATTCGGGCATATAAAGAAAAATCTGTTTCTCATGATTTGATATCTAATCTTTTAAATGTCGCAAGAATGGCGATTTCTGCAGGAAATTCACAAGGTATTTCTTATTTGGTGATAGAAAACAAGGAAATTTTAAATAAAGTAAAAGAAGCTGTTATTCAGTATTATGAAAAGGCAATGCAAACTGACAGTTCACAGTTAGGAGCACGGATTATTGTTGATCGTTACCGTAAAGAGCATAAAGATACAATATTGTGGAATGCTCCTTGTTTAATCCTTGCTCTGTCTGAAAAGGGACGTACAAAAATTTCTCGTGAAAACGCTATTTTTTGTCTAACATATTTGCATTTATATGCACCGACATTAGGACTGGGAGGATGTTGGGCAGGGGCTGTAGAAAATACAGTTTTTGATAATTGGGAACCAATGCAAAATGCTTTAGATTTAGGAAATCGTTTTAATAACATTTCAGGAGCTTTTATGATTGGTTATCCAAAATATAAATATCAGCGTCTTGTTAGTCGTAATCCATTAAAAGTTGAATGGTGGGAATAAGAATAATTATTTGCTAGAAGAGGTAAAGGTAAATTATTCATGTGGGAAAAAGTATATTAAAAATATAAAGAGGTTTTAATTATGAATTATTAATTTTTTTGCTTTGTTATAGTGTCAGCTTGATGAACAAGTAATTTATTTGAAACTACTTGATAATTAGTGAATATTATCAATCAAATAATGAATTTTTTAGTATTATATCAAGCAATTATAAAATCAACCGTTTTCTATAACAAAGCAATTTTTTTTAAAACATTAACTTTAAAAAGAAAGACTGAAGTGGAAGCCTCGGTCTTTTTTTTATTGTATAAAAATGTAATCTTATTTCGTATTGTGTAATTTCAAGAAATAAAAATTATCCCAAAATTAACACAGGATTTTCTCGCGCGCATACAATAATCCCCCCCAATTTTGCGTGAAAAAACTCCAGTCAGCCGTATGGCGCAAATTTCAGAGAAATATTAGAAATGCTTATTAAGCATTACAACTAGAGTAAATAAGTATTTTACATATAACAAATTATTTTTTAAAGATGTGTTAATAAATGCAGATTGCATTTGTTAACACATCTTTTTCGAAATTTTTTGGAGGTGACATATGAATATCAACAATAATTCAGTATGTTTTGGACGCCGTCAATTTCTTACAGGAGGTTTGGCTTTTGGGGCTGTATCCCTTTTATCCCATGCTCTGCCAAGAAAAGGCTATGCAGCAGAAACAACAACGACTGAGAAGCTGCAGCAAAATAACCAAATGGAACAGCGTAAACTTGGTACGCTGGCAGTATCTGCCATTGGGCTTGGCTGCCTGCCCATGGTTGGTTATTATGGCGGCAAATATGACAAAAAAGATATGATTGTCGTAATCCGTCAAGCCTATGAAAATGGTGTAACATTCTTTGATACAGCCGAAGTATATGGACCGTATACCAGTGAAGAATGGGTAGGCGAAGCTCTTGCGCCAGTTCGCAGCCACGTTAAAATTGCAACAAAATTTGGTTTTGGAGTTGAAGAAAAACAGCCCACAGCAGTAAACAGTAAGCCTGACCATATCAGACGCGCTGTAGAAGGTTCGTTAAAACGCTTGCGCACCGACCATATAGACCTTTTGTATCAGCACCGTGTTGCCCCAAAGGTTCCTATGGAAGAGGTGGCAGGCACAGTAAAAGACCTTATTCAGGAAGGAAAAGTATTGCATTTTGGGTTGTCGGAAGCAAGTGCAAAATCTATCAGAAAAGCCCATGCCGTACAGCCTGTCAGCGCTGTGCAAAGCGAATATTCCCTGTTATGGAGAGAACCGGAAACAAAAATTTTCCCGACTTTGGTTGAGTTGGGAATTGGTTTTGTTCCTTATTGCCCTTTAGGAAGGGGGTTCCTTACAGGAGCCATAAATGAAAACAGCCGTTTCCCCACCGGACGGCTTTCTACTCTCCCGCAATTTACTCCTGAGGCATTGAAGCATAATATGCCTCTTCCAAATCTTGTTCGTGAATGGGCAATGCGGAAAAATTGTACTATGCCCCAATTTGCCCTTGCATGACTGCTTGCCCAAGCTCCATGGATAGCCCCCATTCCGGGAACCACAAACCCTGCCCACCTTAATGATTTATCGGGTGCAGCATCTGTATGCTTATCTGCGGAAGAATTAAAAGAATTTGAAACTGCTTATTCCAAAATAAAGCTTATGGGACACCGCGCTGATGAGTTTACAGAAAGTCAAATAGATAAATAAGTTCAATAAGCAGCGGGAGATAATGTTTGACCTCTCTCCCATAACATTTTTCCCTATCATATATTAAAGATTATTATTTTTCCCCTAAGAAAATCTTAGGGGAATTTCTTATGAAATAGAGTTTATTGTTTTTGTAATAAGGCTTTTTATGTGGTTAGTTAAATTAAAAAAACAAATGAATAAGAAGAGTACAACAACACTCTGTTATAGAAAGTGGAATAAATTTTATCCGTCATTTACAAAACATAATTTTTTATTTTTTTAAAAGAAAAACAAGTTATGAGAGTGTATGGGGGAGCGGCAGCCGTTTGCAAGTGAATGAGCTCTGCGAATAGCGGCAGCAGAGCTGATCCTTTTTCCCATAAACAAAAATTGAGCGTAAATTTTTATAATTATATTCAAATGTTATAAAATTAACCGTATAGTATGACAAAGCATTTTAAATTTATTTTGCTTTTCTTGTGAAGTCAGTTTATACAAGGTTTATGAGGATAGTATGAACATGCGCGTGCGGATGATTTTTTATATTTTATTTTTTGTGTTATTTTTACCCTGTTCGGGGCTTGCCGATGAGCTTGCTTCCCATGCTCCTTATACTGTGCAGTATACGCGGATAGAAAGTGACGGCGATTTTCTCTTATGTATACAGCTTGAGCCGCATGACGGATATTATACCTATGCGCCTTCGCAAAAAAATGTTTATCCGACTGAAATTCGTTTAACTGAAAAACTGCAGGAAATTCCGGTGCTTTTTCCTGTCGGAGTATGGAAAGAAGACGCCGGCTTAGGACAAAAAGTCCGTGTTTTTGAAGGTACGGCAAGAATTTATCTGTTGTTTCCTGAAAAATATACAGGAAGTATTGAAATTTCTTTTCTTGCCTGCTCAAAGGAACATTGCCAGCCCTTTATAGAACAAAGAGCGCTTGCTTCCGTGCCGATTACCGATATACGGAATTTTTCCCATAAGCATGAGTTGGAAAGCCTTTATTCTGCGTATTTGCAAAAGAAACTGAGCAACGAACAGCTTGGCTTTGCTGTATATAATCCACAAGCAAAACGTACTTTTTCTGCAGGCATACATTCTGAACAATTTGTGCCCGATACACAAAAAAATGCACAAAATTTTGCCATGCAAGGCGGGATTGCTGATGCAGTCACAGGACAGCATGAGCAGAGCGGGCAGAACAAACCGGGCGAAACAGAATCGTTTTCACTCACAAGGCTCAAAGAACAGTCAGCGCAAAAGAATACACAGGAGCTGTTAAAACAGGAAAACAGCCAAGGGCGGAATATTGATTTTTCGTCCTTTTCTGCCCGTCCCTATTATCAGGAACTGGAAGTGCAAAGTTTGCTAAAAGCCTTGCTTTTTGGCATAGTGGCTGGTTTTATTTTGAATTTTATGCCTTGCGTGCTTCCCGTTATTGCGCTGAAACTGCATGCGCTGTTAACCGTTCCGGCACAAGGAACAAGGTTTTTTAGAGAGCAAATGCTCTTTTTTGCCTTGGGGATTTTAGCTTGGTTTGTGGTATTAGCCTTTCTTTTTGGGGGCTTGGGTTTGACATGGGGTCAGTTATTTCAGGAATATTGGCTCATGCTTGCCCTGTGTATTCTGGTCTTTGTACTTGCCCTTTCGCTTTTTGATGTCTTTCATTTGCCCATTATTAATTTGCGAAATCACGAACATACAAATGCAAAATTTGATACGTTTTTGAGCGGATTTTTGGCAACTATTTTAGCAACGCCCTGCAGCGGTCCCTTGCTTGGGGGGGTTTTAGGTTTTGTTCTGACCCAGTCTTTTGTCGTTATTGTGCTTGTTTTTGTGTGCATGGGACTTGGCATGGCTTTGCCGTATTTCCTTTTTGCCTGCAAGCCGAGTTTAGCCTCCTTTATGCCTAAGGCGGGAAATTGGCTTCTTGTTTTAGAGAAAGCACTTGCTTTTTTTCTTTTGGGAACCGCACTCTATTTATTTTCGCTTTTACCGGAATTTTTATATCTCAATGTGCTTTTTTTCCTTTTTTTTCTTTGTATATGCTTATATATCTGGGGAAAATGGGCAAGTGTTTCTTTAGGCAAACTGCAAAAACGCTTGACATTGTTGGGGCTTTTTTGCTGTATCGTCCTTTGTTTTTGGTATCTTTTTATGCAGCCTGTGCACAATGAAAAACATTTCTTTTGGAAGGAGTTTCAAACGCAGGACTTTCTGCAAAAACTGGGGCAAAAAAATCTTTTGGTAAAATTTACCGCTGACTGGTGTCCAACGTGCAAGGTATTGGAAAAAACAGTGTTTACTGAAAAAAATATGCAGGAACTGGCACAGCAGACGGGAGAAGAAATACAATTTGTTTTGGTGGATATGACCCAGTTTGATGAAGAAAAGCAAAATCTTCTTACTTCACTGGGCAGTGCAAGTATTCCTTTTTTAGCAGTTTTTCCAAAAAATAATCCTTATCAGCCTCTTATTGTGCGGGATATTTATACGCTGGCAACAGTGCAGCAGGTTTTGAAAAAAGCGGTTGAAGAAAATGCAGGAAAATAAAGAACATCTCATCCGGTTTTGTGCCCGGTTGCTGGAATTATTATTGGATATGACGGTTACTTTAATTGTTTCTGCTTCCCATTCCGGAAAAACCATTCGGATAATCAAGCGTTTTGCAAAATCTTATGGTTTTGACGTGTATCTTATGATGCAGACAAAAAGTGTTATTCTTACCCTCACATATGCTGATGATCACAGTATTCAGCATACGGCAATACGCCATATTCCCGATTTGGCATTGAATTTTTATTTTCAAAATATGCTCAGCCGTTTGAGCTGGTATGTGCATGATAATCCTGTTGAGCTTGCTGTGCTTGAAGCAAAATACCGTGAAATCATTGCTGCAAGGCGTTATCCTTTCTTTTTTACGCTTATTGCCGCAGCCCTTGCCAATATGGGCTTTTGCCGGCTTTTTGGCGGAGATTTTTATGCTTTGCTTTTTGTTTTTTTGGGAACGGCTATCGCTTTTTATTGTCGGTCAATTTTTCATAAGCTGGAAATACATCACTTGGTGAGCATTGTACTGACAGCTTTTCTCAGTTCTTTGACTGCAGGCTGTACGGTTTTATTTTCCTTAGGGTCAACTGCTTCCATTGCGCTTGCCACCAGTGTTTTATTTTTAATTCCCGGTGTTCCGCTTCTTAATGCATTAATTGAAATTTTGGAAGGGCATGTGCTGAACGGTATTGAAAAATTGATATATTCCTGCACGGTAATTGTCTGTATTGCTTTAGGATTATTATTTACTTTGGTGATTTTGGGGATTGAAAACTTATGAATACGGCACAAGTCCTGTTGGTTTTGGAAGATATGTTTTTTTCGTTTTTAGCGGCATTTGGATTTGGTTCGCTTTCCAATCCTCCGTTTAAAGCCTTGGTTTGTGCGGGGCTTTTAGGTGCTTTTGGGCATGGCCTGCGCTATTTTTTGATAACGGTGTACGCAGTCCATATTGTTCCGGCTTCGTTTTTATCTGCTGTTTGTGTGGGATTTTTAGCATTTTTTATTGCAAAGAAAATGCATACGCTTGTGGAAGTCTTTACTTTTCCTGCCGTGCTTCCCATGATACCGGGTATTCCTGCATATAATACCATGATTTCTTTGGTAAAATTTTTGAATGCAAGCCAAGATACCCACCGGTATTTGGAACAGGTTTTTTACAATGGTTTTTTAGCGTTATTTATTTTATCTGCCCTTGTTTTGGGAATTTTGTGTCCCTATCTTTTGATGAGTAAAAAATGCTGGGTCATCACCCGTCATGCTTTCGGCATCTCGAAGGCAAAAAATAGTTAAAGTATAAATAAATTACTTGAATAATATAAATAAATGCGTTAACATTTCGTGGTTGTTTTTTCATTCCTATCCCTATTAATATTTTGGAAGTAAGAATATGATAAAATCCATAGCAAAAGCAATTTCTCAAACTCGTTTTCGTATTTCTCACCGTAAAACGTTTGCTCATTTGCATAAAGAATCGGAATTCGGTCATTCTTTGGATCCTTTATACCCTAAGATTTTTAGCGTTTTTCATGGAAAATATGGTTTTGATGATTTATTAAAAGATATTATTGCAGGGATAACCGTCGGTATTGTTGCCATGCCCCTTGCCATGGCTTTTGCCATCGGTTCCGGGGTAACACCGCTGCAAGGCTTGTATACAGCCATTATTTCCGGTATTTTAATCGGTTTTTTGGGTGGCAGCCGTTTTCAGGTCAGCGGTCCCACGGGTGCTTTTGTTATTATTATTTATGGCATTGTGTACAGGCACGGTTATGACGGGCTTGTTATTACAACCTTTATGGCGGGCTGTATGCTTGCGGCAGCAGGATTTTTCAGGCTGGGCTCTATTATAAAATATATTCCCTATCCTGTGACAACGGGCTTTACTGCCGGTATTGCCCTGACAATTTTCTCTTCACAAATGGGGGATTTTTTTGGCTTGTCTTTGCAGCAGGTTCCCCCGGATTTTCTTTCCAAATGGGCACTTTATTTTTCCGAAATGTCCAATTTGCACCCTGCAACCTTTGGCATTGCCCTTGGAACACTGATATTAATGTTTTTGATGCGTTTTTATTTACCCCGTATCCCCGCTCCTGTTGTAGGTGTTTTAGTGGGGGGACTGGTTGTATGGGGATTTAATTTGCCTGTGGAAACAATTTCTGCCCGTTATGGTGAAATTCCGGCAGCACTTCCAACCTTCCAGCCCATTGATTTTTCATTGGAACGGATAATTGCTCTTTTTCCTGATGCGATTACCATTGCCATTTTGGCAGGTTTGGAATCCTTGCTGACCTGTGTTGTCGCAGACAGTATGACAGGGGACAGACACTATTCCAATATGGAACTTATTGCCCAAGGCACGGGTAATATTGCCTGTTCTTTATTTGGCGGTATCCCCGCAACAGGTGCCATAGCAAGAACTGCAACCAATATTTCAAGCGGGGCAAAAAGTCCTGTTTCTGCAATTATTCATGGTTTTACCGTACTTGCTTTTGTGCTTTGGCTTTCACCGCTCACTTCTGCAATTCCCCTTGCCTGCCTTGCTGCGGTTATGGTGATTACTTCCTATGGTATGCTGGAAATAAACGCCATAAAAAATATTTTGCGCGGACCAAAATCTGACTGGTCTGTTATGCTGCTGACCTTTTTCCTGACTGTGCTTGTTGACCTGACTGTTGCGGTATATGTCGGTGTGCTTTTGGCGTCTTTGCTCTTTATGCGCCGCATGAGTGTGATGAGTTCTATTGAAGCTTTGGATGAACACGACGTTGTGCATGATTACGATGAAAGCCTTATCAATCAGGAAGATTTGCCAAAGGGTGTTTTTGTATACTCTATTTCCGGTCCGTTTTTCTTTGGTATGGTCGACCGTTTCCAAAGAATGTTCATGCGCCGAAATCCCGATATTAAGGTGTATATTTTGTATATGCGCGATGTTCCTGCCATTGACGCCACAGGTATTCACGTTTTAGAGGCATTTTTATCCCATAGGCATTCCCATGACTTCCATGTTATTTTGGCTAATCCGCCGGCAAGAACACGGCGTATTTTAAAGAAAATGGGTATTATGGATGCTCTTGGCGAAAACAATATTTGTCATAGTTTGAAAGCTGCGATTATCCGCGCAGAGCATTTATTGTAACATCTCTTCACAGGATGTGAGAAATTTTTACTACTCGAAAATAATTGTAAAAATTTTTATTGTATGCTATAGATGAGTAATGCTGAAAAGAAAAAGTACAGTCTATATGCTCTCTAAATTTTTCGTTCTTGTTCTTGTTTTTCTTTGTTCAGCTTGTGGTATGCCTGAGTTGAATCCGGAACAGCAAGTGGAAGTCCTCTCTTCACCTATGCTGGAAAAATATTTTTATGATGAGCTTGAAGCGTATAAAAGCGAGCAGGGTGAAGCACAAACAGATACGTACATTGTCTGGTGGCAAAGTTTTGCAAGCAAAGATTTAAATAGCTTGCAGGAAATTGCGTTAAAAGAAAACTATGATATTTTATCTGCGTATGCTCGCATGAAACAATATGCGGCAGATGCGGGCATTGCTGAAAGCTCCTTTTTCCCTTTAATCACCATTGGTGCGTCTGGAGCAAATAATCATTCTGAAAGCAAGGAAAGCTCTGCAGCACAAAGCTATTCTTCCTCTTCTGAACGCTATAGACTTGAAGGCGGAGCCTCCTATGAAGTGGATTTATGGGGGCGTGTTCGTTCTGCCTATAATGCTGATGCCTTACGTTTTGCAGCCAGCCATAATGATTTGCAGACAGCTGTCATGACCATATCAGCTGATGTTGCCGGCACATGGGCAGAAGTATTGGGCAATCAGGCAGAGCTTGCGGTTTTAAAAGAGCAGATAAATATCAATGAAAGTCTTGTCAAACTGCAGAAAGTCCGTTTTTCCAATTCCCTTGTCAGCAGTCTTGATGTTTTGCAGCAGGAAGAAGTGCTTGCTGCTTCCAAGGCGGAACTGCCTGATTTATTGCAAAAAGATTTAGAATTAAAAAACAGCCTTTGTATTTTACTGGGTAAAATTCCCGGTAATTTACCTGATTTTAAGCTGAATGCTCCTTTGCCGGACATTAAGACTGCTCCGGACGCGGGAATACCCATAGATTTATTGCGGTTTAGACCTGATATCCGTTCTGCTTGGGCAAATGTTGAGGCGAGCCATTATGATTTACAAGAAGCCGTGGCAAACCGCTTTCCCAAAATAGTTTTATCGTTCGCCCATATTTTTAGTGCAGGTAACCTCTCATTATTATTGGATAACTGGGCAAATGAACTGCTCGCAAGTTTATCCTATACACTTTTTGACGCAGGGGAAAAAAAGTATCAGGTTGAAAAAATGCGGGCTAGGGCAGAAGAAGCCTTGTTAGCATACATTAAAACTGTTGCCGAAGCCATTGCTGAAGTCAATAATACCCTTGCTCAGGAATATTCACAGCAGGAAAAACTTTCATTATTGGAAAAGCAGTACGTTATGGCAAAAAGTGCAACCCGCGGAGCATTAAATTTATATTTGCAGGGTTCGGAAGACATTATGCGCTTTTTGACGCTTTTGCAGGATACCCAAGATTTAGAGAGAAGAATTGCGAGAGAGCGGGTGAATATTGTTCAGGTACGGATTAATCTCTATCGTTCCTTGGGAAATATGTATTTTCCGCAAGATATGGTTTCTTTGTTGGTGCAGAAGGAAAATGTACATGAAAAATAAAAAAACAATGTTTATTGTTCTGGGAATATTAACAGCAATGATTATTGTATCATGGGTTTTTATGATAACAAGACCCGTGAGTATGAAGAAAAAGCCTCTTGCTGCACGCTATGCCGTCAATGTTATTGAAGTTTCTGTTGGGGAAGCCCCTGTTCAAATTAGAGCCCTAGGCACCATAAAGCCCTTTCAGGAAACAAATGTTAATGCCCGGGTAAGTTCACAAGTTGTTTTTTTATCAGAACATTCCGATATCGGGGCTATTGTCAAAAAAGGGGAAGTCCTTGTCAAACTTGATGCGGATACGTTTAAAAGTACGCTGCAGTCAAAGAAAAGTGATTTGGCAAAGGCAAAGGCGGCCTATCAGCTTGAAATGGGACAGCAAAGTGTTGCAAAGGCAGAAGCGGAACAATTAAAACAGCTTTCCTCTTCCTTTATCGGAGAAGTGATTATTTCCGATTTGGCACTGCGTGCACCGCAATTAGCACAGGCAAAAGCCGATGTCGAGGCAGCTGAAGCTGCGGTAAAAATGGCACAATTAGATGTTGATTATACAACCATTTCGGCTCCCTATAACGCCATGGTTACGGAGCGTAATGTTTCTGTGGGAAGCCTTACCAATGCACAGGATAATCTGATGAAGCTTGTGGGAATTGATGAATACAGGATTGAAGCTGCAGTTGCCATTGATAAATTGACAAGTTTAAATCTCAAGCAAAATGTGAATACAAGCGTGCTGATTACGACAACCACAGGCGTTGTACGGGAAGGGCGTATTATCAGGCAGGTGGCAAGCCTTGATGCAGCAACGCGTATGGGACGAGTGTTAATTAGTATTCCTGACCCCTTAGGTTTGCAGAATAATGAACCTGCGCTCATTTTAGGGGATCATGCCGAAGTTCTTTTTAAAGCAGGAAGTCTTGAAAATGCTGTTATCGTTCCGCGAAAAGCTTTACAGCCCAATGATAATATCTTCGTGGCCGTACCGGTGAAGTCAACGGAAGAAAATGGCGAAACTGAGTATATTCTTGATATCCGTGATGTGGACATTGCGTGGAAAGATTTGGATAATGTGTATATCCGTCAGGGGCTTGCCGAGTCTGAATACGTGATTACGTCCGTTATTGCCTCTCCTATTCAAGGTATGCCTTTAACCATCAGCAACATTAGCAAAAATTAAACATATGGCAGAAAAAATAGATATCCATAAAGGTGCATTATCTTGGATGGCAAGAAACCCTGTTGCTGCCAATATTCTTATGGCAGTCATGCTCATCGGCGGTTTTTTGGTCTCCACACAGGTTACAAAAGATGTTTTTCCCTCTTTTACCCTTGGGGCAATCACCATTCAAGTGACCTATCCCGGGGCAACCCCCGGTGAAATGGAGAAAAGTATTGTCAATGTTATTGAGGATTCCCTTGATACTGTTGACGGTATAAAAGAAAGTGCCGCCCGCATCAGTCCGGGCTCAACAACCGTAACGCTGACTTTGCTGGATAATGCTGATGAAAATCAGGTGCTGCAGGATGTTAAAGCTGAAGTTGACAGGATAACCACGTTTCCGAAAGAAGCAGAACGTCCCGTTATTGCTTTGCGAAAACGGCATGTTGAGGTTTTAAGCGTTATTCTCTATGGAAATGACAATTATCAAATTTTAAAGTATTGGGCTGATATTATTAAAGATGACTTGTCGCAGCTGCCCCTTATTGCCAATGTGGAAGTGGAAGGCTCCAAGGATTTGGAAATACACGTGGAAGTTCCTCAGGATAAACTGCGAAGATATGGCTTGAAACTGGAAGATGTTGCCACGGTTATCGGAGATATGTCCATTGAACTGGGCGGAGGTACGCTAAAAACCCGTTCCGGTGATATTTTGCTTCGAGTTGATGAACGCCGTGACTATGCTGCTGAGTTTGCTGATATTGTTGTGCGTACCAATGAGGACGGCAGCCGTCTTTTATTAGAGGATATTGCTACCATTTCCGAGGGGGTGGAAGATGTCACCCGTTGGTCGGAATTTAATGGCGAAGATTCCATTTTGCTTGCCATTTCCAAAACTGATGACCATTCCCCGGTTGAGGTATCCAATGCCGCTTTGGAAGTTATTAATTATTATAATCAAATTTTGCCCGGGGATATCCGGCTGGAAGTTCGGAATAATTTATCCGATATTTATAAAGTCCGTTCTGAAATATTGATATCCAACGCCATCAGCGGTGTTGTCCTTGTCTTTATTTGTTTGGCAATTTTTTTGCGTCCGTCCTTGGCGTTATGGGTCAGTCTCGGGATACCGACATCAATTTTAGGCGGTTTTTGGTTTTTTATGCCTTTTAATTTGACAGTCAATGTTATTACTATGTTTGCCTTTATTGTCACACTCGGGATTGTTGTTGACGATGCCATTGTGGTGGGGGAAAATATCAGTTCGTGGCAGGACAGGGGAAAATCCGCCTTAGAATCTTCCGTCTATGGAATTCGGGAAGTTGCTATTCCGGTTGTGTTTAGTGTGTTAACCAATATGCTGACCTTTTTGCCCATTTTATTTGTTCCGGGAACCATGGGAAAAATTTGGGCAGGATTGCCCCTTATTGTTATTGCGGTTTTCAGCTGTTCTTTGATTGAGTCCTTATTTGTACTGCCTGCACACCTTTCACATCAGAAAAAAGTTATTGCAGACAGTCAAAAACAGTATTCATGGTGGAAAGAACCTATTAAATTTATCTGTCAAAAACAAGATAAATTTAATAGGGTGTTCATGTATTTTGTGGAATATCGCTACGGCGGATTTATTAATTATGTTATAAGAAATCGTTATATTTCTGTAGCTATTGGCATTGCAGTGCTTTTTTGCAGTATAACCTATGCTGTTTCCGGTCGGTTGGGTTTTGACCTGATGCCAAAAGCGGATTCCGATTATGCCTTTGCAGAGGCAACTATGCCGGCAGGCGCTCCTCAGCATGAAATGGAAAGGATTAAAAATCACCTTGTTGATGCAGCGAAGGAAGTCATTGCAGAAAATGGCGGCAATTCAGTTTCCCGCGGTATTTATGTGCATATCAATGAAGACAGCATTCAAGTCCGTGTCTTTATGCCTGCCTCTGAAATCCGCCCTGTTTCCACAACGCAGTTTACCAATGCATGGCGGGAAAAAGTCGGTGTTATCCCCGGGGTGGAAACGTTAAGTATGCTTGCAGACCGCGGCGGTCCCGGCTCCGGCAAGGGATTGACTGTGTATTTGTCTCACAGGGATACAGACATTTTAAATGCAGCTGCAATGGATTTAGTTCATTATATTCAGGAGTTTCCTGAAGTAGGGGATATTGATTCCGGTATCTCCAATACCAGACGGCAATTTGACATGAAACTTCTGCCTTTTGCAAGACAGCTTGGTTTTACAACCCGGGATATCGCTTCTCAGGTGCGTGCTGCCTATGAAGGGGCTATTGCATTTAGACAGCAGCGGGGCACCAATGAAATTACCGTGCGTGTCCGTTTGCCTGAAAATGAAAAACAGCTTGCCTATTTTGAAGATTTAGTACTCCGTTCTCCTTCCGGGCAGGAAGTGCTTTTGCGGGATATTGTGCAGGTGATCGATACCATGGCCGATGCAAAGATTGTCCATGATAATGGCAAAAAAAGTATTCCCGTGACAGCGAATATTACTCCTTCTTCTGCAACAAGCATGATTATGCGGGCTGTGCAAAGGGATATTTTGCCTGTGCTTATGGCCCGCTACCCGGGGCTGCATTGGCGTTTTGGCGGACGGCAGCAGGATATGCAGGAAAGTACTAATGCCATGATTTATGGGCTCCTGTTTTCACTGCTTGGTATTTATGCCTTGCTTGCCATTCCGTTTAAAAGCTATACCCAGCCTTTTATTATTATGATTTCTATTCCCTTTGGTATTGTTGGGGCAATTTTCGGGCATATTTTGCTTGGGCACAGTTTAAGCGTTATCAGTATTTTTGGTATGGTGGCTTTGACAGGGGTTGTCGTCAACGACTCTCTTGTGCTCATTGACTTCGCCAACATCAAACGGCGGGAGGGACAGGATTGCTTTACTGCCATACGCCAGTCGGCTATTCAGCGGTTCAGACCTATTTTATTGACAACATTGACTACCTTTATGGGGCTTATGCCCATGATGTTTGAAACATCGCGGGAAGCAATTATGATGGTGCCCATGGCTATTTCTCTTGGCTTTGGAGTGCTGTTTGCCACCCTTATTACCCTTGTCATTGTTCCCTCTTTTTATGTGATTTTGGAAGATGTGCATAACTTTTTTGAAAATTGTTGGAAGCGTATAAAAAGAATCCGTGTGAATTAGTAAAAATTCTGCATATTGATAAAAGTTATTTGAATAGGATTATAAAGCGTTTTGACAAAAACGGGCTGCTTGAAAAAAATAAGTCTCATGATGATAAAAGGGCAACCTGTATTTCTTTGACAGAGAAAGGACGCAGGGAATGTGAACGCTCATGGCATTAACGGACTACCAAATAGAAAATAAAATCAATAGATTGAGCATGGCTGAATGTCGTAAACTCTGCAAGGCAATGGATACCGTCATTGCAATTTTGGGAAAGGAGAATACGCATGGAAATTAAAATTTATGAAGAAAAATATAAAAATCAAGTAATTGCGCTTATTTTATATCTTCAGAATTTTGATAATAAAGTGGATTTGTCTTTGGAAGAACAGCCTGATATGAATAATATAACGGAATATTATTTGAAAAAGGGCGATTGTTTTTGGATAGCTGCAGATGATGAAGATACTGTCATAGGCACGATCGGATTATTGAAAAAAGGAAAGTATTGTATTTTGAAAAAGTTTTTTGTGGACTACAAATACAGAGGCAGTGAATACAAAACAGCCCTTAAATTGTATCTTGAATATGAAAAATTTGCTCAAAATGCAGGGCGCTGTGCAATTATTTTAGATAATCCGGAAGCTTGTCACAGAGCCCGTATCTTCTATTTGAGAAATGGCTTTAAACAAATTGCCCCTAAAGAAGTGCCTGTTCAATATGATTTCCCTGACAGAGATTCTATCTTTTTTATGAAAAGTTTAATTTAAGCAAGACAGCATTTTTATATGGTATCGTAATAAATTATCATAACAGTTAAAACGTGTTGAAAGGGGTCAAAAGGAAAACTTTTGGAAAAGTTTTCCCCTTGAAAAAGTAATAATAAAGTAATAATTCTGAAAATTATGAAAATATGAGTGTATGAACAAAAAAAAGCCCGGCATGTGCCGGGCTTTTATAGTTTGCTTAATGAAGAATACTACTTGTCTTCAGCCATTTTTTTGAGGGATTCATAACGAGCATTGTATTGTTCAATAAGGGTTGTACGGAATTGTTTTGCAAGTTCCGGTTTTGCACTTTCAAGTTGAGCAAAGCGGTTTTCACCGAGCATGAATTCTTCCATGGTACCGTCAGGTTCTTTGCAGTCAAGGCTGAAAGGTTTATCAGGATTTGCAGGATTGTAGCGGTAAAGAGGCCAGTAGCCTGATTTTACAGCTAATTTTTCTTCTTCCATGCTCTTGCCCATACCCTTGCGGATGCCTTGGTTGATACACGGAGCGTAAGCAACAATAAGAGATGGACCGTGATAAGCTTCAGCTTCTTTGAATGCTTTGAGAACTTGGTTCATATCAGCACCCATGCTTACGTATGCAACGTAAACATAGCCATAACTCATCATCATTTTACCAATATCTTTCTTGCGAACAGGTTTACCGCTTGCGGCAAATTGTGCAATAGAACCGAGAGGTGTTGCTTTAGAAGCTTGACCGCCGGTGTTTGAGTAAACTTCTGTATCCATAATAAGGATGTTAATATCAGCATTAGAAGCAAGGACGTGGTCTACGCCGCCAAAGCCGATATCATAGCCCCAACCGTCACCGCCAAAGATCCAGAAGGATTTTTTGGTGAAGAGGTCACTCATTTGGGCGATTTCATTGAGAGTGCAGCCACAGCTTTCACAGCAGGAACCTTGTTCAAAAATGAGGTTCATAACTGCTTCGCCGCATTCTTTTGATTTTACACCGTCTTTTCTATTGTCGAGCCAGTTTTGGATAGCTTCTTTGAGTTCGCCGGAAATGTCTTCGGTAAGAGCTTGTTCACAAAGGGAAACAAGTTTGTTGACACGAGCAACATAGGCATCATGCATGCCAAGTCCATATTCAGCAGCATCTTCAAAGAGGGAGTTACCCCAAGCAGGACCATGACCGTCTTTATTGGTAGTATATGGGTTTACAGGAGAAGAAGCACCCCAAATGGAGCTGCAGCCTGTTGCGTTGGCAATAACCATACGTTCGCCAAAAAGTTGGGTAAGGAGTTTTACATAAGGAGTTTCGCCGCAGCCTGCGCAGGCACCGGAGAATTCGATGAGCGGTTGTTGGAATTGTGAGCCCTTCAAGGTGAAACGATCCATAACTTCTGTTTTGGGTTCAACATGTTCAGCAGCAAAAGCAAGGTTTTCATTTTCCGCATCTTGAAGTTCTGCAAGAGGTTTCATAACAAGAGCTTTTTCCTTAGCAGGACATACGTTTGCACAAGAACCGCAGCCTTGGCAGTCCATTGCATAAATTTGCATACGGAATTTCAAGCCGTCTAAGCCTTTGCCAACAGCTTTGATTGTTTCAAAGCTTGCAGGAGCGCCTGCAAGTTCTTCTTCACTTGCAAGTACAGGACGGATAGAAGCGTGAGGACAAACGTAAGAGCATTGGTTACATTGGATACAGTTTGCAGCAATCCATTGTGGGATAGAAATAGCAACACCGCGTTTTTCGCAAGCTGTTGTACCAAGAGGAACAACGCCGTCCGGGCTGAATGCAGAAACAGGGAGTTTGTCGCCTTGCTGTGCAAGAATAGGACGAACAACATCACGGATATATGGATCTTGATCGTTGTAAATGCTTGGAGTATCAGGTGCAGTTGCCCATGATTCCGGGTAGTTGATTTCTTTAAGAGCGTCAATAGCTTTATCAACAGCAGCAATGTTCATGTTAACAACTTTTTCACCCTTCTTGCCGTATGTTTTACGGATAGAATCTTTGAGGAGGCTGATAGCTTCTTCAAAAGGAAGAACATTGGCAAGCTTGAAGTATGCCGTTTGGGTTACCATGTTGATACGTCCGCCAAGACCAACTTCCTGTGCTACTTTTACGGCATCAACGTTGTAGAATTTGAGTTTCTTTTGGGCAATAACACGTTTCATTTGACCCGGAAGTTCTTTATCAAGTTCTTCAACAGTGTTCCATGCAGAGTTCAAAAGGAAGGTTCCGCCTTCTTTGATGCCTTCAAGAACATCATATAAATGAACATAAGCAGATTTATGGCAGGCAATAAAGTCCGCTTGGGTAATGAGGTAAGAAGATTTGATTGGTTTCTTGCCAAAACGCAGGTGGGAAACAGTGAATCCGCCGGATTTTTTGGAGTCATACGCAAAATATGCCTGAGCATACATGTCGGTATTGTCACCAATAATTTTGATAGCTTGTTTGTTAGCGCCAACTGTACCGTCAGAACCAAGGCCAAAGAATTTACATTGAACAGTGCCTTCGGCAACAGTATCAATTTCATGACCGACTTCCAAGGAAAGGAAGGTTACATCGTCTTTGATGCCAACTGTGAAGTGGTTTTTAGGTCCGCTTGCAAGCATATTGTCAAATACGGCAAGAGCCATTGCAGGAGTAAAGTCTTTTGAACCAAGACCATAACGACCGGCAATAATTTTAGGAAATACGCGGATACCTTCACCGTGTTCAACAAAAGCGGAACAGATGTCTTGATAAAGTGCTTCACCAAGTGAGCCGGGTTCTTTTGAACGGTCAAGAACGGTAAGTGTTTGTACTGTTGCAGGAAGAGCTTGGAAAAGATGTTCTACACTGAATGGACGGAACAAACGCACTTTGATAAGACCAACACGCTGACCTTGGCTCGTCAAGTAGTCGATAACTTCTTCAATAACATCACAGGCAGAACCCATAGCAACAATAACGCGTTCAGCTTCCGGATCTCCGTAGTAGTCAAATGGTTTATATTTACGTCCAGTGATAGATTCAACTCTTTCCATAGCACTGACAACAACGCCGGGAACTTGGTTATAGTATGGGTTGGAGCTTTCTCTGTTTTGGAAATATGTGTCCGGGTTTTGTGCTGTACCGCGTTGATGAGGATATTCAGGGTTCAAAGCACGGTCACGGAAAGCTTGGACATTATCCCAGTTAACAACTTTTTTGATATCTTCATAGTCAATCATTTCAATTTTGCGGATTTCATGAGAAGTACGGAATCCGTCAAAGAAGTGACAGAAAGGAACAGAAGAATCAATAGCAGCAAGGTGGGCAGCTAAAGCCAAGTCCATTGCTTCTTGTGGGTTATTGGAGCAAAGCATTGCAAAACCAGTTTGGCGGGCAGACATAACGTCTTGATGATCACCAAAAATGGAAAGAGCATGGCTTGCGAGTGCACGAGCAGCTACGTGGAATACACCGGGCAAAAGTTCACCTGCAATTTTATACATATTAGGAATCATCAAGAGAAGACCCTGAGATGCGGTGAAGGTAGAAGTGAGAGCACCTGCTGCGAGACAGCCGTGTACTGTACCGGCAGCGCCTGCTTCTGATTGCATTTCACGAACATTAACAATTTGACCCATTACGTTTTTTTTGCCTTGGGCTGCCCATTCGTCCATAAGTTCACCCATAACAGATGATGGGGTAATAGGATAAATTGCAGCGGCATCGCTAAGAGCATAGGCAACATAGGCGGCTGCGGTGTTACCGTCCATAGTTTTCATTTTTGCTGCCATATTTCCTCCATAAATATAGTTTTGTATGAATTAAAGGCTCTGTGCATGAAACACAGAAAATGTACACAATTGCGGCAAGTTGTTATTTCAAGCCCGAAAAACAGGGGGCAAAACACTAATGCATGCATTTGTATATCTTGTTTGTCGAGTAATAACAAAATACACTTTTTTTTCTACTATTTCAAGTTAAAAAATAAAAATAATTTGCTGTTGTATGTCAAAAAAATGAATGAGATGAGAAAATTTTGCTTAACTTTACGATAAGCTATTGAAATATAAAACTTGGCATAAGCTTTGCTATATATTTGGCATGCGTATAAAATTTTGTTTTTGTGGAGGCAATTATGTTTATGTTACTTGGCGGAAATGAAAAAAAGACGAAGAAGGAAGTTTCACAGGCACAAAGCGTTAGAGATGCAAAGGAATTATTTAATATGGGACGTTTTCCTGTTGTCACAACACAGCAAATTGAAAATCGTCCTATTGCAAAAGTGCTTGGACTTGTATGCTGCCGTGGTTTTGATTCTGAAGAAGCATTTTTTGGTATGGCCGCTATGGCTGTGAATAAAGGCGCACAAGGCATTATCGGATACAATGAAAATGTGGCGTTCCACCCGGACGGAAGCAAATATTTCTCTTGTTTTGGCACGGCTGTCATGTTTGAACGGGAAGGCAGAAACGATTTATTGAGTGATACTAATCGTATTAAAAATGCTTTAAGTCGTATTCCCACAGCTGATCCGACAAAAACAAACTCATTGAACACAAAAACGTATAATAAAGCTGTTGATGATCTTGGAGGAGATCAGGATACAGTAAGTCTTAGTTCCTATGGCAAAAACTTACAAAATGCTGAAAATGGCGGAGTAAAAAAAGAAGATATCGACCTTACGGAGAAAAAACAGGTTTTCAATTCTGCACAGATAGCAGCACAGCTTATGCAGGAAGAAGAGGAGGAAGAAATCAAAGCAAGTGCTTATAAATTATCACAGCCTGCAGAAGAAGACGACCCTGTTTTACAACGAATTTTAGCCAGTCAAAAACGGCAGGCTGTTTCCAACATGCAATAAATTTATACGCTGCACAAAAACATGAAAAACGGATATTCCACAATGAGTATCCGTTTTTTTATGCTTTTTGGGCTTGTCATGGCTTTTCCGATGTTTTTATTGCAGCGCTCACAAATAAGCTGATAACTAAAGCGAAAAAGCTCTCTCCTGTACCCTCTTTCAGAACTTTTTAATAGGAAAGCGTATCATAAAAGTTTCAAGGTTTATCGGAAATGCTCCGGGGCAGCGTATAGAAATTAATAGGTGAAACCACACATCATGAAAAACACGATTAACCCGTTGCAAATTATGAAAAACGGACAGCAATACGCTGTGGTCGCCGCACTTAAGAGCCCAGCAGGCGGTTCAGTTCCTGACGGCTTTGTATGGGGTCACGTCCCTGCAGTTTGGCAATATGGGGAAGATTTTGGATAGCGTCACATTCTTTCAAATAAATGGGGCTAATATCTTGTTTTTGCCATGTAAGAGTCTGTAAACATTGGATAAGGCTGTTTATGCTTGGACTGTCAAAATAACTCGGCAGGCACAGGCAGGTATGGCTATTGAGTATTTCCTGTGCTTTTTCGCTGCGTATTCCGCTGCCATAGCAATAGTTGCAGGGAATATTGGCAAGTTCTGTATAGGGAATAAGTTTTAATGCTGTTACTGCATGCAGTGTGTTCTTCGTCCATTGAAAACATTGAGAATGGACAAGTTCGCGTGTTCCGCCGGTGACAATATGGATAGTTTCCCCTTCTTTTGCAAAAAAGTTAAACGCAAGAGCCTGCATATAATTAATGCCTGCCTGCCAGCCGTTATTGGCTCGGCAAAAAGCCCCTGCAATAGTGGCTGTCAGACGTATGCCCATGAAATTTCCCGGACCTGCCGCTGCCGCAACCCTTTTTATATGACCGGGGTGCGTGCCTAATTGCTGACAGATTTGCTTGATGTGGGGAAGCAGGCAATCCGCACCGTTTTTCTGCGGTTCGCTTTCTTCTGCATGCAAAAGAATATCCTCTTGCAAAAGAACGAATTGCAAACATTTTTCAGACGCATTTAAAAGAAGGGTTAATTCGTCCATTTTAAAGCCTGCTCTTTAATTATCTAAACCAGCGCATGATATCATTAAAAGTGGCGAAAATCATCAAGCCTATGAGCAGAATTGCCCCCAGCTGCATGAGGCGTTCCTGCAGTTTTTCCGGTACAGGACGGCGGATAAGGGTTTCAATAAGGCAGAAGAAAATAAGTCCCCCGTCAAGAACAGGAATGGGTAAGAGGTTCAAAAGCCCTAGATTGACACTGATAAGGGCTGTTAACAGAAGCAGGGAAACAAGTCCGTTTTCTGCTTGTTTGGCTATCATTTCCCCAATAAGCAGCGGTCCTCCCACAGAGTCTGCAGACACAGAGCCGGTAATCATTTTTTTCAGTCCGGTCATAGTTAGAACTATCATATCCCAAGATTGCGTAATGCCTTGTCCGAGGGAAGCGGATAAGCTCAGTTCTTCATTGCGGATAGAGCCTAGGGGCTGTATGCCGATGAGCCATGCAATTTCTTCTTCACCAAAAATATTGGTGCGGGGCATTCTTTTCGGTTCAATGGTTACATCAAGAAGCGAATTATCCCGCTCAACGGTAAAGGTCATGGCTTTTCCATTGGAATTATTGACAATTTCAGGAACTTCATTCCATGAAGAAACAGCTTTTCCGTCAATGGCAGTGATAAGGTCTTTTTCCTGCAAGCCGGCTGAAACAGCAGGAGAATCAGGCAGTAATGCCCCCACTTGCGGAAGGAGGATATTGACGCCGCTTGTCATGGCAAGCAAGGTATAAAGAGCCCATGCTGTAAGCAGATTGGAAAAAGGTCCTGCAAAGGCAAAATACATACGCTGCCATGCAGGTCTGTTGCTGACAGCCTCTTCCTGCGTAAAACCTATTTCTTCCACCTCTTTGCTGTATTCACCTACAGCGGCAACATAACCTCCAAAGGGAAAAGCCGCAATTTGGTAGGTTGTTTTTCCTTTTTTTATGCCCCAGATTTTGGGACCCATACCGATGGAAAAGGTCACAATGCCGACGCCTAAGGAGCGGAAGGCAAGAAAATGTCCCAGTTCATGGATAAAAATTAATCCGCCTAAAACAAGTATAATAGCAAGAATTGAGTCAACGTGCGAAAAAATTGAAAGAATAAAATCCATAACAGTTTATTGGTTAAAGGTTAATGCCATAATTTGGCTTGACTGCGAATTTGCAAATCACGCTCTTCAATGATTTCCAAAGCGTCCGAAGGCGAAGAATCAAGTAAGGAAATTTTTTCCAATTTTGACGCGTAGTCAAGCATATCGGCAATGAGCATTGGAATTTGCAAAAATTGTATGTCATTAAGTAAAAAACGTTCCACAGCAATTTCATTGGCAGCGTTTAATTCAATACAGCAGTTTTCATGGACTGCCTGATACGCCAAATCAAGACAGGGGAACAGTTCTTTATCGGGTGTATAAAAATTAAGTCCTTGCCTTGTTAAGTCAAGGGTGGCAACACTGTTATTTTTTTGCGTCAGCATGTCGGGATAGGCAAAGGCTGCTCCAATGGGGAGTTTCATGTCAGGCACTGCCAGCTGGGCGGTAATGGAGCCGTCCTGCCATGCCACAAGAGAATGGATAACGGACTGCGGATGAATGACAACGTCAATCCGGTTTAAATCAACGCCGTATAAATGACTTGCTTCAATGACTTCCAAACCCTTATTCATCAGCGTAGCAGAATCAATGGTTATTTTTGCACCCATTTTCCAGTTCGGGTGTTTGAGTGCGTCTTCCACGGTGACGTGTTCTAAAAATTCACGGTCTTTGCCACGGAACGGTCCGCCGGAAGCCGTCAAAATAAGGGCCTTGACTGTGTCTGCTTGGGCAAAATGAGAGGCAAGACATTGAAAAAGTGCATAATGTTCAGAATCTACAGGAATTATACTTGTACCTTTTGCGTAGGCTAATTGACGAATGTATGAGCCTGCAAGGACAAGGGATTCCTTATTGGCAAGGGCAACATGCTTGCCGGCATTGACAGCGGACATGGTGGCAGATAAACCGGCAGCCCCAACCTGCGCAGAAAGCACAATATCCGCTTCCGCCATGGAGCTTATTTCGCTGTAGCCTTTTTTCCCGTGTAAAATAAGCGGCTTGTATGCAGGGATAAGCAATTCTATAAGCTTTGGAATATCCTCTTCCCGCTGCAGGGCAAGAACAGGCGGCAGAAATTCATTTGCCTGTTCAGCCAGTTTTTGAATGTTTTTTCCTCCTGCAAGGGCAAAGACAGTAAAAAATTCTTTGCTTTCACGGATGACGTTTAATGCATTTGTCCCAATGGTTCCCGTACTGCCCATGAGGGCAATTTTTTTTGGGTATGCAGTGGAAATGCTGTGAAGCGGACTGATGTACTGCATGATTAGAGAGCCATAAGCATGAGGGCAAAAAGTTCAAATCCGGCAATGGTAAAAATAAGGCTGTCCGTTCTGTCCAGCACTCCGCCATGACCGGCTAAAATACTTCCGGAATCTTTGATATCAACAGTCCGTTTCAGCGCAGATTCAAAGAAGTCACCCAGTTGGGCAAGTACGCCTAAAATAATGCCTAAGAGGAGAAGCAGAGGGAAGGAGGCATGGATAACATGGTGAGCATAGGCAAAATAAAGAAGAACCAGCACAGAAGCCGCTAACCCCACAAGACAGCCTTCAACACTTTTTTTAGGGCTGACGGCAACCCATATTTTATGCTTGCCAAAGGTAATACCGGCAAAATAGGCACAGGTATCGGAAGCAATGGGGATACTTATCACCAGCAGCTGCTGCATGAGCGAGAATTTGCTCATGAATCCGAAAATAAGCGGTACATAAATAAAGGAAATAAAACCTATGCCGGCTTTTTTCATGTTATCCCATGCTTTTTCATGGGAAAAACAGGTCAGGGCATAAAAAGCACTGCAAAGTGCGGCAACGCCTACATTGAAAATAAGGGGCAGTGCGGGCAGAAAATAACTGACAAGAAAATGGAGAACGCCAAGTGTGCAGAAAAAGAATTTAAAGGTTCTTTCCTTATATTTCGGATAAAAGAGTGTTAAAAATTCCCATTGTCCCAGCAGGGCAACAAGACAAATAAAGGAATAAATTGCTGTATGTCCTAAGCAAAGGACAAGGATAAGAATAAGCAGTAAAATAACAGCTGTTCTCATACGGGTTTTGAGTGCGGAAAATTTTGTTTCAGCCATAACTAATCCTATTGGTCAAGTTGTTCGTCAATTTTTCCAAATCGGCGTTTACGGTTTTGGTACGCAAGAAGTGCCTTTTCAAAATCCCGGGCAGAAAAGTCCGGCCACAGGGTATCCGTAAAATAAAATTCTGAGTATGCAGCCTGCAGCAAATAAAAATTGCTCAGACGCAGTTCCCCGCTGGTGCGGATAATGAAATCAGGGTCGGGCAAGTCGGGCAAATACAGATTATTGCGTAAATTTTGTTCTGTATAGTGTATATCATCAAAAAGCGAAGTTAAATAGCTGAGGATATCTTCACTTGATTTTTTGTCATTGATAAGGTTTTGTATATATGCTTTCTGTTCCTTTTGCAAAAGGATTTCAGAAACACTTTGCCGCACGGCATGGAGGATTTCCTGCGTACCGGAATAATTAATCGCTAAGATCAGTTCAAGATTATTTCCCTTTTTTGTTTCAGAAATGGCATGTTCCAGTGCTGTTTGGGCTGACGGGGGTAATTTGCTTTTTTCCCCAATCATGGAAAAGCGTATGCCTTCCTGCAGCATGAGAGGCAGTTCACTTTTGATAAATTGGCAAAATAATTCGAAGAGATAATCTACTTCTTCCTGCGGTCTGTTCCAATTTTCCGTGGAAAAAGCATACAGGGAAAGATGAGGAATTTTATGGCGTAAACATTCTTTAATCAAAACTTCAACAGTTTTTGCTCCTGCTAAATGCCCTTCGCTGCGTGAAAGTCCCTTTTGCGTCGCCCACCTGCCGTTGCCGTCCATAATGATTGCTATATGCCGCGGTAATGTCATTTTTCCCTCAAGTTTTCAAAAAAAAGCATGGCAAAAGCCATGCCTCTTCCTTAGATTTCCATAATTTCTTTTTCTTTTGCAGCAGCTTTCTGATCAGCTTTGGCAACATAGGAATCCGTTACTTTTTGGATATCGTCCATTGCTTTTTTGAGTTCGTCTTCGCTGAGTACCTTGTCTTTTTCCAGTTTTTTCATACTATCATTGGCGTCGCGGCGAACATTGCGGATGGCAACTTTTGCTTCTTCCGTGTACTTTTTGCAAACTTTAACCAGTTCTTTACGGCGGTCCTCCGTAAGAGGCGGAATGGAAATACGCACAACTTTACCGTCATTTTGCGGATTAAGTCCAAGGTCAGAGTTTAAAATGGCTTTTTCAATAAGCCCCATGGAACCTTTATCCCATGGCTGAATGGTGACAGTGCGGCTGTCAGGACAGGAAACCGTAGACATTTGCTGAATGGGGGTAGGGGTGCCGTAATAATCTACTTTAATATTATCAACCAAAGAAGTGGAAGCACGGCCTGTGCGAAGTTTTGCAAATTCTTTATCAAGGGCAAGAAGTGCTTTTTCCATGCGTTCTTCTGCGTCAAGCATAAGTGTATCTTTATCCATTTTATTCTCCTTCAACGATTGTGCCTGTATTTTCTCCACAGACAACCTTTTTTATATTACCGCCTAAAATATTGCAAACAATAATAGGCATGTTATTTTCACGAGCCAAAGTAATGGCAGTAGCATCCATGACTTTTAATTCTTTATCAAGGGTTTCTTTATAGGTAATGCGCTCATAGCGGACAGCGTCTGCGTGTTTTTCCGGATCTTTATCGTAAATGCCGTCCACTCGTGTGGCTTTAATAATGGCTTCACAGCGAAGTTCCATAGCCCGGAGAGCTGCAGCCGTATCTGTCGTAAAATAGGGATTGCCCGTTCCGCCCGCACAAATAACAATGCGTCCTTTTTCAAGGTGTGTCAACCCCTTGCGGCGGATATAGGGCTCACAGACTTCCTTTGTGGCAATGGCGGAAAGCACACGGGTAGGTTTGCCCATTTTTTCTAATGCCTCCTGCACAGCCATGGCGTTTAAAATGGTTGCAAGCATGCCCATATAGTCGGCAGTCGCTCTTTCCATTCCTTTTGCAGAAGTTGAAATTCCACGGAAAATATTTCCTCCGCCGATAACAAGGACGATTTCAAGCCCTAAATCGGCAACATCAGCAACTTCTTTGCAAATCGCTTTTACTGTTTCGGGGTCAATGCCAAAGCCTTTTTCGCCTGCCAATGATTCTCCGCTGAGTTTTAACATAATACGGCGATACTTTAAATTACTCATTGTTTTTCCTTTTTTGTTTACTGGTTGGTAACTCGGAAAGGCTTTGCACGTAGGGTTCGCCCCATAAGCCTTCGTCAACACGGATATATTTTAAAAATGTATAAAAAGCGATATGACAGGCATTAATAAAACCGGCTTTACCGTCTAAAAACCCTTTTTTTATCAAATACATGGAAATAAAACGCCAAAAAGAATGAAGGAGTGCTTTGCCAAGCCCCCCTTTTTTTCCTGCTTGACGCATGGAAATTGCGCCTCTGGTTGCATAGCCATTAATCTTAGTCATCTGATGGGTGAAACTTTCATAGGAATAGTGGAGCAAATCCCCGTCCAGCACAGCGTGCTCTTTTTTAGGAATGTAAATAGGGTGTCCGTTCTTTTGGGAAATGGTAATGGCTTCCGGTTTGAAAAGACGGAATAATCTGTCGGGATACATGCCGCCATGATAGAGAAATCTGTCATAATACCACGTCAGACGGGAAACCTGATAGGCAGAAACGGAGGAATCTTGGGAAAGGGCAGTTTGGATTTTTTCTTTTAATTCTGTGGAGCAAATTTCATCACAATCAAGGAAAAATATCCACTCAGAGGGCATGTTTTTGTTGATCCAGTCAATACCAAACCGGATTTGCTCCATATAGCCTTGGAAGGGATTTTCGATAAACGCGGCGTTGTGAGCCAGACAAATTTCTTTGGTTTTATCTGTGCTAAAGGAATCAATAACAACAATATGATTGCAAAAAGCCAAGGATTGAAGACAGGAACCGATAGTCCTTTCTCCATTTAAAACAATAATGAGGGCAGTAAGTTTGGCTTTTTTCTCGTCCATAAAATTTCTTGTGTTTTTGTGCAAAAAATAAGGCAGATTTAATCTGCCTTATTTTTTCAAAAATTTCAAGCAAAAACTTGAATTATTCACCAAGAACAATACGCTTAAATCCAAGTACGGTAAACTCTGCACCTGCTTCTTTGGATGCTTGTTTTTGGTAATCGGCAACGCTCAGCTTATCATCTTTGATGTATGCTTGTTCCATAAGGCAAATTTCTTTGCAGTATTTCTTTACAGCGCCATCAGCGATTTTATCGATAATATTGTCCGGTTTGCCTTCTTCTTTTGCTTTGTTGCGGTAAACTTCACGTTCTCTTTCAAGAAGAGCCGGATCTACGCTTTGAGCATCAAGAGCTACAGGGCTTGTTGCAACAACCTGCATAGCAATATTTTTTGCAAATTCAATGGCAGCCTGTTCATTGCCTGTTGTGCGGACTTCTATCAGTGCGGCAAGTTTGCCGTTGGAGTGAACATAGGCGCCAACAATGCCTTCTGCACATTCAGATTTATGGGCTTTGCCAAGAAGGATATTTTCACCGATGGCAGCAACAGCTTCACCGAGGGCTTCTTTCAAAGTGGTGCCTTTGAAGGTTTGGGCAAGCATTTCTTCAGGGCTTTCAACAAAATTATTAAATGCATGGTCAGCAATGTCTTTTGCAAAACTGATAAATTTATCACCGCGGGCAACAAAGTCTGTTTCGCATTTTACTTCGACTGCAACTGCTTTTTTATTGTCTGCAGCAACTTTGAGGACAATAACACCTTCTTCTGCAGCACGGTCAGCACGTTTGGCTGCTTTTGCAAGACCTTTTTGACGGAGCCAGTCAATAGCTTTTTCAATATCGGCATCACTTTCCTGCAATGCTTTTTTGCAGTCCATCATGCCTGCACCGGTTTTTTCACGAAGATCTTTTACCATGGAAGCGGTAATTTGACTCATTGTATATCTCCAATAACTGTATGTATGAGTTGAAAAGCGTGCCGTATAAAAATACGGCACGTATAAATCTGTGAGGGCAGAAAACTATTCTGCAGCTTCTTGTTCGGCTTTTTCAGCTTGTTCAGCTTCAGCTTCGTTTTTAGCAGCAATGGTTTCTAAATCGACAACAACGCCGTCTTTATTCATTGCAGCACCTTCAAGACAGGCATCAGCCATAGCGCCTACAAAGAGTTTAATTGCACGGATTGCGTCATCATTGCCGGGAATAATGTAGTCGATAACATCGGGATCGCAGTTTGTATCGGTGATGGCAACAACGGGGATACCGAGTTTGCGGCATTCTTTGATGGCGATTTCTTCACGATGCGGGTCAATAACGAAAGCAAGCTGCGGAATACCCTGCATATCTTTAATGCCGCCCAAGGTGAGATTGAGTTTGTCAAGTTCACGTTGGAAGGTAAGAATTTCTTTTTTGGAATAACGGTTGATTGTTCCGTCAGCAAACATTTGTTCCAATTTTTTGAGGCGGTCAACGCTTTTTTGAATAGTAACAAAGTTGGTAAGGGTTCCGCCCATCCAACGGAATGTTACGTATGGCTGACCTGCTCTTTCAGCTTCCTGTGCCACAGCTTCCTGAGCTTGGCGTTTTGTGCCGATGAAAAGAACTTTTCCGCCGTTAGCAACGGTTTCAACGATTTTATCGTGAGCTGTGCGGAAGAGTTTTACAGTTTGCTGCAAGTCAATGATATGTACACCATTGCGAGCGCCAAAAATGTAGGGACGCATTTTTGGATTCCAACGACGGGTTTGGTGACCAAAATGTACACCGGTTTCGAGCATTTGTTTCATGCTTACGTAAGCCATGATAATTCCTCCAAGGGTTTTTTTCGTCCATTTTCACCCAATGCTTTGCACCCTGATATCGTTCCGAAATAACACAGTTATTCAAAATGTGCGGCTTTCAGATTTTGCGGGACCCCAAGCAGCTGTGAAAATGTGTTTAGTGAATAACCAAATTTATTTATGGTATTTTTTTTACTTTGGCAAGTAAATTTCTTCGTATTTAATTTTTTTTGCTTAATAAATACGCATTGACGCGTTCTTCAACATTTGCTTCAATATTTTTGAAAAAGAGCGGATAATTGTAACTGTGCAAATCGCCTTTTGGGAAATGTTCCCGAGGGGGAGCGGTTTCTCTATCATAAATATCCACAATAAGCGCACCATGCTTTTTATCCACCCATGCACTCGTGGCATGTTTACGGAGAATCTGAGAACCGTCCTCTTTTGTTTCCACAAAACCTAAATGCAGGGATTTATCGGCAATTTCTTCTGTATTTTTCCATGAAAGAGGATTGATACAAAGCGCGTCGGGAAAAATGGTAAAGCCCTTTGTTGCTCCTTTTGCCAGCGTATTATAGACAATCATGCAGTTTAAATCCGTAGGGCTTTCACAAAGGTGCATGCCAAGTTCATCAAGGTCGGTCTGTGTCACAGTTGCCCCAATAAGATAGGCAGCTACAAGATTTTTAGGAAATTCATTGATAGAAGCCAGATATTTCATAAGCGCCAGCACGACAAAGGATCCTTGGCTATTGCCTGCAAGAATGAGCGGTCTGTCGTTATTCCACATCGTTTTAAAATGATAATAAGCATTTTTGACATCTTCAAAGGGAATGGCATAATAATCCCTGACAATATCCCAGCCGTGTAAATGGGCTTCCAGAGTCACTTGCCTGTACTGCGGCTGAAAAATCCTGCATGTTTTTTCATAGGTTCCGGCATGTATCATACGCGGACGCAGGGGAAGTTTGCGCTGTTCTTCATTATAGGTATCATAATAAATATCTGTCGGGCTATGTAAAACAGTACCATGGACAAAAAAAACATCAGCTTTTTTTGTCGGCGTATTGTGAAGTTCTGCAGCAGGGGGCTTGACCCAAAATTCCGGGCGGGCATAGTCAGGTTCTTTTGGAATATGCATAGTAACCTCTTTCTCTGTATAATTATTGAATAAAAATAATTCCGTCTTGATGAGAAGTAATATTTCTTACGGTATTGTCAATGAGCTCAAAGGTATTTTCAATGCCAATCATACCAAAACCAGGAATACCGATTTTAGGTTCACAGGCAATAAACATGCCATTTTCCAAAGGCTCTTTAAAACCTTTGGCGATGACGGGAAACTGATCAACGGTCAGTCCAATGCCGTGCCCTAAAAAAGGAACGCTGTTTTGTTGATAGCCCATAAAATTTTCTGTGAAATTAAATTTTTCCACAATTTTTAAAGCACTGAACCAAATTTCTTCCGGGAGAATCCCGGCTCTTAAGCGCTCCAAAACAAGGTGCTGGACAGCAAAACAACATTCATACGCTTTTTTTGCCCTATCAGGCAGATCCTTTTCTCTGCCGTAAAAATAACACTGTGTTTTATCCGTAAAATAGCCTTGGCAGTTGAAAAGCATATCCACGCACAGCGGTTCACCTTTTTGCCAGATTTTATCAGAGCCAAGACAAGGCAAAAGCGGGTGCACGCCGTCAAATCCCATGGCACCATTGTAATAATGGGCTTTGTTCAAATTATTTCCGCAGGCAACGTGACCGTAAAAGGCTTCTTCACCGTGGGCGGACATACGGCTCATAAAACCATGGTCTAATTCTGTATAGATCCGTATGCACAGTTTTGCGATATTTTTTTCTGAAAGATTTGTAAGCTGTGGATACGTCTTGAGCAGTTCCGGATTATATTGTGCAAGGAGAGAGGGAGAGTGGGGAAAATCCCCATGCACTGCTTTTTGCAGATAAAACGGCAAAATTTGTTCAAGGGCAAGGGCTTGCCGTTTGCCGGCTTCATGCATTTTTTCCTGCTCATAGGGACTTTTTATGCTTTGGACATATTTTATGTCATTATCAATATTGAAAGGGCTGCCGGAGAAATTTTTTGCCAATGCTTTTATTTTGCCGGTGAAAAGCAGAGCTAGCTGGAGCGTGAGCCCGGCTGCTTCTATGCCGTAATCCGCTGTTTCCAAAAGGGGTTCATGAAAGTCGGCACATATTTTGTCAATTTCTGAAAAGGATTTATACGGGTAAATATGTGCAAAAGGAGACTCTTCCTTTGCCCGTTCCAAGCCTTTCCGAACAAATAAAAAGGGCTCATTACGGAGAGGAATATAAAGGACTCCGCTTGCAAGCGTGCCTGTAAAATAATAAATGTTAATCCGTGAAAAAATAAAAAGACCTTGTAAATCTGGGTGCTTGGCATGGATACGGTTTTTGAGTTTGTTAATGCGCCGTGTCAGTTCTTGTTTGGGAATATTCATCATTTCGCTTGAAAAAAGGTTAAAGGGTTTGAGAAAAACGTGTTTATATTTACGCTTAATAACTCTTTTTTGCAATATGCAGAGAAGGTGAATTAAAAGATTGAAACTTTTTATAATACAGGATATGGGTAATTAATACACAGAGCGCAGGAGGAAACATGCTTTTTGATACACAGCTGAAACAAATTTTTGCAGAAAATTCTGTTATTGCTATTGTGGGTGCAAAGGATAAAGCCGGCTCTCCTGTGGAACACGTGGGAAGATATCTTATTGAACAAGGTTATGAAATCCTGCCTGTGCACCCTGTCCGCAAGGATGTATGGGGCTTGACGACCTATAACTCTTTGCAGGATTTGCCAAAAGCTCCCGATATTGTCTGCTTGTTCAGAACACCGGAAGCATGTCTTGAGCATGCAAAGGAAATTTTAGCTTTGCCGTGGCGTCCAAAAGTCTTTTGGATGCAGCTTGGCATCAGCAGCCGGGAAGCAGGCGAACTCATGGCAAAAGAGGGCGTTTTTGTTGTTGAAGACGCGTGCATGGAAGTAGAGCATAAGCGGGTTTTTGGAAAATAATATGTCAGAAAAAAGTTTTTCCTGTCAGCGTTGCGGACATTGCTGTTTCGGACGAGGCGGCATTGTTGTCGGACAAAGGGATTTGCCGCGTTTACTTACTTTTTTTAAAATGGAAAAAGAAGCTTTTTTAGCAAAATATACAGAATGTTTTGACGGCAAACCAACCCTTATTACAGGCAGTGACGGCTTTTGTTATTTTTTTAAAGAAGGAGCAGGCTGTACTATCCATGAAGTCCGTCCTGACGTGTGCAGAGCTTGGCCGTATTTTCGCGGTAATTTGATTGATGAACTCAGTTTTGCCATGGCAAAGGTGGATTGCCCGGGTATTGTGAAAACCGTTTCTCACGCAGTTTTTGCCCATGACGGGTATGCATATTTAAAGGATAATCATCTGCTTTGTTCGGATAAAAAAATTGACGGACGGGCACTTATTATTGCTGAAGAGGAATTGCCGAAATTATAAGGAAAAAATCTGCAGGGCAGTGGAATGGCAAAAAAAACAATAACATTGAAAGAAGCATACTTTTTGCTTGATATAACAAAAGATGCAGGCATAGATGAAGTAAAGCAGGCGTATCGCAAGCGTGCGTTTGCTTTGCATCCTGATTTGCATCCCGATAATGCCAATGCCGCAGCGGAATTTCAGCGGGTGAATGAAGCCTATGTGGCTGTTATTGCGTATTTGGATAATGAAGCAAAAAAACAATCAGCCAAAGCCCAGTTTGTCAATGTGGAACGGGAACGAAAAAAGCAGTTTGAAGAACAAAAACGTCAGGCAGAACAAAAAAGAGCGGAAGAGAGAAAACGCAAAGAAAAAGAACAGGCAGAACGTGCGGAGCGAGAACGCAGGGAAATGGAGCGCCTGCAGGCACGGGAGCGGGCAAAGCGGGAAGAAGAACGGCGCAGGCGTTTGCAGGAAAAAATAGCAAAAGAAGAAGCCCGGATTAAAGCTAAGCAGGAAGAAGAGCGTTTAAATCTCATTAAAAAGCTAGAAGAAAAAGCGCAGGAATTCAGGACACTGATTATCGAGCAAATGGAAGCTGTCCGCAGGGAAAATGAAGCCCGGGCAAAGGCGCAGAAACAGGCGGAAAATCAGGCTGAAAACCATGATCAGCAGCGTTTTAAAAAAGTTAATAACAGCTATAATGCCAATGGTGAAGCGTACTATAATAAGTATGCAGGAAATTATGAACAGGTTGTCCAAAATGCGTTTGCTGACGCAAGGGGCAATGTTTCTCAATCCGCGCAAGATAACCGCGATACCGCTTCCCAAAGTACAGCACAAAATTTTGCTTATGACACAACATTCAGAACCGTAACTCCGGGACAAAACTCTTCGCAGGAACCAAAAGAAGAAACGCAGGGAAATAATCAAAAAGAATATTTTACAGGAAAGGAAATTTCTGTTACAAAGGAAAACAGTATTCCCCAATCTCTTTTAAAAGCAGGCACGGAACCGCTTGAGGGAATAAAAAAAGGTATTTCCTCTTGGTTTAAAAGCCAGATTGATGAGGAGTTGGAATTATTTTTTCCGGCTGCCAAACTCCAGCCCGGTGTAAAAATGCGTTTGCAGTTTCGGGTTGGACTGGCAAATGAATTGCAAACCATAGAATTGACATTGCCAAAAGATTTTGTTCCGGGAAAGATTATGCGCTTAAAAGGCCTAGGAAAGAAAATCGGAAAATGGCAAGGGGATTTATATTTAAAACTTCAAGCAAAGTAGGAAAGAGTATGAATATTCTTATTTTTGGACCAAACGGCAGTGGCAAAGGCACACAAGGTGACCTGATTATGGAAAAATATGGTGTTGCCCATATTGAATCCGGGGCAGTATTCCGTCAGCATATCGGACAGGGAACAGACCTTGGCAAAAAAGCAAAAGAGTTTATTGACAAAGGGGAGCTTGTTCCTGATGAAATCACTATTCCTATGATTTTGAATATTTTGCAGGAAAAAGGCAATAATGGCTGGCTGTTGGACGGTTTCCCCCGCAATATGGAGCAAGCCCGCAAATTGAAGGAAGCCCTTGACAAGGAAGGCATGGCGCTTGATTATGTTGTGGAAATTGTGCTTGCCCGTGAAACTGCCCGCAACCGTATTATGGGACGCAGACTTTGTAAAAACAACAACAATCATCCCAATAACATTTATATTGACGCAATAAAACCCAATGGCAATGTTTGCCGTGTTTGCGGCGGAGAACTTTCTGCCCGCGCCGATGACCAGAATGAAGACGCCATCAATAAGCGTCATGATATTTACTATGATAAAAATAACGGCACCTTGGCAGCAGCCTATTATTTCAAAGATGTGGCTGCAAAAAGCGGGGGCAAAACCGTATACATTGAACTGGACGGCAGCGGTACTATCGACAGCATTAAAGAAACATTGCTTGCAAAGCTCAAATAAAAAAGCCCCGAAAGGGCTTTTTTTGATGGCTTTTTTTGAAGTTTTTTGTATGGAGAATCATTCATGAAAAAATTTGCACTTCTCATTATTGATATGCAAAATGATTTTGTGCTGACGGAAAAAACAGCGGTCAATGGGGCAAAGGCAACAATTCCCGCCATAGGGCATGCCATGCAGGTTTGCCATGAAAAGCATATTCCTGTTTTTCATATTATTCGTGCCTATGACGAGAAAGGCGGCAATGCAGAAATTTTCCGCAAAGAGCTTTTTCAAAAGGGGCGGGGCTTTTGCATTGCAGGCACACAGGGTGCAGAAATTGTGGATGATTTGACGCCTGATAAAAACGATTATGTGCTGGTAAAACCACGTTTCAGCGCATTTTTCGGAACAGCTTTAAACACGATGCTGCGGGAAAAACAAATTACCCATGTTCTTATTGCCGGAACACAGTATCCAAATTGTATCCGTGCTACAGCTGTTGATGCCCTTTGCCATGATTTTTTTGTCACAGTGCTGACGGATTGCTGTTCTGCAAAGTCCGAAGAAATTGCTCGGGCAAATTGCCGTGACTTGCAAAATATGGGTATTGACTGCGTTAATTTCACTGCGTTGGAAGAGTTATTGTGAAAAATTATTTTTTTGGGGAAATGGTTATCTCTGTTGTCGCTATCCGTAGAGCTCGTTCTCTCGCTAACGGCTGCCGCTTCCCAAAGCCCTCATCGCAAAACCGTTACAGACAAAGCCTGTAACGGTGGTTTTGTTTCTTGTTATTTTTAATTGAGGACAAAAACATATGAGAAGCTAGGGCATTTCCGGTTAACATGAGGAATGCAAAATATTTTCCCTGTTATGAATATTATTCATAACGGGGCATTGAGGGGGATTGGGGGAAATCATTTCCCCCAAGAAAAATATTATAAATAAATATGATAAATCTTATTGGTGTGTTCCGAATATCATACGGAAGTGTTCCAAGCAAAAAGATTGCGCTGCATTCGCTCACAATGACGAGGAGAGGAAAAAGCTGTATTTTTTCGGTTGAGTATAAATTGAAAATCTTGCAAAAAATAATTAGTTAGTGTATAGCTTTTTGCATGAGCTCAAAACGTGTACTATTTCTGACCCCGGCATCGGCTGTGACCAGGATTTTTCCTCAATTGCGGAGTGCGGATATTGAAGCTTCTTTGGCGGAAAACGCTAAAGGGGCGTCTACTTTTATTGATTCTTCTGCTCCTCAGTATATTATCAGCCGTCCAAGTTTGCCCGGTTACAAAGTGGAAGAACTTTTTGAAGAAGCAAAAACACTTGATTCCTATCCCCGCATTATTGTTTTGGCAGAAAAAGGTACACCTGATGAAGCACGCTATTTCATGGAATTAGGTGCTTTTGATTATTGGACGGATCCACTTATTGTTGAAAAAATTATAGCCTTGCCGGAAAATAAAAATACTGTGCAGGCTAAGCAAAGCGAAAGCAAGACTGTCGCTCCCAAAATTGTGGGCAGCAGTCTTGCCATGCGCCGTGTTTTAGCTCTTGCTAAGCAAGTTGCTCCTTCCAAGGCAACGGTTTTGATTAATGGTGAATCGGGAACCGGTAAGGAAATGTTTTCCAGAAATGTGCACGCATGGAGCGACAGGGCAAAAGGACCGTTTATTGCCATCAACTGTGCAGCCCTTCCGGAACATCTTTTGGAAAGTGAACTTTTCGGGCATGAAAAAGGCAGTTTTACAGGCGCTATCGGGCGAAAAATCGGAAAATTCGAATTGGCAAGCGGCGGTACGCTCCTTTTAGACGAAATATCAGAAATGGAACTTGGCTTGCAGGCAAAACTTTTGCGTGCCCTGCAGGAAGGGGAAATCGACCGCGTTGGCGGAACAGAAACCGTTAAAGTAGATGTACGTGTTATTGCAACCACAAACAGAAATTTGGAAGACTGGGTCAAAGAGGGAAAATTCCGTCAGGACTTGTATTTTCGTTTGAATGTTATTCCGCTCCGCTTGCCTGCTCTTCGGGAGCGCGGTGACGATATTATTGAACTCGCAAGTTTTTTCTTGGATATGTACACAAAAGAATATGCCCTTCCCAAAGCAAAATTTTCACAGGAAGCCATTGCATGGCTGAAAAAATATGACTGGCCGGGCAATGTGCGTGAGCTGCAGAATCTCATGGAACGGGCAGTGCTTTTGGCAGTGGGTAAAGATATTGTGCCTGCACATTTTCTGCTTGATCCGGATAATTGGCCTTTATTTGAAGAAGATGAAGAAAATCAGGCAGAGTCAAAAACGGAAACAGAACAGGAAGAAAATGAAATACCTGCTTCTTCTTCAATGCCTGCTCCCTCAGCAAATACGCATGAATTTTCCGGAGCGTTAATGCCCCTGCATGAAGTGGAACGGCTCATGATTAAAAAAGGTTTGGAAGTGACGCAGGGAAACAGAACGCAGGCAGCAGAACTTTTGGGCATTTCTGTGAGGACCTTACGGAATAAATTAAATGAATACAAAAGCATGGGCTTTGAAATAGAATAATATATTAACTTATTTTAAAAGGATATTCTTGTGAATATTGCACAGAAAATTATAAAGGCTCACCTTGTGAGCGGAACAATGGAAGCAGGTTCTGAAATTGGCTTGCGCATTGATCAAACCCTGACTCAAGATGCAACAGGCACCATGGCATGGCTGCAGTTTGAAGCGTTGGGACGAGACAGTGTGCAGACAGAACTTTCTGTTTCCTATGTTGACCATAATACGCTACAAATGGGTTTTAGAAATCCTGATGACCACCGGTTCCTGCGGACAATTGCCGGGCGTTACGGGGCTGTATTTTCTGCTCCCGGCACGGGGATTTGTCACCAGCTCCATTTGGAAAATTTTGCAAAACCGGCAAAAACGCTGATTGGTTCTGACAGTCATACGCCTACAGCCGGAGGCATTGGCTGCCTTGCCATGGGAGCGGGAGGACTTTCCGTTGCTCTTTCCATGGCCGGGGAGCCCTATACCATTTCCATGCCGCAAATTGTGGAAGTTCGTTTAAGCGGTGCATTGCAGGGCTTTGCACAGGCAAAAGATATTATTTTGGAATTATTGCGCAGACTTGGCACACAAGGCGGCGTTGGTAAAATTTTTGAATATACCGGGGAAGGTGTTGCAAGCCTCAGCGTTCCTGAACGGGCTACCATTACCAATATGGGGGCTGAACTGGGGGCTACTGCCTCAATTTTCCCTTCTGACAACAAAACAAAGGAATTTCTCAGCAAAATGGGCAGGGAAGAGGATTGGGTTTTTCTTGCTCCTGATACAAATGCCAGCTATGATGACTGTGTGGAAATTAATTTATCCGAGCTTGTTCCTTTGGCGGCAAAACCCCATATGCCTGATAATGTTGTGTCTGTCAGTGAATTGGCCGGGCTGAAAGTTGATCAGGTTGCCATGGGGTCCTGCACCAATTCTTCCTATGCGGATTTAAAACAAGCTGCGGATATTATGAAAGGAAAATTTGTTTCTTCTCATACGGATACCTGCGTTTCCCCTGGATCCAGACAAGTTCTTGCCATGATGATGGAAAATGGTGCAATGGCAAATTTGCTTGACAGCGGCGTACGGCTGCTGGAATGTGCCTGCGGTCCCTGCATTGGCATGGGCTCTTCTCCCCATAGCGCAGGTGTTTCTGTGCGTACTTTTAACCGCAACTTTGAAGGCAGAAGCGGAACAAAGGATGCGCAGGTTTATTTGGTAAGTCCTGTCACTGCTGCCTATTGTGCGCTTAACGGAGAATTTACCGATCCGAAAACATGGGGTACTCCACCGGAAAAACCGGAGTTTCCGGAGCATATTCCTTCTATTAAACACCATTTTCTCTATCCTGCCAAAGACGAGGCGGAGCGGAAAAACGTACAGGTTTTGCGCGGACCTAATATCGTAGCTTTGGAAAATTTTGAGCCTTTGCGTGAAGAACTTGCAGGTGAAGTTGTATTAAAAGTGGGTGACGGCATTACCACAGACCATATTATGCCCGCAGGTGCTGAAATTACAGCATTGCGTTCCAATATTCCTGCTATTTCCGAATATGTTTTCTCTCGTGTTGATGAGAATTTTGTGCAGCGGGCAAAGGCTGTGCGTGACAGTGGAAAATGCGGCTTTATTGTGGCCGGTAAAAACTATGGTCAAGGTTCCAGCCGCGAACATGCAGCGCTTGCTCCGCGGCATTTAGGCATACGGGCTGTTATGGCAATTTCTTTTGCCCGTATTCACAGAGCCAATCTGGTGAATTTTGGTATTTTGCCTCTTCTTTTTGAAAATGCAAATGATTATGATAAACTGGTTCTTGGGGTGAAAGTCCTTGTAAAACCAATGCAATTAGAACAAAATAATCGCTTTTTTGTGGAAGTTGAAGGACTTGGAAAAATTTATTTCAAACACGATTTGTCAGAACAAGAGTTCCGGCTTGTACGAGCAGGCGGATTATTAAATTTTGTAAAAAATAGTAAATAAATAAAGAGGTTACAATGCTTGACGGTATGCGTTCAGGAGCTCACTCCTTGGCAATTAAACTTGCGTTTGGGCTTATCATTCTTGTTTTTATTTTTTGGGGTATAGGCAGTAATACTTCACGTTCCGGTGTGGTGGCATTAGTCAATAATGAACCCATCACCATTAATGAATTTCAACAAGCTTATAACCAAATGGAAAATGAACTGAAAAATGCTGTTCCTGATCTTACGGAAGAACAAATCCAAAATCTTGGCTTAGAAAACAGGGTGTTGCAAAATCTTGTTATTCGGAAATTGTTTCTGTCAGAATCAAAACGCCTTGGACTTGGGGTCAGTGCAGCGGAACTTCGTGACGCATTGATGGCTATTCCTTTTTTCTTTGATGAAACAGGCAAATTTAGCCCTGAAGTGTACGAACAGCGCCTTAAAGCAATAGGTCAAACAAAAACTGTTTTTGAAAATAATTTACGACTTGATATGCTTCCTCAAAAATTTCAGGAGGCCGTGACTGCCGGTATTTTCGGGGATAAAAATATAGCCAAAAAAATGTTTGCCTTCCAAACAGAAAAACGCTCCATGGATTATGTTCTTTTCCCCTATGATACGGATGCCCAGACTGTTTCCGATGAGGAAGCAAAGGCAGTTTATGAAGAAAGAAAAGAACTTTTTGCCGTTCCCGCTCGGATTTCTTTAGAATTTATTAATTTTATCCCTGCACGCATGGCTGATGAAAACGCTGTTTCTGAAGAAGAAATAACAAATTATTATGAAAATAATAAAGCAAAATTCAGCGAAAATGAGCAGGTAAAAGCCCGTCATATTTTACTTATGGTTGATGCAAATGCTCCGCAGGCTGAAAGTGACGCTGTTTTGGCAAAGATAAAAGAAATTGCAGGTAAAATCCGCAGTGCCGAGGATTTTGCAGCTATGGCAAAAGAATATGGCGAAGACGGTACAAAGGAAAGCGGCGGTGATTTGGGCTGGTTCAGCAAAGAACAAATGGTGCGGGAATTTGCCGATGTTGCGTTTAATCTGCCTGTCAATACCTTGTCCGAACCGGTGCGTACCCAATTTGGCTATCATTTGATTTGGGTTGATGATAAAAAAGATGCAAAGCAAAAAACATTGGCAGAAGTAAAGGATACAGTCAGACATGATATTGCTGTTGAACGGGTAAATGCAAATCTTGTGCAGACAGTGGATAATGCCATTGCATCCGTTATGGCGAACGGCGATATGGAAGCAGAAGCCAAGAAGCATAATTTGAGTGTCACAAAAACCGGTTTTGTTGATGTTGCTTTGCTTGCAGAAAAATATGGCTTAAAACAAAGTGATGTGGATGCCTTGTTTGCTATGGAAAACGGCAATGTTTGGGATAGCGCCATTACGCTGAACGGGGAGCTTGCTGTTGTGAAACTTGTTGAAAAGAAAGCAAGTACAACCCAATCCTTTGATGAGGTAAAAAACACTATTCTTGCAGAGCTGAAATTGCAAAAGGCTCAGGAAAGTGCAAAAGTAAAGGCAGAAGAAGCTGTTTTGACATTTGAAAAGACAGCGCCCCATGACGTGCAGACCAGTGCATTTTTTGGCCGCGACGGACAAATTGAAAATCTGGGACCTCTGCCTGCACTCGCAAAAGAAATTTTTGCAGCAGATAATAAAACATGGCTGAAGAATGCATATTTGAGCGATGACGGTGCTCTTGTCGCAAAGCTCAATACTGTACAAAAAGCAGCTGAAAGTGAATTTGACGCCATTAGTCAGGATATTGTTCTCAATATGCAAGACGCACAAAAAAATATGTTGTTTCAAGCATATATATTAATGTTGAATCAAGAAGCTAAAGTTGATGTACTTATGCCCGATATTTTTAAGAAGAAATAATTTTGCATTATGCCAAATATTCCTTTCACTAATGTTACTTGACAGTATTGCCGAGCAGGGTTAATGTAAAGGAAACTTGAGTGTATGCTCAAGTAAACAGAGGAGGTTGCTATGAAAAAGATTCTTATGGTATCTTTAAGCGTTCTTGTGGCTGTTGCTCTTGCAATGCCAGCTATTGCAGCTCGTCCTGCGGCTCCGGAAGGACCAATAAAAATGGCTCTTACTGCAAAGCCAGTCACTTTTAATCATAATTCACATGCTTCTATTGATTGTGGTGTTTGCCACCATGAAGTAAATGGTGCTGAAAATTATGGTAAATGCGGTGATGCAGGTTGTCACGATGCTTTAGGTGCAAAAGAAAAAGGCAAAAATAGCTATTATCGTATCGCTCACGATAAGAAGATTGAAAATAGCTGTATCAGTTGCCATACCAAAGCAGCAGGCCAAGATAAGGATAAGAAGAAGACTCTTACAAGTTGTAAGGGATCAGCTTGCCATCCTTAATAGTTGTTTCCTACTCACTTCTCAAACCGGGGAGTGGGTAGGATTTTATTTTTTCTTTTTGTAATTGTGAGGAATTATGGACAACAACGAAATCACAAACGCTGTTGATGAAATCATTGATTTAACTGATGTTGTTAGTGTAGGAAATGCCGGTGATAAAAGCAGTTCTCCCAGTGCAGAAGATGATGTTCTTGATTCCTTGGTAAATGATTTTGAAAAAAATCTTGGTTTTGTTTCTGAATCTGAAATAAATGAAGAAAAGGAAGAAAGTGACGAACCGTTAGATTTAGCTAAATTAGATAATCTTATTAATTCTTATAATATTGATTTTGACGCCGAAGACGAAAATCCTCAGAGCGGACAGGCTGCGCAGGATATTGATATGCAAAACGGTATGGAAGTAGCCTTTGTGCATGATGACCGTGTCCCCACAATGCAGCCCAATATGCAAACTGACGCGCATGAAAATGCTTTTGATGAACACAGCGATATAGATGCGCATGATATTCCTTCTTTTGAAGATATTGATTTGCCTTCTTTGGAAGAAGAGCACGAAGATGAAATTGATGCCCTGACAAAAGATATTATTGACGGAACAAATGCTGCAGAAAAAAGTCCGGAACAAGCTGCCGAACAGGAAATTGATGTACAGAAGAAAGGCGGGGATAAATCCTTTTCTGCTGTTTTGAATGATGAATTTGCGCAGCAGGAAGAGGATGGAGAACAAGCTCATCCTGCACAAGCTGAAAAAAATTCCTGCCAAATGACTGCACCTGAAATTTCCCGGACATCTTTTGAAGAAAAGCCATTAAAAAGTGATATGGCAGAAGATTCAAATGAAATTAATGAAGATGTTTTCAATAATATTTTAAATGAATTATCTCTTGATCACGAAACAGATGAAGAGGTTGTTCCTTTTGCACAGGAAGTTTCTCCTGAAACAAAGCCCATTCATTTAAAAGGTAATATCAGCTTTATTGAAGCACAGGGCAAAGATAAAGGAAACGAGGATATTCATTATGTCCAGTCCGCCTCAAAAGTCTTGGCATCTGATGAAGCATATTTAGAAAAATTCAATGGTGAAGATGATTCTGTAGGGGCAAAAATTAAAAACTTATCAACAAAAGTTGTTTCTCTGGAACAACGCTTAGTTGGTTCTGATTCTAAAGCTCAGGATAATGCCCTTGAATTGACGTACAGAATAAATGGACTGGAAACAAAATTAACCGAATTACAAGTAGCTGTTAACACAGAGTTAATGACTATCAAAACAGCAAACGAAAAAATTGATTCTCTTGTTGAAGAAAGAAAACAGCAAGAAAATACGCAGGAAAAGACTCCTGTCACTGCTGAATTAACAGATAAAATCCAAGCTATTGAAACACGGGTAGCGACCCTTGATGATATTTTTTCCGAACAAAAAATGCTGAATGATGAACTTTCAAAGAGTTTAGATTCCCTTATGCAAAATTCAGGAAATTCTGATTCAAGCCATGTCCGAGAATTGGAAGAAAAAATTGCTATACTTGAAAATGAATTAGTGCAGGCACAGGCAAAGATAAGATCCCTTGAAGAAAATATTGAAAAGGCTGCCAGCCTTGCTGCTGCGAAAGTTTTGCGTGAAGAAATTATCCCCTTGCTTGGTCAGTAATTACAATATAATACAATATGTTGAGGCTTTTGGCCGGTATTCCATCCGGAAATTTTATGTACGATGGAAATATCGGTGAATATGTTAAATAAAAAGTGTTCATATTTTTACATGATGTTTTAATACAAAACTTCTTTTTATAAAAGAAAGATAATCATTTTATCATAAAAAATTTTTTCTGTAATTTTGGAGAGATATATCCAAACCCTAATAGTTGTGCAGTCATAAGTATTGCCGTTGTTCAGAAATTTTTTGGAGCTAAAAAATTGTTATGATGAAAAGGTGCAGTAAGAGCTGAATGAGAGCATATTGATTTTTTATACAAATTGAATATACTCTTCTTGTGTCTTTGTAGCTCAGTAGGATAGAGCGTCCGCCTCCTAAGCGGAAGGCCGTGGGTTCGACTCCCGCCAGGGACACCAGTACAAAGTTCCATAAAGCCCCATACGGTAGAATAAATCCTTGTGGGGCTTAGTTTTACAGGTTTGTTAGCGTTTCTTGGAGTGCCTTAAAAATCCTTTACATCCCACATTTTTAAGGGTATTTTTTAGATAGTGTCGTCAATTGACTTTTAATTTTTTTAAAACTCTGTTATTCTCCTAAAAAAAGGAGAGAAATATGAACTACACACATCGTCGTCATGATATATCTGACAGA
>OFFB01000330.1_pt1 | contig 48450 bp, 41 predicted proteins | sample 1521281 | NCBI WGS metagenome assembly OFFB01 (sample SAMEA3504109, study PRJEB24116) | mouse gut metagenome | biome: mouse gut; feature: mouse-associated habitat; material: faeces | place: Denmark | collected 2011
CCGCGTTTTTCGGCCTTGAATACGGCTGGTTCCTGCTTGGCCTCACGCTCATCGGACTTGTGAGCTTTATCGATGATATTCATTCGCTTCCCGACTCGGTGCGCCTTGTGGTGCAGTTCGCAGCTATGTTCCTGATGTTCTATCAGTTCGGCATTCTCAACTGGCACGACTGGTGGATAGTGCTTGTGGCTTTGATCGTGTGCGTGGGAATCACCAACGCCTACAACTTTATGGATGGAATCAACGGCATTACAGGCGGCTACTCCCTTGCCGTGCTCGCCCCGCTCGTTTATCTCAACGCCAAACACGGCTTCATTGATATGCCATACCTCTACATCACTGGCCTGAGCCTCATCGTGTTCTGCTTCTTCAACTTCCGCAAAAAGGCCAAATGCTTTGCCGGCGATGTCGGATCAATCACCATTGCCTTTATCCTGCTTTTCGCTCTCGGGCGGCTGATTCTCCAGACAGGCGACTTCGCGTACATCGTCTTCCTCGCTGTTTACGGTGCCGACTCAATCCTCACCATCTGCCACCGCATACAGCTGCATGAAAACCTCGGCGAAGCCCACCGCAAGCACGCCTACCAGCTGATGGCCAACGAATTGAAAATGCCACACATAGAAGTCTCGCTCATCTATATGGCAGTCCAGCTGGCAATCTCTTTCGGCATGATATTCTGCCCGGTCAACCATTACATCTATCTCGCAATCACCATAATGGTGCTCTTGGCAGCATACCTCATCTTCATGAAGAAGAACTATCACCTGCACGAAGCTTACCTCAAATCCAAGCAACAGCAATCATGATCATCAACGACGAACTCCTCGACAAAGTGACCGCTGAGGCCGCCGGAAGCCCCCGCCTCCGCATGAACTACAATCTTCACGACAGCCTCGACGCCAAGGCCCAGCGCCTCATCAACGTTCTTCTCCCCGGAACACCCCTGCCCATCCACCGCCACCGCCACACAGCCGAAACATACATCATCCTCCGTGGCAAAATGTACGTCGTCTTCTACAACGATCTCGGCGCTCAGACCGCCCGCCACCTCCTCGACCCTGCGCAGGGCAACTACGGAGTACAAATCCCCGCAGGCCAATGGCACGGCATAGAAGTCGTCGAACCCTCCGCCATCTTCGAAGTCAAAGACGGCCCCTACACTCCTCTCGAACCTGAAGATATGCTTGACTGATGAGAGAAAGAATCTTACTCTGCAAGCCAAAGATGAGTGGGCGCGAAATGGATTTTATCAAGCCTGCGCTCGCTGAGGATTGGGCAGTGCCGATGGGGCCGGATGTCAATGCTTTCGAGAAAGAGCTTGCTGCCGTTATCGGTGCAGAAAATGTTGTCGCTCTCGAATCCGGAACATCTGCCATTCATCTTGCATTGATTCTCTGTGGCGTCAAACCCGGAGATGAGGTCATAGTTCAATCCATGACGTTCTGTGCTTCGACCAATCCTGTTGCCTATCTTGGTGCAACTCCGGTTTTTGTAGATTCAGAGAAAGAGTCTTGGAACATAGACCCGGATCTGCTCGAAGAGGCCATCAACGACCGCATAGCTAAGACCGGTAAAAAGCCAAAAGCCATCATTCCGGTTGCTCTATATGGTATGCCGTATCAGATTGATCGAATCATGGAGATTGCCAATCGCTACGACATTCCTGTGATAGAAGACGCCGCCGAGGGTTTCTGCTCCCGTTATAGTGGTAAGGTCCTCGGAACATTCGGTCATTTCGGCATATTTAGCTTCAACGGCAACAAGATGATAACCACCTCGGGCGGCGGCGCATTGATTTGTCCCGACAAAGAGACTGCCGACAAAGCCAGATGGTATGCAACCCAAGCGCGAGAAGGCTATCCATATTATCAACATGAGGTTGTCGGCTACAACTACCGTCTTTCAAATATCTCCGCGTGCATAGGTCGAGCCCAACTCACAGTGCTCGAAGAACATCTTGCCCATCACCGTCATGTGCAGGAGCTTTATTGCGAGTTGCTTAAGGATGTCAAGGGGATAACCATGCACTGCAATCCTGCGCCGGAGTATGACTCCAACTTCTGGCTCTGCACAGCCACTCTCGACCCCGACCTGCGCATAAAAGGTCAGGAGAACGCATACAAGGCCATCATTACCGGAGCAGTAGGCGGTGCGGCAGGCGTGATCCACGCAGCCTCAACGGCCACCACAGACTGTCAGCCCAACGACAACGTCGAGGCTCTGCGCGTCTACCTCGACAAAGCCAACATCGAGGCGCGCCCTCTGTGGAAGCCCATGCACAAGCAACCGGTTTACAAAGACGCCCCTGCCTACGTAAACGGCGTCAGTGAATCCCTCTTCAAAGTTGGAATCTGCCTCCCCGCCGGCCCCTACGTCACCGACGACGACGTCCGCTACATTGTCGACACAATAAAAGAGAGCATTCTTTAATAAGATATTGCTTTAAGATGAGAAGAACAGTGCTTCAATTAGAGGCGCTGTTCTTTTTTTGTCTGTATGGATAATATTTTGTATTTTTGGCGAAACAAATATTTAGTCCATGGAAATACGTCTTTTTACAATTATCACAGGTCTTTTAATGTCGATGGTAGTCCGTAGCCAAGCTAATGATGGGGTAATATATGAGTCTGTCGTTATTGATAATCAGGAATATACACTTTCTTGCGATTGGCTTAATAAATCTGTCTTCGGGGAGATGAATATGCGAAATATCTGCATTGATTTCTTTGTGTTTGACAATGTTATTTATCTGAGTCATACTGATCAGGAGGAACATGCGCTTAGCATGGTTGACGCATTGACCGGCGATTATCTCGGCGTAGTGGAAATTGATTGGGGAAACATACCTCATTCTACAGCCGCCTCCAATTATGTCGGACAAGACGACGACGGCACGCCGTTTGTTGCCTCGTTCAGCGATTCGTCATTGCTTCAATATCCTTATACAATTGCAACCTTGAAAATTGAAGATGGTATACCTAAAGCTGATTTGATGTTTACACTTCCTAATTCCGAACCGGGGTGGGTTGTAGGACGCACAGCTGTATCAGGTAGTCTCAATGATGGTCGCTTCCGCGCAGTGGGGTCTATAAAAATCCGTAACGGCAACATGAGGGTACCATGGGGCTACGCAGAATGGCGCTATCAAGAGGGCGAGCCGATTGTTTCCGGTTCAGCAAAAATGAATTTTCAGATAGGAGAGGCCAAACCAGTTGGCGATGATATGGTGATAATTTACAATTGTGCTGATAATATCGATAATACAGATGGTTATGACTGCACTGTCCCTACATTGGGCAGACTGACAAACGACAATTTATTTGAAGAGATTGATGTCTTTAGAGGTCAGATTGAAAATCAGGCGGCGTGCGGGTTGGCCATAGCCAATTATAATGGTGTTGATTTTATGATTTATGGCAGTGGCTATGAGCCGGCGCGCTATGCAGTCGCCCAATTGACGGATTTCCCGCAAAGTCTGGATTCAAATCATTTATGGGCCCTTGGACGAGATATAAGCTATTCCGATAAAAATGAGACGTGTACCGATCAATTCAGTATGAAATATCCGGCACAGGTAGTCCGCTGCGACAGTGATACCGGCGATGGGCTCCATTTCTACTTGTTTACCGCACACAGCGGCCTCGCCCGCTATACGCTTTGCGAGGAGATGATTCAGACCGGTATCGGGCAAACATCTGAAGGCCATGATGTTGACATTTACTTTACTCCCGATGGACGCTCCCTGTTGACACGGCCTCAACACCCCGGATTGTATCTGCGTATGACAACTACCGGCACGGAAAAAGTAATAATCCGTTGAGTATTCTTATGTGAAGTTTGGCTTGAATATGAACAAGCAAGCCCTTTTAGCTTTATATAGAGTAAAGCATTTTACTGAATGGACAAACAAACGATTTACTCAAAATTCAAGCAAACGGTAGAAAAGTATCCCCACGCTCCGGCGGTTATAGAAGATGAGCGCGTCATTACATATTCTGAACTCGACGTGATGGTAGACGCCATTATGGCGAAATTCTATCAATCGGCGCCTGCGTTTGTGGGTATCGTAATGTCGCATGGGGTAGAGCAGATTGCGGGCATGCTGGCAGTTCTTAAATCAGGCGCAGCCTACGTGCCGGCAGAGCGTTTTTTGCCGCAGGAGCGCATAGATTATATGATGAAGACTGCGGGCGTGCAGTTAATCATAACCGACAGTTATTGTCGTGACCTCACGCCCGCGCCGCAGCTTATGCCAGACCGCTCTACCGCACCCGGCGTGGCCTACATACTATATACCTCCGGCACCACGGGCAAACCAAAGGGCGTCGTAGTGGAGAATCATTCTGTGGTCAACTATGCCGAGGCGTTTCATGACGAGTTCCGCACCGGCCCCGGCGATGTAATGTTGCAGTATTCGGTATGCTCTTTCGATATATTTGTAGAGGAAGTGTTTACAACGCTTTTAAGCGGAGCTGCAGTGTGTATTCCTCCTTCGTCTGTGCGCAATGGTTCGATTCAAGGGCTAATGCGATTTGTTGACAAACATCGTGTGACAATAATCGACGGATTTCCATATTTGCTTGCCGAGATGAACAAACTTCCGCAAATCCCTGAGTCTGTAAAGCTTCTCATAAGTGGCGGTGATGTAATCAGGGAGACATATATTTCAAATCTCAAAAACTCCGGCGTAAAGATATATAATACCTACGGCCCGTCAGAGACAACAGTATGCTCCAATTATTATAGAGTGGACAACGCCGTTCCGCTCGATGATGGCACATACCCTGTCGGAAAAGCCATCAAGGGAGTCGAGGTAAAGATTCTCGACAGACGACTGAAAGAAGTGCCACAAGGAGAGGTAGGTGAAATATGTATTTTCGGTGAGGGTGTGAGCCGTGGCTATCTTGGCACACCGCCGGAGCAGAAAAACTTTGTGACCTTCGCCGACGGCACGCGAATGTATCGCAGCGGCGACCTTGGCTATATGTTGCCTGACGGTAATCTCGCTTTTCTTCATCGACGCGATGAGCAGGTGATGATACTTGGCAAACGTGTGGAGCCTGAAGAAGTGGAAAACGTACTCAATACATGCCCTTGCGTAGAGCGAGGTATTGTCCGTGCTTTTCTTGATGAAAACGGGCTGCATTACCTTGTAGCATATATTGTGGCGGGTAAGGACTGTACGCTTCATGAAATCCGTAAGCACTTGGCGGCACATCTGACAGATTTTATGATACCCGAGTTTTTTGTAAAAATGAAGAAGATACCTCTCACCCGCCGAGGAAAGGTAGATACTGAGGCTCTGCCTGTAGTGATGAAAGAGGGGGGCGTATGAATGTGGAGTTGAGACCGGTCAAGGCATTGCCTACATTGATGGCATGGCGAATAGAGGTGTTGCGGTGCGTTTTCAAACAAGAACCATCGAAAAGGCTTCTTGTCGCCAACCGCCGCTATTACCGCAGGCACATTGCCGATGGTTCGCACATTGCTCTCATTGCGAATGTAGATGGCGAAGACTGCGGCTGTGGAAGTGTCTGCTTCTCCGAAGAGCTGCCATCACCCGATAACCCTACAGGCCGATGTGCCTATCTGATGAATATCTATGTTCGGGAATCATTTAGAAACCGAGGCATAGCCCACAGGATAATCCGTGCCCTCATAGAAGAAGCGAGAAAGCATGAATGTGAGAAGATTTATCTTGAAACCACCGAAGAGGGCAGACCGGTTTATGAAACATCCGGTTTCAAACCTCTGCCCGGTATTATGAAATATTATGATACAAAACATTAAGATTACAGACCGCCTCAAATGCGTGTGCTCAAAAGCACCCCATGCAGGCAATATAGCATATCTGCTATATCCCATGGAGCTGTCGGACAGTTGGGTAGAGCAGTCTGCCAAGAGCTTTAATACCACAATAGTGGTAATCACCGGAATGGATTGGCAGAACGTTTTCAGCCCTTGGCCGGCTAAGGGTGTGCCGGCCGGCACACCCGATTTCAAGGGAGAAGCTCCCGAATTTCTTGCAAAATTGCGGGAGTCTATAATACCTCAGGTTGAAAGAGAGTTGGAAATCACCGACGATGTCGAGCGCACTTTGGTCGGCGTTTCGATGTCTGGCCTTTTTGCCTTGTGGCAATGGCTTGTGTGCGACACGTTTACCAATATAATATCACTCTCGGGATCATTCTGGTATGAAGGATTCGAAGAATGGGTGACATCGCGCAACATACCGGCCAAGAGCGGAAAGGCTTATTTTCTATTGGGAGTAGACGAGCCAAAATCCAAAGAAAAAGCTTTCGCCACTGTTGGAAGTGCAACGCAAGAAATAATAGCATACCTCGGCTCACACGGCGTATCGACGATATTTCAGAGCGTACCGGGCAATCATTATTCAGACCCGCTACTTCGCTTGAATAAAGGGTTGACGGCAATTTTTGCTAAACAGGCATAGACAATAATGGTAAATTACTGACAACCGACGGAGTATCCGACATCATATCATCAAGCCGGATGAATGATATTATCCGAGAGAACGATTAGCTGATAAAACAAAACCCTCGCCATGGGGTATGGCAAGGGTTGAGGAGAAAGGAGTGTGTTAGTCACGGACTTTTTTCATGAAGTCAGCAAAATGCCTTTCTGACTATAACAACGCATGGGCTCTGCAAAAAGTTCAATCGATTATGCAGACACCGTCGATATCGCTCAGTTTGGCAATCAATAGGTCTGAATCATCAAGCCTGATGGCGACAGACATCCGGCAAGTGTTGTCGAACTCCTGCGACACTATCTTAATGCCGGGCATTTTGGTCAGTTTCATCACATCGTTCATGGCGAGGTATGGAAATGAGAATGAGATAGTCTTCATCACATGCCTCTCCTCGATAGTCGCTTCGCTTAGCGCCATCCGTGCGGCTTCGCGGTAAGCCGCGATAAGGCCGCTGGTGCCGAGCTTGATACCGCCGAAGTAGCGGACTACAACAATCACAGTATCAGTGATACCAAACGAATTGATCTGACCCAATATCGGTTTTCCGGCCGTGCCCGAGGGTTCGCCGTTGTCGCTGCTTAGAAAATCAGTCCTGTCGGCGCCTACCATATATGCCCAGCATACATGGCGGGCGTCGAAGTATTTTTTCTGATACACGGCCACTACAGCCTTGGCCTCTGCCGCTGTTGTCACAGGATGGGCAAAGGCTAAGAACTTGCTCATCTTCTCTTTGAAGATAGCTTCGCTTGGTGCTGTTATGGTTTTGTATGTATCAGCCATCAATATACGTGTGAGTCGCTGTCGAGCTCTTTGTCGGTGAGCGGTTTGGAATTCATTTTATACCAAGCGTAGGCTATGTAGGCCAAAACGAACGGTACGAGTATCGACACCCAGCTCATCACTGTGAGGGTGAAAAGCGACGACGAGCTGTTGGCAATCGTCAGCGACGACGCCATATCTACGGTCGATGGCAGATAGGCTGTGTCGGCATAACCGGCAATAAGGATCAACACTGCAACAACAGCAGCAACACCGAATCCTGCAAACCATATTCCGCACCGCCAAGTCTTGTCGAGTGCGCTGCGGAAGATAGAGTAGAGCACTGCCACCACTCCGACAAGGAGTATTGCGGCCAGATACCACATACCAAGAAGATTATGGAGATAGAGATTGGGCTCGGCCACAAACTGACCATCGACAAAGCGGTAGCCCGTCTGACAGAGCAGGACTATCAGAAAAGCCACGAAGAGAACTGCGAAAATGAGGCCGTTTACAAGCACTTTCTTGCGCATACGGGCTGTGAAATCTTCCTTGCCGCCGATATTGTTGATAAAATAGAGCGCGGCCATGGTGCGTGCGAGGAAGAAAACGGCAAAGCCGAGAAGCAGGTTTTTCCAGCAGGCGATAGCCTCAAGTCCATGAGTGGGTGCCCATTGAGAAATTACAGGCGAACCGAAATTGAGGATGTTGGTCTTGGTGACAGTAAAAGCGCCGCCGAAGAACATCATGCCTACAGCTACTCCGAGAAGCACGCAGCCGAAAAGACCGTTGAACATCAGGAAGCCGTCATATACACGTGTGCCGTAGATATTGCCTTTCTTGCGGCGGAATTCATAGCTCACCGCCTGAAGTACGAAGCTCACCAAAATGAGCATCCAGAGCCAGTAGGCACCGCCGAAACTTGTGCTGTAGAAGAGCGGGAATGAGGCGAAGAATGCGCCGCCGAAGACTACAAGAGTAGTGAATGTAAACTCCCATTTGCGTCCGAGCGAGTTCACCATTAGCCGGCGTTCGTCTTCAGTAAATTTGCAGAAGAGCATTGATTGGCCGCCTTGCACGAAAAGCAGGAATACAAGCGCCGCGCCCAATACTGCTATAAGAAGCCACCAATAGGCCTGTAAGATTGCGAGTGTTTCCATATCAGTCGTGTGTTTCGATGTTAGTTTTTGAAGCCGAATTGATATAGCGGAGCATAATGCTTACTTCAGCTATAAGAAGGGCTGTGAATATTGCTGCGAAAATCCAGAATGTGAGCTGCACAGACGAGGCGGGAATACCGCTGATGGCTACTCCGGTCGGCATAAGGTCTTGGATCACCCAAGGCTGACGTCCGACTTCGGCAAGCACCCATCCCGACTGGCTGCATACCCATACAACTACTATCGACAGCATGCCTATCCAATGCAGCCAAGGTTTTTCAAGCACGCTCATGCGGCGGTAGCATACAAAGGCTATCACAAACAGGAAAAGGAGAAGGTAGCCGCCGGTGATTACCATAAGGTGGAAGGCATAGAAAGTCATGCCTACAGGTGGCACGGCGTCTTGAGGATTCTCTATATATCCGTAGCCGAAATATTGGAAATTCTCTTTAACTTTGGCTGCAGCCTCGGCCATCGCTTGCTCGTCGCCGGCCTCGCTTGCAGCTGCATATTCGCGCAGGGCTTCCTGTGCCGCAAGACCTATCTGATGTTTGTCGGCGTAGCTCAACCCGTAGATGGTGTCGCCCTCGGCAGTAATGCTGCGGCCTTCGATAAGGTCGTTGATACCCGGCACAAAGCAATCCCCCCGCATGTTGATGAGGTATGAAAGTCCTTGCGGCAGGTCGATTGCAAAAATCATCGGGTCGTCCGGAGTGGAGGCGGCGTCGGGCTTAAGCAGGCCGAAAGCCGTAAGGTCCTGACCGACTTTGCCGTTATATACACCTTCCATCGCGGCAAGTTTCATGGGCTGTACGCGGGCTACTTCTACGGCCGATCCGTGGCCGGTCATGAATGTGAGCAAAATGCCTGCGAGGCCTACCCATGCGCCAATCTGCATGGAGCTCTTGGCAGCCTCTACGTTGCGTTTCCGCCACAGAAGCCATGAGCTGACACCGATAACGAATACACCGGCAAGAGTCCAGCCGCTGAATACTGCGTGGAAGAATTTGTTGATAGCCACCGGGCTGAAAGCAACAGCCCAGAAGTCGCTCATCACATTGCGCATTTGAGCCGGGTCAAACTCCATGCCTACAGGAGATTGCATCCATGCGTTGGCAATGAGAATCCAAAGCGCCGAGAGTGATACTCCCAAGGCTACAAGCCACGTTGAGAGCAGGTGGAAACCTTTGCTTACCTTTTTCCAACCGAAGAACATCACAGCAACAAAGGTTGCCTCCATGAAAAAGGCCAACAGGCCTTCTATGGCAAGCGGGGCGCCGAATATATCGCCCACAAACCAGCTGTAGTTCGACCAGTTGGTGCCGAATTCAAATTCAAGGATAAGGCCTGTGGCCACACCGCAGGCAAAGTTGATACCGAAAAGGGTCATCCAGAATTTGGTGATACCTTTCCACCGCTCCTTACCGGTGCGGACATAGATTGACTCCATGATGGCCACTATCACCGACAGGCCGATTGTCAGTGGCACAAAGAGCCAGTGATACATGGCCGTCAAGGCAAATTGTGCCCTCGACCAATCCACTACACTTAATAAATCGTTCATATTTCAGTTTTTAGGTTTGTCGTTTATCATGGCTTCTCTGACTGCTTCGGCGCGGTCTGCGTCATTGTCATACCGGCTCTGAAGTATATCAGGGAAAAAGAAAAGTTTGAGCACGGCGAAGAATATGAATAGCTTGACCAATATCAGTATCCATAACTTCCGGCCGACTGTCATGCTGCGGAATCCGTCGGCATAAAAGGTGATTATTTTATTCAGCAACGTCGGCATCGGCAACTTTTACTCTGTTCTTGTCATTTTTATGAGGCATGGGCATTTTCACTTTCAGTTCGTCGAAGCCCTTGCCGTATACGCCGTTGCAGTTTGTCTGGGTTACGAATGCGTCCGGATCAATGCTCTTTATAATGCGTGATATAGTCACAGATTCTATCTTTCTGCACATCACAAGCAACACTTTCACTTCATGCTTTGAATACCATCCCATGCCCGATAGGATGGTGCAGCCGCGGCGTGCGTCGTTGTTGATGGCTGTCGCTATTTCCTGCCATTTCTGTGAGAATATGGTAAACTGCACAGCCTGGCGGTTGGTGTTGATAATCATATCTGCCATGTAGGAGCATAGTATCAGCACCACGAAGCCATATACCACAAGGTCAATACGGTGATAGATGAAGTACGACGATGAAATGATTATACAGTCGTTATAAAGCATTGTTCGCCCTACAGTCACATTGGTGTACTTCTGCACCATGGCAGCAATGATGTCGGTGCCTCCCGATGAGCCGTTGTGCGTAAAGGCCATACCCACGCCAAGACCGGCCAACAATCCACCGATGACAATATTCATGAACGGCTCGTTTGTCAGCGGCTCAGGAAACAAGGGCTGGAAGATTCCGACGAAAACAGATATCATCGTGGCGCCATAAATCGTACCGAATACAAATTTCTTACCTACTATTTTATAGGCTATTGCGAGCAATGCAAGGTTGCAGGCATATTGGGTGATGGCAACAGGAATACCTAATGTCAGGTACACTATCGTGCCGACACCTGCAAGGCCACCGATTACCACCTTTTCAGGCAGAATAAAGGCGCAGAAGCCGAAGGCGTAGATCGCCATTGCAACTGTTATGAAAATATAGTCGCGGGCTGTGCGCCACACATTGGTCTTGATTTTAACCATAACTTTACACTTAATGGGGCAAAGTTACAAAAAATGTTAATTATCCAATAGCTTTAGGCGAATTTATTTTTGTTTTGTGGCAAAATATTTCCAAAGTGGTGCCACCATCATAGCTTGCATGATTTCTCCTCCGGCAAGCATATTATATAAGGTGTCGCGGTCAACTTCATGTACCGCTATATCTTCAGTGCTGTCGAGGTGTTGCTCTTGGTTGATACGTTCCACTCCCCGCGCAACGAAGGCATAGCATGTGTTGGCCGACGTGCTCGGATTGGGCGACATCGTGGCTATCAGTTCCCATTCTCCACCGCCGAATCCGGTTTCTTCGAGAAGCTCGCGTTTGGCTCCTTCTATCGGTTCTTCTCCCGGCTCTACGCAGCCTGCAGGAAGTTCGAAGCCAACTTCGCCGCGTCCGTGGCGATATTGCTCCACCAATATATATTTGCCTTCGGTGGTTTCGGCTATCACATTCACCCAATCCGGATATTCAAGTACATAATATTCGGGATGAATACGTCCGTCGGGGAGCTCTACGCGGTCGCGTCGGGCGGTAAGCCATGGCCGGCGGATGATGTATTCCGACTCAATGGTCTTCCATTTGTTGATTTTATGTTCCATGTCACTTTCTTTTGGTGCAAAGTTAGGTAAAAAATAAAAATCTGAGTTATAATTGAAGAATTTTTTAGCCAATTAGTTGTTAAGATAGCCAAAACTCCTTAAATTTGCACAATGATTGGTGAAGTCTCCCTCGGGCGACATCATCGTCGTGAACATAACGAATAGACACAAACAATTCATAAATCAATCAAAATCAATCATCTTATGTGGTTAACAAGCTCATCTATAGGACGTAAGTTCGTGATGGCCATCACGGGCATCTGCCTCGTCCTATTTGTAACTTTTCACGTGTTGATGAATTCGGTTGCCCTCCTGTGGCCTGCAGCTTACAATCAGATCTGCATGTTCCTCGGAGCCAACTGGTATGCGCTGGCAGCCTCGGCCGGTCTGGCGTTGCTCTTCATCATCCACATCATCTATGCTTTGTGGCTTACCGTTCAGAACCGTAAGGCACGTGGCAACGACCGCTATGCTGTCAACGCTCACTATCCCGGCGTTGAATGGTCGTCGAAAAACATGCTCGTGCTCGGTATCGTAGTGCTTGCTTTCCTTGTAGTGCACCTTATCCAGTTCTGGGCTAAGATGCAGCTTCAGGAGCTCATGTCGCACAGCCTCTCGGCTCTCCCCACTGTTCACGACGCACCCGCAGCTCCCGAATTCGGTACTCTTTTCCTTCAGGCCGCTTTCGAGAACTGGTGGACTCCCGTTGTATACATCATCGGCTTCGTAGCTCTCTGGTTCCACATGAATCATGGCTTCTGGTCGATGTTCCAGACTATCGGCTGGAACGGCAGCATTTGGTTGCCCCGTCTTAAAGCTATCGCTTGCTGGTGGACATCTATCGTGATTCTTCTCTTCGTGGCTCAGGCCATCACCTTCTCTGTTCAGGCAAACAAACAGTACTTCCTCACCGCTCCCGCACTTCAGGAACAGTATGCCGAATACTGGAACGAGCGCGCTCAGGCTCTCATCGAAGAGTTCCAAGCCGAGGCCGCTACCCTTGACCAGACAAGCCAGGAAGCTGCCACAACATTCTTCGCAGAGCGCGGCGACTACTATTCTGCTGCTGCCGAAGCTATCAGCAATGCTGCCGAGGCTCAGGCTCCCCAGTGCAAGAATGGCCAGTACCTCCAGCAGATCGGCCAGTTCGGTCAGTTTGTAAAGCAGCGTGCTGCCCAAGCTAAAGTAATGAACTCTGCCGCACAGCAGGCTCCTCAGACCGAAGAAGCTGCTGAGGTTGAAGAAACCGAAACAACTAACGAATAATAACTCAGAGATATGGCACAGACAACCAAACTTGAGGGCATGATCGACTCAACACCTATCATGCACGAATACGCCGACATCGAAACCGGCAATCTGCCTGAGTACACGATCGACTCGAAAATTCCCGAAGGTCCTATCGCTGAGAAATGGACCAACTATAAAGCTCATCAGCACCTCGTAAACCCCGCCAACAAGCGTAACCTCGACATCATCGTTGTAGGTACAGGTCTTGCAGGTGCCAGCGCCGCCTCTACCCTCGGCGAATTGGGCTTCAATGTATATAACTTCTGTATTCAGGACAGCCCCCGCCGCGCGCACTCTATCGCCGCTCAGGGTGGTATCAACGCCGCCAAGAACTATCAGAACGACGGCGACTCTGTATACCGTCTCTTCTACGATACAGTAAAAGGTGGCGACTTCCGCTCGCGTGAGGCCAACGTTTACCGTCTCGCTGAAGTTTCAAACAACATCATTGACCAGTGCGTTGCCCAAGGCGTTCCCTTCGCCCGCGAATACGGCGGCCTTCTCGCCAACCGTTCGTTCGGCGGCGCTCAGGTAAGTCGTACATTCTACGCCAAAGGTCAGACCGGCCAGCAGCTCCTTCTCGGTGCTTACAGCTCGCTCAACCGTCAGATTCAGAAAGGCACAGTACACAGCTACACACGCCGCGAAATGCTCGACGTTGTTATCGTCGACGGTCGTGCCCGCGGTATCATCGTCCGTAACCTCGTTACCGGCGAAATCGAGCGCTATGCAGCCCACGCTGTAGTGCTCGCCACCGGTGGCTATGGCCGTGCCTTCTTCCTTTCTACCAATGCTATGGGCTGCAACGGTTCTGCTGCTGTTCAGGCATTCAAGAAAGGTGCATACCTCGCCAACCTCGCCTTCACTCAGATTCACCCCACCTGTATCCCCGTTCACGGCGAAGACCAGTCGAAGCTCACCCTTATGAGCGAGTCGCTCCGTAACGACGGCCGTATCTGGGTGCCCAAGAAAAAAGAAGATGCCGAGGCTATCCGCGCCGGCAAGAAACGCCCCACCGATATCCCCGACGAAGACCGCGACTTCTATCTGGAGCGCCGTTACCCCGCATTCGGTAACCTCTGCCCCCGTGATATCGCTTCGCGTGCTGCAAAAGAGCGTTGCGACGCAGGCTTCGGCGTAGGTACCGGCAATGCCGTTTACCTCGACTTCAAATATGCTATCGAGCGTCTTGGTGCTGATGTTGTACGCGACCGCTACGGCAACCTCTTCGACATGTACCAGATGATCAGCGATGATAACCCCTACGAGACTCCTATGATGATCTTCCCCGCAAGCCACTACACCATGGGTGGTATCTGGGTTGACTACGAGCTCCAGACATCTATCAAGGGTCTCTTCGCTATCGGTGAATGTAACTTCTCTGACCACGGTGCAAACCGCCTCGGTGCTTCGGCTCTCATGCAGGGTCTTGCCGACGGTTACTTCGTGCTCCCCTATACAATGCAGAACTACCTCAGCGACCAGATCAAGGTTGCACGTTCTACATTCGACACCTCACATCCCGAATTCGACAAGGCCGAAGCCGACGTTCGCTCGCGTATACAGCGCCTGATGGATATCAAGGGTACAAAGAGCCCCGATGAAATCCACAAACGTCTCGGTCATGTGATGTGGAACCTCGTTGGTATGGGCCGCACACTCCAGAGCCTCGTGAAAGCCCTCGGCGAAATCGAGGAAGTTCGCAAGGAATTCTACACCGACCTCCGCGTGGTAGGTAAGGCCGACGACCTCAACACCGAGCTCGAGAAAGCTCTTCGTCTCGAAGACTTCCTCGTTATCGCCCGCATGATGGCTATCGACGCCCTCAACCGCAACGAATCGTGCGGCGCTCACTTCCGTGAAGAGTATCAGACTCCCGACGGCGAGGCTGCGCGTCGCGACGACCTCTACATGTACGTGAGCTGCTGGAAATGGACCGGTGACACTGAGAAGCCTATACTCGTTAAAGAGCCTCTCAAATACGAAGCTATTCAGGTTCAGACACGTAACTATAAATCCTAATCAAACCACGCGGCTGCTGCGGTTTTTAGCCGCACAGCTACCAAAGAATCAAAAACAATGGAACATACAATCAGCGTAAAACTGAAAATTTGGCGTCAACGTGGTCCCAAAGAGAAAGGACAGTTCGTCAACTACTCGCTCGACAACGTTTCTACAGGCTCGAGCTTCCTTGAGATGCTCGACATGCTCAACCAGCAGCTCGTAGAGAAGGGCGAAGAACCCGTCGTGTTCGACAACGACTGCCGCGAAGGTATCTGCGGTATGTGCTCGCTCTATATCAACGGTCATCCCCACGGCCCCGTGCAGGGTATCACCACCTGCCAGCTCCACATGCGCAAGTTCAACGATGGCGACACCATCACCATCGAGCCTTGGCGCTCGGCTGCATTCCCCGTAATCCGCGACCTTATGGTTGACCGCTCTGCTTTCGACAAAATCCAGCAGGCCGGCGGCTATGTGTCGTTCAACTGCGGCGGTGCTCAGGATGCCAACAACCTCCCCATCAGCAAGGAAATCGCCGACACTGCAATGGACTCGGCTACCTGTATCGGTTGCGGCGCCTGCGTGGCTGCCTGCAAGAACGGCTCAGCCATGCTCTTCGTATCGGCTAAGGTAAGCCAGTTCGCTCTCCTTCCCCAAGGTCAGGTTGAGCGCAAACGTCGTGCCCGTGCCATGGTGCGCAAGATGGATGAACTTGGTTTCGGCAACTGCACCAATACCGGTGCCTGCGCAGCCGAATGTCCCAAGAACATTCCTCTGAGCAACATCGCCCGTCTCAACCGCGAGTTTATCAACGCAAAATTCTCTGAATAAGAGTATTCTGAAATAGGCCGACCCCCTTGACGGACTCTTATCAGCCCGCAAGGGGGTCTGTTCTTTAATATCAACCATAAAACCTAATCTTCAATCAAATGAAAAAGATCTGCAATCTTCTTTTGCTGCTCTTGCTGATAGCTCTTGCAGCCTGCACGCGGTTCTCTAACCGTGGCACGGTCGACCGCCCCTTTATCACAAGTGCCGACGGCTCGTCATTCAGTGTGGAGCGCGTGATTCTCACAGACTCTTCGACAGTCCTCGACGCCGTTGTCAACTACCGTCCCGGATGGTGGTTTCAAATATCCGACAGCTCGCGTATCGTAGCCGGTGGTGAGGAATACCTTATGACTGCTATCGATGGTATCGAGGCCGACAAGCACGTTACAATGCCAGATTCGGGTATCGTACATTTCTCCATGACTTTCCCTGCTGTTCCGGCAGATGTAAAGACAATCGATTTCAACGAAGGCTTTGCAGGAGGATATGCTCTCCGCGGTATCGACCTTACAGGTACACTCGACAATACCGTAAACCTCTCGAAGATTCCGGCAGAGGCCCGCGTCGAATTTGTTGATGGCAAACTTCCTGAGCCGGTGCTAAAATACGACTCTACTACAGTCAATGTTCATTTTGTAGGCTATACACCCGATATGGGCGAAATTGGCTATCTGCTGCAGACACTCCGTGGCTATGAGGCCTCGGATAAGCCTGTCAATCCTGATTCAGACGGTAATGTGCAGCTGAAATTTGCCCTCTCCGGTCCGGCAATGCTTACTATCCGTGGCAATCAGAGTTTCCCCCTTTCCGGCAAAGCTCATCTTTCACCCGGTGAGAGTGTCGATATGTATGTTGACACTCATTTGTCGGGTATTCTCAATATGGCAACACGCGATGGTCTTGGTGAACAAGTTCCTGATGATTTCATCGCTTCATATCACAACGGATATTATGCCAACTTTGACCGCGCCGATCTTAGCGCTGCCAACGATTACGACTTCGGTCTAAATGGCAAAGAACCTATTTATAGGAAAAGCGGTGATGAATATACCGAGTTTTTCATCAACAAATACCATGCTCTCTGCGATTCGGTTGACGCTTCCGGTCTTTCTGAAATGGCCAAGGAATATGCCAAGGCCGAACTTCAGGTGGCGCTTGCATACGCTGCCTCGGGTGTCAAGGATGTTGCTCGCTACAGCTACATATCTTTCAATGAGGCATGGGGTAAGCCCTTCCCTGCCGACAGTATAAAGACCGTATTGTCGCCTGCGAATGCCCGCAGTTTTGCCGAACTTATAGATTTCAATTCCCCTGCCATCTACCTGTCCTCGATGGCTACCGACGCTTCTAACACTGATATATGGCGTCAGATCGGCGTCAATGCTCCGGTATATGAGGGCTTGCGCGCATACATCGAGGCATATAGCAAAGCCGATAAAGGCGAATTGACTGAACTACCGGCAGACCTCAAGAGTGCTCCCGAAGGCTTTGCAGCCGATGTCGAAGCTCACAACAAATACTCTGTCGACAAACTCGCAAGCCTTGACTGGTCGAAAGTGACTCCCACGCCCGATGTACCTGCCAACAAGATAATCGAGAAAATAGCCGAGCCTTACCGCGGTAAAGTGGTGATGATTGACCTGTGGAACACATGGTGCGGCCCGTGCCGTGCAGCCCTCGCGGCAAATGAGCCCGAGAAGAGCGGTGATCTCTCTTCCGACGATATCGTTTGGATATATGTAGCCGATGAGAGTTCGCCCGCAGTGAGATACCTTGATATGATTAACGATATCAAGGGTGTTCATTACCGTCTCACAAAGGATCAGATAACCGCTATCCGCAGCCAATTTGACGTAGACGGTATACCTTATTATATCCTCGTAGATAAGACCGGCAAAGCTACCGGTCGCCCCGACCTCCGCGACCACGCCAAATTCAAACGCACAATCCTCGAACAACTCGCCAAATAATCATTGCCGCCTGTTCGATTCGGACAGGCGGCTTTTTTTAATCTTGCAAGATAATATGAATTATAGAGTTATAGCATTTGCGATATTATGTTTGGGCATATCTGTCGCATTTGGAGAAGGTCCATATTATGACTATTTTGATAGTAAAGGTCATTACTATGTTGTATTGAATAAGGATACAATATATGATAATCTTATAGATTACAGCAAGTGCTATGAGTCATATCTCACATCTTCATCCATTGATTGCGAAGATTGTACCGATAAATTTGCAAAAGGCGAATTGACGTTTGATTCATTGTTCTTTGCCTCTTACAGTACATTTAATGATGTGCCATATCAATGTCCGGCCAGAGGTATAATAGGTAAAGATTACCGTCGCTTGGATATGTACTTTTATCCGGAATTGGAGAGGGTTGATTCGATGACGTTTGCTCTAAGCGGCAGATCGCGGGTCAAGGAAAATGTCTGTGATTTCAAGGGTACGGTAAGGATAAAGAAAATTGAAAAATGGAGATATGATGAATTTGATGTTGATTTTTATTCGGTTTTAGCTCAATATAGATTTGAAGAAGATGTCAATCAGTCCGGCTCTGGAATCTTTGAAGGTGTTTTTGAAGCCGATGCCTATAATGAGAATGGAGTATTGCAGATAAATACTATGTTTGAGGATGCTGATGGCTATGCAAATCGTAATTTTGTAGGAACTTGGCGTAGCCATTCAACCCCGGCTATATTGAAAAAGTGTATATGGGGTGACTATAGACTTCCGTTTGTTTTCGATTTTGATTGTGGCGATGGCGAGTTTCGCGTTGATGATAAATATTTGTCCCCGGAATGGGAATCTTATCACTCGCAAGATGAAATATTTTACCCATTATCAGACGAAGAAAGACCGTATTATAAAAATCCTTGGTGGTAAAAGACTATATTGTCGGTGTTCGCGACTCTACCACCGGTGTCAATTCTCTCTGGGCTTAACTATAGGAACTTTTATGCCGGTCTTTGTAATTTCTACTGAAGATTTGCGTCTGATAAGAAAACTTTAAAATTGTGGCAATAATGAAATGGCAATATCTTATAATCGCTATATTTCTTATTCTAAATGGAGTCAGGCAGTGGCGGACGTATTTGAAAACACCAAACCGCAATAATCAATTATGGGTGAAATCGAAGGGTGATCCTGTATGGGGTAGTGTTTCGATACTATTAGGAGTCACTTCTTTGATTTTGCAGCTGATTCCATAATAGCTTGGAATTAATAAAAAACCGGAGCTTGATTCATTCAGCAGCTCCGGTTTGTATCATAACTTTATATATTTTCCTGTGATAGAGGCAGGGTTAGCGGCGATTTCTTCGGGGGTACCGGTGGCGACGACCTTGCCGCCGGCGTCACCGCCCTCGGGACCCATGTCGATGATATGGTCGGCGCATTTTATCACATCGGGATTGTGCTCCACGATGATAAGTGTGTGGCCGAGTGCGATGAGGCGGTCGAAAGATTTGAGCAGCACGCCTATATCATGCGGATGAAGACCGGTTGTCGGCTCATCGAAAATAAAGATACTTGGGCGAGCATTGCCTAAGGATAGATAATAAGCGAGCTTCACTCGTTGGTTTTCACCGCCGGAGAGTGTCGACGACGATTGCCCGAGCTTGATATAGCCGAGGCCGACTTGCTGCAGCGGCAGCAGGCGGTCGACAATACGATGTTCCGACGGCCCTTTGGTAGCGCTGAAGAAGTCGATGGCTTCATCTACGGTAAGGTCGAGGATATCGTTGATGTTCTTGCCGTTGTAGAGCACCGAGAGTACGTCGCGTTTGAAGCGCTTTCCGTGGCACTCCTCGCACTCGATGGTGACATCGGCAAGAAACTGCATTTCTATTGTTATGCGGCCTTCGCCCTTGCATGCCTCGCAGCGACCGCCCTCGGTGTTGAAAGAGAATGAGGCCGGTGTCAGGTCAAGTTGTTTGGCTGCCTGCTGCGACGCCATGAGAGCACGGATTTCATCGTATGCCTTGAGATATGTAGCCGGGTTTGAACGCGTGGATTTGCCGATCGGATTCTGGTCAACAAACACAATTTCTCCGACTCTTGAAGTATCGCCTGAAAGCTTCCTGAAAGCTCCCGGAGCGTCGCCTTCATTATAGAGCTCGCGCACCATCGCGCGATAGAAGATATCGCGCACGAGGGTTGATTTGCCAGAGCCGCTGACGCCGGTGACAACAGTCATGACTCCGAGAGGGAAGTCTACGCTGATATTTTTCAGATTATGCTCCGAAGCACCTTCAATACGGATGAAGTTGCGCCACGGGCGGCGGTGTGCCGGCACTGCAATAGTGTCTTGACCGTTGAGAAAACGTACGGTATGGCTCTTCGAATCTTTCGGAAGCTCGTCGGGACTGCCTTCAAATACAATCTGTCCGCCGAGGCGGCCTGCGTCGGGGCCTACGTCGATAATGCGGTCAGCAGCGCGCATGATTTCCTCGTCATGCTCAACCACCACAACCGTATTGCCGAGATTCTTGAGCTTTTTGAGCACACCTATGAGTCGGGCTGTATCGCGCGGATGAAGGCCGATCGAAGGCTCGTCAAGTATATATAGCGACCCGACCAGACTGCTGCCGAGCGATGTCGCAAGGTTGATACGCTGGCTCTCGCCACCCGACAGGCTGTTGCTCAGGCGGTCGAGGGTAAGATAGCTCAGGCCTACTTCATTGAGGAATGTTAGGCGCTTAGTGATTTCGGTGATAAGGCGAGAGGCTATCTTGGCGTCGTTATCCTCGAGTTCAAGGTGCTCGAACCAGTCGAGAAGTTTGTCGATCGGCATTTTCACGAGGTAGTCGATCGACTGGCCGCCCACTTTCACATATAATGCTTCAGGCCTCAGGCGCGAGCCCCGGCATGTGCGGCAGGTTGTCTTGCCTCTGAAGCGGCTAAGAGTCATGCGGTGTTCTATTGCATGGCGGTTTGCCTTGGCATTATCGAAAAATGCGTTTATGCCTTTCAGCTTTTCACCGTCGCCTTCCCAAAGCAGGCGCCGCTGCTCATCGGTGAGTTCGGCGTATGGGGTGTGGATAGGGAAGTTGTAGTCTGAAGCTTTGGCAATGAAAGCACGCTGCCAAGCACGTGTGTTCGGCCCGCGCCATGCCGCCACGCAATCATCGTAGAGCGAGAGGTATGGGTTGGGTATGACAAGCTGCTCTGAAATATCGAGCGTATTGCCGAATCCCTCACATACAGGGCAGGCTCCTACCGGATTGTTGAAATTGAACATCTGCTCCGACGGCTCTGCGAATGTAATGCCGTCGGCCTCGAAACGCTTTGAAAAGCGGCGTTGCTCAATCTTGCCGTCTTCGCCCCATACCATCAGCACAAGTTCATCGTGACCTTCAAAAAAAGCAGTCTCTGCCGACTCGGCGAAGCGCGATATTTCATCTGCTTCTTCCGACCATGCCATGCGGTCGATAAGGAGCAGGGGAGTCTGCGTTAGATTATATTCTTCGATATCTATAAACTCCCCCTCAGAATCTATAACGCGCGAATAACCCTCTTTGGCGTATATCTGAAGCTGTTGCTCAAGGTCGCGCCCCTCCGGCACAACAAAAGGTGCGGCAAGAGCCATGCGTGTACCTTCGCCGTAAGTCCGCGCTGCCGCAATCACATCCTCTACTGTGTGTTTCTTCACTATCTCTCCCGTCACCGGTGAGTAAGTGCGGCCGATACGCCCGTAGAGCATACGGATATAGTCATAAATCTCTGTCGATGTCCCAACAGTAGAGCGCGGATTGCGTGTATTTACTTTCTGCTCAATGGCAATTGCCGGTGGAAGCCCCCGTATGAAATCACACTCAGGCTTGCGCAATTTGCCCATAAACTGACGTGCGTAGGCCGAAAGACTCTCTACATACCTCCTGCGGCCTTCGGCGTAGAGAGTGTCGAAAGCCAACGAGGATTTTCCCGAGCCTGAAAGACCGGTGATTACAACAAATTTATTACGTGGTATGCTTACGTCGATATTCTTGAGATTGTTTACGCGCGCACCCTTTACTGTTATATCGGAAACTGCCATTTGATTCGTGCTTTTTAACTTGTAAAGTTACACAAAAAAACTCAGGCAAGCAAGCCTTTGGGAGCCTGATGCCTGAGTTTTATGTATTTATAACTAAAGTTCTATCGGGTTGGCGACCGGTATGTCGGTGACTGCTATGGATATTACTTCGGCAACGGTATCTACATATTTGAATGTCATGCCTTCGATGAAAGCCGGCGGCATGTCTTCGATGTCGCGGCGGTTCTGAGAGCAAAGTATGATGGTGTCGATACCCGCGCGCTTGGCTGCGAGAATCTTCTCTCGTATGCCGCCAACAGGAAGCACCTTGCCGCGAAGTGTGATTTCGCCGGTCATGGCTATGCGCTCGGCCACACGGCGCTGGGTGAACGTCGATACTATAGAGGTGGCTATGGTGATACCTGCCGAGGGACCGTCTTTAGGTATGGCGCCTTCGGGGAAATGGATGTGCAGGCTGTATTTGTCGAACAGCTCGGGGTTTATACCGACTTCAGCAGCGTGGGCCTTTACCCATTGATAAGCTATCGTTGCCGATTCTTTCATTACATCACCGAGTTTGCCGGTGAGGGTGAGTGCGGGCGTCTTCGACAGTGCCAACGATGACTCTGCCATAAGTATCTCTCCGCCAACCTCAGTCCAAGCAAGGCCGGTGACGACGCCTGCGAAGTCATTGCCCTCGTAGCGGTCGGGAATGTGAGGAGCGAGCCCGAGAATGTCGTAAAGGTCAGAAGGCTCTACCGGTGTCGGAAACGACTTTCCTGTCATTTGTGCGAGCACTGCCTGACGGCCAACCTTGGCGAGCTTTTTCTCAAGCATGCGCACACCGCTTTCAGATGTATAGTTGCTGATGATCTCGCGCATGGCAGCGTCGGAAATCTGCAGTTGTCCGGGTTTGAGATGAAGCTCCTCTATGACTCTCGGCAGAAGATGGCGGCGGGCAATCTCCTGTTTTTCCTCTGCGAGATAACCGGGAATCTCGATAATTTCCATGCGGTCGAGCAGCGGACGGGCTATAGTAGAGAGTGTGTTTGCCGTAGCTATAAAAAGCACTTTCGAAAGGTCATAGTCTACATCTATGTAGTTGTCATGGAAATGGCAGTTCTGCTCAGGGTCAAGCACTTCGAGGAGTGCCGCTGCCGGGTCGCCCTTGTAGTCGTTGCCGATTTTGTCGAGCTCATCAAGAACAAGCACGGGGTTGACTACGCCGGCACGCTTCATTGCGTCGATGATACGTCCGGGCATTGCACCGATATATGTGCGGCGATGGCCGCGTATCTCTGCTTCGTCATGCAGACCGCCGAACGACACACGTTCGTATTTGCGGCCGAGTGCGCGTGCCACCGATTTGCCGATAGATGTCTTGCCGACACCGGGAGCGCCGACAAGGCAGAGTATAGGAGCTTTACCCTTGGGGTTGTGCATTATCACAGCCAGCTGCTCAAGTATGCGCTCCTTTACCTTTTCGAGGCCGTAATGGTCGCTTTCGAGTATCTCGCGGGCTTTGTCGAAATCGGTGTTGAGAGGCGTTGCTTTGCGCCAAGGCAGATTGTTGAGAGTGTCGAGATAAGAAAACAACACCGAGTAGTCGGGCGACGACGGGTTGTAGCGGCGCAGCTTGTTGACCTCCTTCTCAAAAAGGGTCATCACCTGCTTGGGCATACCCGACTTGCCTGCGGCGGCGAGAAGCTCGTCGATCTCATCGTCGTTGTCGCCATAGAGGCTTTCGCGTATAGCCTCCATCTGCTGCTGCAAGAAAGCGTTGCGCTGGTTCTCGTCCATGGCTTTCTTGGTCTTGTTCATGATTTCGCGTGTGATTTTCTGACGCTCATACATCACTACAAGTTCGGCGAGAAGACCTTTGGCGCGATCCGAAATCTTGTTCTTGGACAGAAGTGTGATTTTGTCTTTTTGGTCAAAGGGGAAATTGGTGCAGCAATAATTTATAAATTCTGTAGCACTCTCGATCTGCTTGAGAATCTGCTGAAGCTGCGAGGGGATGAGGTCGCTGAGATCATCCTTTATCAGACGCTTGATTTCATTTACCACGGCCTCGAAATCATGGTCGCTGTCGGCCTCTATATCTTTAATTTCTTTCACTCTTGCCGTGAGCCATATATTGTCGGAGCTTGCCGAGCCGAGCACTCTGAACTTGCCGCGGGAGCGCACGATGGCCATCGACGGTGTATTGTCGTTTTCAATCACGCTCAATACATCGGCAATCACACCATATTTATATAGGCCGGTCGTCACCGACGGATTATCCTCATCCGGATTAAGCTGACATATCACTCCAATCGGTGTCTTCGACTCATTGGAGTGTTTTGCAAGAAGTCGGGCTGACTCCCTGCCGAGCTCAAACGTTACTGTCATGCCCGGGAAAAGCACCAAATTGCGGGTCGCTAAAATTGGCAGACTGTCGAGATCGGGCTCTTTATCAAATGAAAGAAGGTCTATTTCGATTTTCTGTACGCCGAACATGGCGCCTGAAAGTTCGATGTTTTTATCTTTATTATCGTCCATAACAAGGCTTGGGCAAAATTGAGGCCAAAATTACAAAAAAGATGTCATATTGAGCTTTGTGTCATGTTAAATACTGTTAATCACAAAAGTGCATTACTTAAAAATCATTTTTATGTTGAATAACATAAAAATTTAAAACAGGAAATAGAAAAAATATTCATAAATTGCAGCCCGTAAAACAAAGAGACCCGAAAAACACCTTAAAACTACACAAAAGACTACTAAAATACTACGATAGCATGAAAACCTACCAAACGAAAGAAATCAAAAACATAGCCTTGCTCGGAAGCAAAGGCTCGGGTAAAACCACGCTCGCAGAAGCTATGCTCTACGAGTGTGGAGTTATAAAACGTCGCGGCACTGTAGCCGCCAACAACACCGTCTGCGACTATTTCCCCGTGGAAAAAGAATACGGCTACTCGGTGTTCTCAACTGTCTTCTATGCCGAGTTCCTTGGCAAGAAGCTCAATGTTATCGACTGCCCGGGTGCCGATGACTTCGTGGGCAGTGCGATTACGGCTCTCAACGTTACCGATACGGGTGTTATCCTTGTCAACGCCCAGTACGGCGTGGAGGTCGGCACTCAGAATATCTTCCGCACCACTGCCTCTCTCAATAAACCGGTGATTTTCGCCATGAACCAGCTCGACGGCGAGAAAGCCGACTATGAAAACGTGCTCGAGCAAATGCGCGATATCTTTGGTCCGAAAGTCGTGCCCGTGCAATATCCTATAGTCAGCGGCCCCGGCTTCAACGCCATGATCGACGTCCTGCTGATGAAGAAATACTCTTGGGGCCCTGAAGGAGGTACTCCCACTATCGAGGAAATCCCTGCTGAAGAGCATGCCCGCGCTATGGAATACCACCGCGCACTCGTTGAGGCGGCAGCCGAGAACGACGAAACTCTCATGGAGAAATTCTTCGAGGAAGAACACCTCTCGGAAGACGAGCTTCGAATGGGTATCCGCAAAGGTCTTATCGACCGCTCTATATATCCTCTCTTCTGCGTCAGCGCCGAAAAAGACATGGGCGTGCGCCGCATGATGGAGTTCCTTGGCAACGTCGTTCCTTTCGTTGAAGATATGCCCGCTCCGGTTGACACAGCCGGCGAAGAGGTGAAACCCGACGCAAACGGCCCGTTGAGCATTTATGTGTTCAAAACCACCGTTGAACCCCATATCGGTGAGGTGAGCTACTTCAAAGTGATGTCGGGTACTCTCAAGGCAGGTGCCGACCTCGACAATATCACCCGCGGCGGCAAAGAGCGCTTCGCCCAGTTATTCTGCGTGTGCGGTCAGCTCCGCACACCTGTCGACGAGCTTCAGGCCGGTGATATCGGCGCTTCTGTAAAACTGAAGGACGTACGCACAGGCAACACCCTCGATGAAAAGGGCTGCGAGATTGCATTCGACTTCATCAAATATCCGGCACCAAAATATCAGCGTGCCATCCGTCCAGTCACCGAGAGCGACGCCGAGAAGCTCAGCCAGATTCTTACCCGAATGCACGAGGAAGATCCCACATGGGTGGTAGAGCAGTCGAAAGAGCTCAAACAGACCATTCTCAAAGGTCAGGGCGAATTCCATCTCCGCACACTCAAATGGCGTGTCGAGAACAACGATAAGATGCCTATCGTATTCGAAGAACCCAAGATTCCGTATCGCGAGACAATCACAAAAGCTGCGCGTGCCGACTATCGCCACAAGAAGCAGTCGGGCGGTGCCGGTCAGTTCGGTGAAGTTCACCTTATCGTCGAACCGTATTCAGAGGGTATGCCTGCTCCCGACACCTACCGCTTCGGCAATCAGGAGTTCAAGATGAACGTCCGCGACACTCAGGAGATTCCCTTGGCTTGGGGCGGCAAACTTGTAGTATGCAACTGTATTGTGGGTGGTGCTATCGACGCCCGCTTTATCCCCGCCATCGTCAAAGGCCTCATGGACCGCATGGAGCAAGGCCCGCTCACCGGATCTTACGCCCGCGACGTACGCGTCTGCATTTACGACGGCAAAATGCACCCGGTTGACTCAAACGAAATCTCGTTCCGTCTCGCAGGCCGCAACGCTTTCAGTCAGGCCTTCCGCGAAGCAAATCCCAAAGTGCTCGAACCTGTATATGATGTCGAGGTATTCGTTCCCGGCGATGTCATGGGCGACGTGATGAGCGACCTGCAGGGTCGACGCGCCGTTATCATGGGTATGTCGAGCGAGAACGGTTTCGAGAAAATCTCAGCCCGCGTGCCTCTCAAGGAGATGTCGAGCTACTCGACTTCACTTAGCTCCATCACCGGCGGCCGCTCTTCGTTCACAATGAAGTTCTCGAGCTACGAACTCGTTCCCGGCGACGTTCAGGATAAACTCCTCAAGGAATACGCCGAAAAGAATACAGAAGAATAACTTCCCTCATACTTGCAATCATGGCAGACGGACTACCGCAGACAAGGAGCCCGTCTGCCTTGTGTTAACAATAACATGAAAAAAATATTTTCAATAATCCTCGCTGCGATCGCAGGTATTTTCGGCACAGCTGCAAAACCGTCACAGATAAAACCGACAGGACAAACGGAAGTCTATATCCCCGAGGAAGAATATGCCGTTGTAAGTTTTGCAATGGACGGGGAGCCTCGTGTCGGTGTCTTCAACAAAAATATCATGCAACTTGAGCCAAAGGAAGCCTTCGGTTGGTTTATATCTCTCCTGTCTGATTTCAATATAGGTGCGCAAATGCCTGATGAAAATGAAATGGCAAAAATGGCGGATTTCTGCGATGGGCTCACCGATAGATTGATAATGGACCCGAACCATCAGAATGTATGCTTCCTCGGGCGCGTCACCGGTGCCGGACAAACCCGCATGATGTGGTATGCCAATAACCCGGAGCTGGCTCACAATCTACTACAGAAAATCATTGAGAAAAAAGATTATCCCTTTGACTTCAAATACGAGATATTTCACGACCCCGAGTGGGAATATGCCCGATATTGGCTCTCGCCACTCAACGGAGAATCTTAAGGATTGATATTAGAGAAATAATTCGTAACTTTGCAGAATATAGCTAAAGTGACTTTTATTTAAGACTATGAAACGAATATTTTTAATCATCGGCACAGGCTTGGCCATGTTGGGTCTGGCTTGCGCATGTTCGTCGGGGTCTAAAGAACCGTCGGCGCTGATAGCTCAGAGTGAGCGCATTAATCAGAATTTGGAAGCCTTGACAGAGGCAAGCCCCATGTTTTTGGCCGGTGCTTCGGCTTCGTATGCCAACGACACCTTGAATATCGGCGTCGAATTCTGTGATTCACTGATCCATGCCGACCAGTTGTCGGACGCTCTCATCCGATATGTGATGGGTATGTATATGAAAGCCAACACAGGCGAGAACCTCGACATCACCCTCAACACCCTCGGCAAGGAGCAGGGCATTATGAAAGTGACTGTGAAAGACATCTATGGCGATCAGAAAGTTCTCGAGCTCACTTCGGCAACCCTAAAGAAAATGGTGACTACCAAGCAGACCGAACTCGGCTATCAGGACGCACGCCTCAATGTGTTTGAAATCCTTGAGACACGTTGTGAGAAATATAAAGAGGCTGTCAATGCTGTCAGCTGCGAGTTTAAATATCAAGGAAGTTTCGCTCAGTATACTCTTACATTCAAGAAAGCGTCGGCCTACGCCAATCAGACTCCCGGCTCGCTTCTCGGACGCTATATCGGTGTCATCAATCCTGTATTCGATTATTTCGGAGCATGCGGCCCGATGATTGCTGAGATGATGGAGTCAATGCAGATCGAGGGCTACCGCTTCGTTTATACCGACGAGGCTGATACCAAGGAAATCCATGCCGCAATTCCTTGGCGTATGATCAAATTCTGATGATTTATAATTTTAATCAAGAATAAAATGACACTTGTAGAACGTTTTCTCGAATACGTCAAATTTGACACTCAGAGCGACGAACTGACAAATATGACCCCGTCTACCCCCGGGCAGATGGTATTCGCCGAATACCTCAAGAAACAGCTCGAAGAGCTCGGGCTTAAAGATATCACTCTCGACGCCAACGGCTATCTGATGGCTACCTTGCCCTCGAATCTGCCTGTAGGTGTGAGCGTGCCTACTGTCGGTTTTATCGCACATCTCGATACATCTCCCGACATGTCGGGCAAACATGTCAACCCCCGCATTGTCAAGGCTTATCCCGGTGGCGACATCGTGCTCAATGAGGCTGACAATGTTGTGCTTTCGCCCGGTCAGTTCCCGGAGTTGAACAACTACGTAGGCCAAGACCTCATCGTCACCGACGGCACCACACTTCTCGGCGCCGACGACAAAGCCGGTATCGCTGAGATAGTATCGGCCGTTGACTATCTTCTTCAACATCCCGAAATCAAACACGGAGATGTGCGCATAGCCTTCAATCCCGACGAGGAAATCGGTCAGGGCGCACATAAATTCGATGTCAAACTCTTCGGCGCCGACTGGGCTTACACCATGGACGGCGGTGAGGTAGGGGAGCTTGAATATGAGAACTTCAATGCTGCTGTTGCTCGCGTAAGCTTTGCCGGCCGCAATGTTCATCCCGGCTATGCAAAGCATAAGATGATCAACTCTATGCGTATCGCAAACCAGTTTGTAATAATGCTGCCACGCTGGGAGACTCCCGAGCATACCGAAGACTACGAAGGCTTCTATCACCTCGTATCGATGGAAGGAACTGTTGAGAAAACAGTCCTGACTTATATCATCCGCGATCACGACCGCGACCGCTTCGAACGCCGCAAAAAAGAGCTCGAACACCTTGCCCGCAAGATCAACCACGAGTTCCCCGACTGCTGCTCTATCGAGATAAAAGACCAGTACTACAACATGCGCGAGAAAATCGAGCCTGTGAAGTACATTGTCGATATAGCCGAGGAGGCCATGCGCGTTGCCGACGTTACCCCCAAGGTGCAGCCCATCCGCGGCGGCACAGATGGTGCCCAGCTTTCGTTCAAAGGTCTTCCGTGCCCCAACATCTTTGCAGGCGGTCTTAACTTCCATGGCCGCTATGAGTTTGTGCCCATTCCGTCGATGGAGAAGGCTCAGCAGGTGATTGTGGAGATTGTAAAACTTGTAGGTAAGAAATAATAAACCACGACGAGCATTTATGCGCCCGTTGCTGATAGTTGTGACCGGCCCTACGGCGTCAGGGAAGACCTCCCTCGCCGTTGGGCTGGCCTCATATTTTAATACAGAGATAGTTTCGGCCGATTCGCGTCAGCTCTATCGCGACCTCCCCATCGGCACGGCAGCTCCTACGCCCGATGAACTCGCCGCAGCTCCACATCATCTTGTCGGCTGCCTTGCGCTTGACCAGTATTACAGCGCCGCGAGGTTTGAGGAAGACGCTCTGCGTATATTATCGCAGATTTGGCAGTCTCGCGATGTCGCTATTGTTTGTGGAGGATCGATGATGTATGTCGACGCTCTCACCCGTGGTATTGACGATATGCCCACAATATCATCCGCTACGCGCGAGTATGTGCTCTCTCTTCTCGGTGAGCATGGCATAGAGGGCGTGCTGGCACAGCTCCAGATATGCGATCCGGTGTATTACAATGAAGTGGACAAGGCCAATACCCGTCGCGTTGTCCACGCTCTTGAAATATGTCTGCAGGCCGGTGTGCCATATTCTTCTCTACGGACAGGAAAGGCCAAACCGCGGGATTTCGATGTAGTTAAATTTGCCATTGACCGCCCTCGTGAAGAATTGTTCGACCGCATTAACGGGCGCGTCGACGCAATGATTGCAGCGGGACTTGAAGATGAGGCCCGGCGTGCGTTTGCCCAAGGCGATTTCAATTCGCTCAATACAGTCGGATATAAAGAGATGAAGTGGTATATCGATGGCGAGGCCGACCTCGAATTTGTTAGAGCGCGTATAGCAAAAAATACAAGAGTCTATGCCAAGAAACAACTGACATGGCTCAAACGCGACAGCGATGTCATCTGGCTTCCTGCTGAAAGCGCTCTTGCCGACGCCATTGCAATTGTGCAGAAATTGATGAATAGACCTTAGGCTTGCACTATATTTTTTCGGTGGAAATTATTTAGTAGTTTGCAAATGACTGTTTAAAATAGGATGGGTCAGCCATGTAGCGTTCGCAGAACGCCGGTTACCGGGTTCGGTTATGTAATCAGCGTCCTTGCGAACGCTAACTATGGATTGTATCATCAACCGGGCACACCTCCGCAAGCTACGGTGTACCTCGGTTACTCATTAATCTATGTCCTACGGACATGATTTATGTCACATTTCTACCGGTGCTTCTGTTTCCGACACTGAGTCTGTAGCAACTGTTTGCTCTTCTTCAGTTTCAGTCGCTGAGTCTGTTGTTGTCATATCGCTTTCTTCAACTTCTCCGACAATGAGGAGTTCTGTTATTCTGTTTAATTGCTTTGGTTCGGGGCATGTGTCGGTTTGTTCCGCTGACTCAGATATCGTATCTGCCGGAGCGATGATTGTATCGGTAAGTTCTATTTTCTCAAGTGGTATATCATTAGTCCCTGCATTTGTAGTCTGATTGCTGCCACTACATGAAGGCAGCGCAAACAGACTTGCCGAGATTCCTGCGATAGCTACTGCCTTTCCCATCCTGCGGCGTGCGCGGAGTTCATTTTCAAGATAGCGGATTTCTGCTTCACACTTAGGGCATGTTCCTTTACATTCGCCTGTGAATTGACACTCAGAAGTCTTGAATTCGATATCATTGGCCTCGGCAATTTTCCGGCGGATATCTTTAAGTATCCCGCAGATGTGTTTTCCTCTTGTCATGGTGCTTAGGTTTAAAAATTAGCGAAGTTAAATGATAAATATTGAAAACGACGCAGGGCATTGCCGGGCGTCCCTGCGTCGTTATACTTCATCAATAGTTTTCCGTGCGGACTTCAAAGTAGCTTTGGCTGTGGAAGCAAACCGGGCATACTTCAGGAGCTTCAGTGCCTACGCATATATGGCCGCAGTTGCGGCACTCCCATACCGTTATGCCACTCTTGCGGAAAACTTCATGAGCCTCCACATTGCGCAGCAAAGCACGGTAGCGCTCTTCATGCGTCTTTTCGATGGCCGCCACGCCGCGGAATTGCTCTGCAAGGGCGTGGAAGCCTTCTTCGTCGGCCTCTTTGGCAAAGCGGTCGTACATGTCGGTCCATTCATAGTTCTCGCCCTCGGCGGCATGAAGCAGGTTGGTGGCTGTGTCGCCGACTCCGCCAAGAGCCTTGAACCATAGCTCTGCATGCTCTTTCTCGTTGGCTGCAGTGTGCTCGAAAATAGCGGCTATCTGCTCAAAGCCGTTTTTGCGGGCTACCGAGGCGAAATAGGTGTATTTGTTGCGCGCCATGCTCTCGCCGGCAAAGGCTTCCTGCAGGTTTTTCTCAGTCTTTGTGCCTGAGTATTGGTTGGTGGGATGGTCAGAGACATTGTCGGTAATCTCTACCTTTTCGAAATCAGAGGCCGGGTGCAGGCATATCGGACATTCGAAATCAGCCGGTAGCTCGTCGCCCTCGTATTCGTAGCCGCAAATACGGCAGCGCCACACCGTGTGCCCGTTGCCTTTATCTGATTTGGGTTGGGGCTTGATATGGCTTTGGTAATAATCGTAGGTGGCAGACGGCACGTCGGAAAGGCATGCTTTTTCTGTAACCTCGCCGATAAACATCAGATGTGTACCCAAATCGATTGTCTGCGATACTTTCATGCTGATATAAGCGTTTGTACCGCCGGTTACAGCAAGGGTTCCGTTGTCGAGACGCTTTACATCGGTGAAGTCTTTGAATTTGTCGACCGTGCGCCCTGATTGGAAACCGAAGTGCTTGAAAAGACTGAAATCAGCTTTCTCGCTTATAATCGAGACTGTGATTACCCCTGACTTCTGCGCCATCTCGCAGGTGAGTGTGCTCTTGTTGAGGCATACCGACACTTGCTCGGGCGACGCTGTGACTTGTTGGAATGTATTGGAAATACATCCATTGTCGCGCCCGTCGGCATTTGTGGTCACCACATAGAGCCCGTAGGGGATTTTAAACATTGCATTATCCATAATAGTAGTAGTTTGTGTTTGATTGTTGGTAGGTTGTGATCTGTGGTATAATTAAGCTTACAGCCTACATACCACACACCACAACCGGTAAGAGTTATTTAGCTTCCCAGCCAAGAGCCGAAGCGCCGAGCACTGCTGCGTCTGCTTCTTTGAGCTCGCTCAGCAATACTTTTGCTTTTCCACGGTACATCGACAGCATGTTGCGGTCCATAGCTTCTTTAAGCGGACGCATGATCAGATCGCCACTCTTGGCCAAACCACCGAAGAGGATGAAGGCGGCAGGCGAAGAGAATGTCATCATATCGGCCATGGCCTCGCCGAGAATTGTGCCGGTGTAGTCGAAGATTTCTTTTGCGAGGGCGTCGCCTTGCATGGCTGCGTCGTAAACGTCCTTGCTCGTGATATGGTCGATGTCGAGATTGCGCAGAAGTGAAGGGTCTTTGCGGATTTCGAGGAATTCGCGTGCTGTGCGGGCAACACCGGTGGCCGAGCAATAGGTCTCGAGGCAACCTGTGCGGCCGCAGTTGCATTGGCGGCCGGTATGACGCTTGACACAGAGATGTCCTAATTCGCCGGCAAGACCATCATGGCCATATACTACCTGACCGTTGATCACGATACCGGATCCTACACCGGTGCCGAGGGTAATCATGATGAAGTCTTTGATACCGCGGGCTGCTCCGTAGGTCATTTCGCCGAGAGCTGCGGCGTTGGCGTCGTTGGTCACGGCTACCGGTATGCCGAATTTTTCGCTTACAAGTTTGGCAAGCGGAAGGCTCGGCCAAGGCAGATTGACTGCGTCGTCGATACAGCCGGTGTAGTAGTTGGCATTGGGGGCTCCGATACCGATACCTTGTATTTTATCTGTTGCGTCGTTCTGATCTATAAGACGCGAGGCTTCAGTATAGAGCTCGTCGAGGTAATCTTCAAAATTGGTGTGTTTGCCTGTTTTGATCGATCCGCTCGCTATCACATTGCCGCGTGCATCTACTATGCCGAATACGGTGTTGGTGCCACCGATATCTATGCCGAGAACGTAGGGTTTCATCTTGGTTTTTGTATGTTTTTTAAGTGAGTATGAAATTTTTGTCAAAGATACGTCATTTTTATGAAAATACACAGAAAAATATACCGTTATCTTTCCGTATTAACAAAAATAAGGGGAATCAGGAAAACCGCTATTATATAAAACATGTAAAATCTGATATAATAAAATTTAAATTACGGCGTTATATGATTGTGAATTGCTATTTTTGCAGCCAAATAATCAAAACATAATAACTAAGGTAAAAATTGAACAGTAAAGCGTTTGAGAAAGGGGCTCTCAGAGCACCCTCTGTTTTTATATCAGCCACGCCCATATTGGCTTTGTTGATGTTTCTGGTGGGAGTGATTCTTTTCTTGGGTCCAGATTCCATTTCTGATTTCAGTGTTATTGCATTGCTGAGTTCTTCGGCGGTGGCTTTGATATTGTCAATTGTTTGTGGCAGCTTCTGTAAGCGAGGGCTGCGGCTTGGCTTTTACAGAAGTGCCCGCCAGATTCTGCCGGCGGTGCCTATGCTGTTGTTCATTGCCATGGTGTCGGCCACGTGGATGTTGTCGGGTGTTGTTCCTCTTCTTATCGACTATGGCCTGCGTATGCTAAGCCCTACCTTTTTCTTGGTTGTAAGCTGTATTGTTTGTGGAGTAATTTCGGTGCTCACGGGTAGTTCGTGGAGTACTATCGCTACTATAGGTGTGGCATTTATGGGAATCGGCACCGTGATGGGTTTTCATCCCGGATGGGTTGCTGGAGCCATAATTTCAGGTGCGTATTTTGGCGACAAGATATCGCCTTTGAGCGATACTACTGTGGTGGCTTCATCGGCCTGCGGTGTAGATCTTTTCAAGCATATACGCTATCTTATGCTCACGTCGATACCTGCAATGGCTACAGCTTTGGTGGTATTTATGATAGCCGGCATTACCACAGATCCAGCCTCGATGGTTGATACAGGAGAAGTGCGCTCACTTCTTTCTTCGCACTTCAATCTTTCTCCTTGGATTCTCTTGATTCCGGCTATAACTTTCGGCTTGATAGCCATGAGAGTGCCCACGCTTATTGTACTCTTTACAAGTGCTATGCTCGGCCTTGCCGGAATATTCGTCTTTCAACCCGGTATTGTAAGCTGGCTGGGAGCCTCGGATTTCATTTCGGGTGCGAAAGCTGCGCTTAATCTTCTTTGGGGCGATACCGTGTTCTCAACAGGTCATGAATTGTTTGACAATCTGGTATCTACTTCGGGTATAACGGGTATGATGTCGACTATTTGTCTTGTGCTGAGTGCTATGTTGTTTGGCACTGTGATGATTGGCACGGGTATGCTTTCTACTCTCACACATGCCCTTACGCGCTGCATAAAGTCGCGTTTACCTCTCGTGGGCAGTACGGTCGCTTCGGGTCTGTTCTTGAATTGCTGCACTGCCGACCAGTATCTCTCAATCATTATCGGCGGCAATATGTACCGCAATGCCTATCGCCGTCTCAATCTTGAGCCGCGACTTCTCAGCCGCACTCTCGAGGATTCGGTTTCGGTGACCTCTGTGCTCATCCCTTGGAATTCATGTGGTGTTACGCAGTCAGCTGTCCTCGGCGTCTCCACCTTGGTGTATCTGCCGTTCTGTGTATTCAATTATCTTTCGCCTGTGATGTCTTTGATAATGGCTTGGACAGGCTTTAAGATCAAGCAATTGTCCCGTCCTCAGAACACCACTACTGAGCTCACCGACAAAGTGATTGCATGAAGCGCCTTCCCGGCTGTCGCAAGATTATATGAGGCTTGACCGCGAAATCCGTATTTCGTGGTCAAGTGCCATTCTAATGCGGCAGCCGCTTGCGCTGCGAACCCATATTTATAATCGCGGTAGTCTTTAGCTCCCACCCATCTGCTTGCTCCGATTTCTGCATTGCATGCCAGCGCGAGTTTTTCGCATGGCAGCGTGAAGTGTGCGGCACCTCCGACTCTTGCTGTCATTGCTGTTAAAGGCGCGGCGTAGACGCCATTGCTTTTCAGCGGCGTGCTTATTTGCCCTATGCTTGCGGCAATGCCCCAGCGCTCTGAAAGCGGTATACGCATGTTGAGCGATGTGCCGAAGCCTGTGCAGAGGTCATATCCGGCGGGCGAATTGAGCCAATATACCGCTTCGGAAGCAAGAGATAGGGTAGGGCGGAACTCGCATGCCGGCGAAGAGCTCCAAGGCGACGGCATACCATATATTTTGCGGCTTATAAAATATGCCAATTCAGTAGAGATAATGCCGGTAGCCGCTCCGGATATCACATCCGACGCCCAATGCCGTTTGGCCAGAATTCGCTGTGTGCCTACTGCTGAAGCTACAGCATGCGCACCCATGCTCCACCATGGGCTATAGCGGTAGAGCTCGTTGGAGAGTACGGTAGAGGCCGTATATGCCCATGAGGTGTGTCGCGATGGAAATGAGTTGTTGGCCGAGCGGTCGGGGCGCACTTCTTTGATGGTGTGCTTCATTACTTCTGTAAAAGCAGCGTTGATGACTACGCTGCCGCCTGCGGCCACAATAGTCCGCGGAACACGTCGGTAAGTCGAGTCGGCAGTTTGTTGTGCTGTGGCCGACAGACATATTGCAAGCGCCGCAAGGCATGAGAGAAGTGTTTTCATTTGTCAAGGGCTTGGTATACGAGCGAGAAAAGTTTCGGGCGTATGTTGCATGAGCTGAAAGCTGCGTTGTCGCGAGTCGGATTTACACGGTTTGTCAGAAATACGAATATCAGTTCTTGCGTAGGGTCTACCCAGAATACGGTGCCTGTAAAGCCAAGATGTCCGTAAACTTCAGGCGACGCTTCATCGCATGTAGGTGAATTTTCGGGGTTTACTGCGTCGGGTTTGTCAAAGCCGAGTCCGCGGCGGCATGTCGGGCTTTGGTCGCCGGTAAACAGTTGGGCGGTTGATTCCGACAGTATTCTCTTGCCGCCATATTCTCCGCCGTTTAGCAACATCTGGCATACTTTGGCTACGTCGCCGGCGTTGGCAAACAAGCCGGCATTGCCTTGTACTCCGCCTGAAAATGCGGCAAGTTCGTCGTGAACATAGCCCTGAAGAGTCTGCTTTCGCAGAAAATTGTCTTTTTCAGTAGGCGCTATGCCGGCTTTGTCAGTCCATGTCAGAGGGCGGTAGCCTGTGCGGTATGCTCCGAGAGGTGTAAAGATTTCTTCTCTTACAAATTCATCATGAGGTTTGCCGCTCACCCGTTGCTCGATATCCATGAGAAGACAGAAATTCAGACATGAATAGGTGTAGTTCTTGTTCTTGCGCAATGGTATATCATAGATACGCTGCATGATGGTGTCGTATGTCTCCCGACCGGTGAAAATACCGTTTGCAGCCTCGATGGGAAATGACTCTGACTTAGTACTTTTTACGATGTCTGTGCGCATGCGGGCCTTGTTGTTTGCCCACACGCGATTATAGACCTTGAGAGTATGAGCCTTGTCGCGGCGCCCGGATATCAGTTTTCCCGTATAGCTGTCAGGATTCACCATAGCGTCAAACATGTTGAGCGACGGCGGCATGCCGCTCTCATGATAGAGAAGCTCGCGAAGGGTTAGCCCTTGTTTGGCTGAGTCGGTGATTTGAGGTATATACTGCGAAAGTGTGCCGTCGATATCTATCAATCCCTTGTCGTAGGCTTTCATGATTCCCGGCAGTGTGCCGATGGCTTTTGATACTGACGCAAGATCATATATAGAAGTACGCTCTACGGCCGGGCCGCCGGCTGTCAAGTGGCCGTAAGCTTTGTCAAGAACGATTTCTCCGCCTTTTGCTATCAATACCTGACAACCGGGCATGGCGCCTTTGCCGATGGCTTTTTCAACTATGTAGTCGATACTGTCGGTAAGCCAAGGTGCCAATCCCATTGCGACAGGAGTGGAATAGCCGAGCCTTGTCTTGGGCAGGAATATTCCTTCGCCGGCCTTGGCTACGCCTTTGAGGTTGACCGGAAGTTTTCCCTTCACTGCGATACCGCCGAAGAGAGCTTCGGCTGCGCTCACTTGTGAGGCGTCGATTGTATCGTAGGCAAGTAAGATTGCTTTGCATTTCGGCAACGAGGCGGCAAACTTCTTCATCTTATAGGGATTCATAAAGAATACGCCTATCATTTGCTGCGATGTAGAGGCCAATTGTGCGAATGTCTCGCGTGAGGCTGCACCATCATTATATACTGCCGCAATCACGACATCGGGGTTCTTTGACTTTGTGTCGGCATAATGGGATACTGTAGCAGTGAATTCATTGTTGGCCTTTCCTCCTACAGTCACGACTTTTGTGTTTGTTGTAGACAGCGGAAGAAGATTCGATTCGTTTTTCAAGACCGTTATCGAAGCAGCTGCAAGCCGTTTGATCAGCGCTTCGGCCTCGGGTGAGTTGATAGCCTTGCGGATGGCGTCGGCAGATCCTTCGGTCTTGTGCCCGGCATTGAGTAGATATTTATAGCGCAGGATACGTTTGCAGCGTTCTTCGATGATTCCGGCAGGAATATCACCGGTTTTTACCGCTTCGGCAATCGCTGTGATGTCGTTTGCAGGATTGGTAGGGCAGAGCAGCACGTCGGCACCGGCTTTGAGTGCGGCGATCGACGGATTTTTTGCCTGCGTGCTCGCTCCTTTCATGCCGAGAGCGTCGGTGTAGATGAGCCCGTTGAATCCGAGCTCATGTCGAAGGAGCTTGTCTGTAATGACCGACGAAAGCGAGGCGGGCGTTCCCGACGGGTCGAGTGCCGGCACTGCGATATGGCCTACCATAATGCCGGAGCAGCCCGCGCCTATATACTCCTTGAAAGGCACGAGGTCGGTGCTGTCAAGACGTGCCCGTGAGTGTCCTACCGTAGGGAGTGCCTTGTGTGAATCGACGTCTGTATCGCCATGTCCGGGAAAGTGTTTGGCTACTGACTGCACTCCGCCGTCTTCCATTCCTAAAGAATAAGCCACAGCAGCTTTGGCTACCCGCTCGGGATCTTCGCCAAAACTGCGGAAGCCGATTACAGGATTGGCCGGATTGGAGTTTACATCTGCGTCGGGTGCGAAATTGACATGTACTCCGGCAAGACGACATTCGCGCGCCATCTCGCGGCCATAGTCGTAAATCAGTTTATAATCTGAGATTGCACCCAATGCCATGTTTTGTGGAAATCGAGGGCTGTCGGGTATGCGCATGGCAAGTCCCCACTCGCCATCGAAGGTAATCAACACCGGCACTTTTGCGACTTCTTGGGCGTATGCGTTCATGACGATATGCTCGGCGGCCGATCCCTCGGTGAAGAGCAGGCCGCCGCACCCGTCGCGCCCTACAAGGCGTTTGATCGTGGCTTTCGACGCTTCGCCTTGCGTGGGAACTACTTTGGGAAATATCAACTGGGCTATGCGCTGGCGCTCGGTCAGGGTAGAGTAGACCGAGTCGGCCCAGCGGATGGCCTCAGCTTCGCGCTTGCGCTCGAGATTGGGAGTGATTGCGGCTGCCGTGAAACTCAGCAGCGCGGCCGAGACGAGGAGGATAACTTGTCTGCGTATCATTTTATTTTACTAATGTCCAACGGTTTGTTGTGTCGCCTTCTACCGGCTTGTCTTTGCCGGCACCGACGGTGAGGTAATCAAGTATATCGTCATAAATGACCTTTGTGCTGCGGGCAACTTGTTTTCCGTGAGACAGACCGGTCATGTAATCGCCGCCTTTGGCAAGATAGTCGATGGTTGCCACGCGGTATGTCTTGTCCGGGTTGAGCGGTTTGCCGTTGATGAGAATTTCTTCGGCTTCCGGCTCTTCTCCGCCTTCGTAGGTCACACGCACATTGCTGCTCACACCATCGCCGCCGCGGATAGCCATAACGTCGAAATCGTCTTCAAGGTCAGAGCCTTTTACGTCGATCACTGTGATATAATTGCTGAATGGCAAGATGTTGATAACCTGACCCTTCGAGAATTTTCCCTCGGCAAGACCGTCGCGCAGACCGCCTTTGTTCGTGATGGCGAGGTCTACATTGCCGGCGAGTTCCTTGCCGCGCATCATCACATAATCAGTGAAGATATTAAGCATTTCGGGTTCTTCGTTGCTGAGAGCGTGTGTAGTATAACCTACCCAATGGTGCATGAGCGAATCAACGCCGGCCGAATATTTTTCAATGGTGGCAGCGAGCGACGGATCGGAATAGCCATCGTAGCGGCCATCAATGTCTATCAGTTCATATTCTGGATATACATCTTCACCCAGCTTGTCAAGGTCGATTTCTATTTTGCCAAGTTTTCGGCCTGATTTTCCGGTCTGGACAACAAGTATCGGTTTACCGTCGAGATTGCGCAGGTGCGAACGGCGGTCGCCAAGATCGGTCTTAGGGTCAATCACATCATGAGAATGGCCTCCGATGATCACGTCTATATTGCGTGAATTGACCGCGAGGATTGAGTCTCCCACAAGGCCGGCCGGAGTATAGCCGATATGCGAGATGGCCACAACTGCATCAACCTTATCCTCTTCCCTGAGCTTACGGGCTGCGGCGTTGGCCGTCTCTACGATTGGCTTGAACTCAAGGCCGTCGTAATTACCTTTCGAGATTATACCTTCAGGATTGAGATTTATGCCTATGAAGCCAACGCGTTTGTCGCCGTATTCCTTAATCTCTGATTCCACAAATTGGCCGGCGAGCGGCGTGTTGTCGAGGTCATAATTCGTCGACAACTTTGTGGCATTTGAAATCGCCAAAACCGACGCCAGAGAATCGATACCATTGTCAAACTCATGATTGCCGAGAATACGCATATCAACGCCAAGATTGTTCAAGACCTCCTGCTCGGCTTTGCCGCCATAGAGATAGAAATATAACGTGCCTTGGACAGCGTCGCCGGCGTCGATGAGCAGAACGTTCTTTTCGGCTTTGCGTACGCTGTCGATGACGGCTTTGCGGCGCATTACACCCCCCAAGTCATTGCGGTCAGGGTCGATTTGCGAATGAGTGTCGTTGGTGTGGAGAATCACCAGCTTATTAGACTCCGACGATTGAGAGCAAGCTCCCATGCAAACGGCAAAAAGCAATGCCGCCGCACCTTTGATGAAATGATAATTCATTGTGTGAGATTATTTGCAGCTACAATCGTTGAGGGGCATTTTGTCGATACGGCCTTGATGGCGTCCGCCCTCGAAATCGGTATCAAAAAATACCTCTACACAGTTGAGAGCGAGAGCCGGCTCGATGAATCGACCGGGGAGAACGATAATGTTGGCATTGTTGTGAGCGCGGGCAAGACGGGCCAATTCGGGTTGCCAGCATAGAGCCGCACGTATACCTTGATGCTTGTTGAGAGTCATCCCGATACCGTTGCCCGAGCCGCACACAGCGATTGCCGGATACACCTCGCCCTGCTCCACGGCGAGCGCACAAGGATGGGCGAAATCAGGATAATCGCAGCTGTCGGTAGAATAGGTACCGAAATCCTTATATTCTATTCCTTGCGACTCAAGAAAGCCGATGATGATATTCTTTAATTCGAAGCCCGCATGGTCGCTGCAGAGCCCTACAGGTACGCCGGATTTAAGTATGCTCATAAATATATGATAATTAAAAGATTAAACAATAAAGACGAGATTTGACAAACTTCTCGCAACAAAATTAACAAAAAAAAATTGGGAAAAATGCATTTTTTTCAAAAAAATATTATTAACTTTGCAACGCAAAAGCAAAAAGCCCAGGTGGCGGAATGGTAGACGCGCTCGTTTCAGGTGCGAGTGCTGCGAGGCGTGCAGGTTCGAGTCCTGTTCTGGGCACCCTATAAAATCGCAAGTGATTAACATTTAATCGCTTGCGATTTTTGCATTCAAAAATTGTCAGCAAATTGTCAGCGAGCCGCAAAAAAGTCAGCGAATCAACCCCGCTGAACCGCCGCAAATCCAACTGAATAAACCGAATTTGAATTCTTTAACTCTCTTTAACCCAACAACTCAATACCATGTCGGATTTTACAATAGAATTCCTTCCGCATTATGCAGGCGGCATAAAAAGAAATGCAACATTCTCTCTTTATGAAACCAAGTGGAATAATTATGGTAGATGGGGAATCTTCGAATTGCAGATAAATATCCCTCATTTGATTCATCAAGTTGATTCGCTACAGTTGGCAAATAATCGGACAATGAGATATGTTGGAGATATGATAGCAGAAGATAATCAGGGAGAATGGAACGAGAAGCGCTTATCTCTTTATAGTCGGTACGAAAATCAAGTTCTTTCTGAAATCCCGTCCGACATAAGTTTTAAGCCATTTACATCTCTGTGTTGGCGCATATTGGCAAACTTCTCATATGAAGACAGAGAAGCAATTGCCAACATATTTCACTTCAAATTTTATAATCAAGACGATAAAGATATATATTTTTCAAAACTTCCGCTAAAGGAGGCAATTGAAGAAGGTGAGTTTCCTATCGTTGCAGATAGATTCTAATGACATCAAAAGCACATGATTCTACTCCGAATTATAATTCTTATTGATTCTATTGCCAAATTACTCTTCTAATTACATGTATGGAAGACTGTATAACTATTATTGAAAACGGCATGTGCCTTTCAATAAGTACAGACCTTAAGAATCTAATTAAATGTCATTGGTGTGATGGTGATATTTTAAAATTGCCACACTCCATAGAGAATATAAAACCATTTGCTTGTGCATACTTAAAACACATATCTACAGTCTATCTCCCAAATGCGATCAAATGCATAGGAAGAGGCGCCTTTTGTGAGTGTATATCATTAGAAGCTATTATATTTCCAAACAGCAAACAAGAAATATGTATTGGTAATCAAGCTTTTTGGAAATGTTACTCACTAGAGCAAATCAATCTACCCTTAAATCTAACATCTATTCCTGAAATGTGTTTTGAGGATTGTCACAATCTACAGCAATTAATATTATCTAAAGGTCTAAAGCGCATTGAAAAATATTCTTTCAAAGGATGCAAAAACTTGTCAGCAATTTTCATAGGGCAAAATGTTGAATATATTTCACCGAACGCCTTCGATTTTACAGAATCCCTAACTTCTATTTTAGTTCATAAGGATAACACCAAATTTAAATCCTTATATGGAATCCTTTTCGAAGGAGATATTATTTACAGAATACCTGAGGCATATAACTGTATTGGAACAACAACTAAACGGACAAATATGATAATTGCTGAAGCTCTAAACAAATGCTCAGCAATCGGGGAAGGAGCGTTTAGAAACACAAACATTCAGTATCTTAATATTCCAAGAAACATAAACGGCATTTTTTACAAGGCTTTTGAATGTTGCTTTCACTTAAAAGAAATACATTTCCAAGATGGAGTGAACATTAAATATCTCGGCTGGGGGACATTTGCAAATTGCATAAGTTTAAAGCAAGTTATAATCCCTAATAGTGTAGGTATTATAGGGCATCATGCATTCGCAAATTGCTCTGATCTGCAAGTCGTATATATTCCTGCAAGTGTTTGGAGAATTAAAAATGATGCATCTGAAAAATGTGAAAATTTGAGAGCGATTATTTTTGTACCATCGAAAGGGAAAATCAGACATCTTGAAGAAGGCTCCCAATGGATAAGAACAGGTGCTAACTGTAGAATATTAGTTCCTTCATCAGAAATAGATTATTTTAAACGGATCTTCTCTGATATTACGAACAAAATATCATCCCACAGCATCTTATAGCAGACTAATATGAAATTATTATACTATCTGCTATTGAATAAATCATAGATTTGAAGTAAACGACAAGCCTATTGCTAAGGTTTATATTTTGTATTAAAGTTGTTTCATGTTGATTACTTGTCAGGGCAAGTCTGAGATGTTTTGCAGTCGTGGATGTTGTTATTGAGGAATGAGATCTTTTAAGCGGCTGTCATAGTTCTAACGCAAAATGCAGAAAGCGCAAATCATTTCTCCCATAAGGCATGTTTCAAAAATAGAAGCGATATATGAACGCCATATGTGATGACACCATAAAGCATTCTATGGAGAACTACAATGAAAATAATGTTGGGAAATGTTGGGAAACTTTATGGAGATGTCGGGAAAAAGCTGACGGATTAAAATCTTTCCCTTCCGAAGTCTTGTTTCAATGTCAGGACAGTCCACTGAGGGTGGCAATCGCCGGAAATCAGTTGGCAATCGTCGGCACTTTGGAAAATGCCATAATCCTTGGCAGATACGGATGTGTTATGCTATCATACGATGCGTATTCAACATCAATACAAAATGCATGGATATGACCATAATATGCTTGGAAATGCTCATACCACAAATGCCAACATCCTTTTCATGCCGGGATTCGTTTTCCAGATATGAATATTCAAGTCAGGAGCGTTGCAAAGCTCCTGCACAAATACTGACCTTGCGACAGGTATAGTCGCCGCTCGTTGTCTTGGCAAAAAAGATTCGCCGCGGAAAATCCTTATAGACAATATAGTGAGATTCGATTCCATATCAATGCTTGAGGCTGTGGGAACGCCAAAGAGCCACCGGAACCATTATGGGGAATGTCCCCGACCTATCCCAATATCTTCCGATAACAAGCAGTATGCCGATTGCAATACAATCCGGTACGGCCACTGCTATGTCTTTTCGGAAACATTCACAGAATCTGCGTTTCCTTATGACGCAAAGAGCCTCGGCGACAAAATCCGCCACCGCTGTATGCTCTTGAATCACCCCGGCGGAACCCTTATTCAACAATGAATGACATATTATCACTCATCGGGAGTGGGGTCAACGGTCTCACTCTCAACATCAAAGGTGAAGATCTTTTGACATTCGCTGACAGCCTCATAGCCAAAGCCAAAGAACAATTACTCCCTGTAATGGTCAGGGCAGCTCAGGAGCAGCTTTTATCAAAGAAAGAGGTGCTTGAGAAATTCAACGTATGCCCGACAACATTGTGGAACTGGTCACGAAGCGGCTATCTTATTCCTGTGAAAATCGGAAAAAAGGTAAGCTACCGTCAGGCAGACATCGAGCGTCTAATCATCGAGCGTGGGGCAAAATGAGAAATTTGATGTCAACAGAGCTTTCAGTGTTCAAGGAATTCCTCGTTCGCAAGCGACAAATCAATGACATTGATTATCTCTCCGCCCTCGCACTCGACATCATCAGCGGAGCCGACGCAATCATACTCACTCGGTTGTCAATGTCAACAAGGCTGTGCCTTATCTAAAAGGCTACACCACCATCAACTGCGACCTTGACAACGGCAATGCCGGAAAAATAGCACTCGTTGAGTTGACAGCCATATCTGGGTGCCCCGTGTTTGACCGCTCCGCACTATATTCCAAGTTCAACGACTTTAATGACCTTCTTGTCAACCAAAGTTTCACCAAACACACACTACCAAATGAAAACAAATAAATCCACCGCACCGAAGTCAATTGAGTTGACCGATGCAACCAAATCCGATGTATCAACCCTTAATCCCGATTTCATTATGAAATCAGATAGCTCTATCAACTCCACTTCCGCAGTTAACAGCGATACCACTGTTAACAGCACAACTCCTGCCAACGCTGACAATCTGTTTGACAGCGAGCAGACAGCAATCGAGGCAATACCCGTGACCGACATAACTCAGCCACCGAAGCAACTGCGAATTGGTAAGCAACAGCGAAAGTCGGACTTCGCCGAGTTCAAGGCTACATTCCTTGCTCCGGCAAAGCTGGTGAACCGTCATGCCCTGAATATCGAAGCCGACCTGTGGAACCAGCTCGAGCGCGTTTCAAGAATCCTCGGTGACCGTGGCACAACAGTCAGCAGTTATGCCAACGCCATCATCGCCGAGCATCTGAAACTGTATGCCGACAACATCGAAATCTGGCGCAAGCTCTAAATGCCTGATTGCAGAGACGCTAAATAATCTGTAATGGCCATTGAAAAACAGACTTTAATTTAGTACAGCATGAAATTATCGTCAGTATACGATAGAGGTTGGAGCGAGTTTATGTTTTCGTATTACAAGTAATCCGCAAACGACTCGCTCAACCGCTCCCGATGGTCACAAACTTCAAAAATATAGAAACGATGAAAAGATATAACCGAAACCCACCCAAAGGACGTCCACAGTTACCCGCTGACGAACGAAAATCTATCGTTGTACCGGTGAAATACTCTCCCGACAAATACATGGTAATGATAGACCAGGCCAATATTGCTGGGCTTAATCGATCAGAGTATATTCGGCAGTCGTCCTTGAACTGCAAGATAATCGAGCGGCTCAAACCGAAAGATGTAAAAGCTATTCGAGACCTTCAGGGCATCGCCGAAAACGTCAATAGAATTGCCAAATTTTGTTCGTCCATCTTGAACAGAGGCTCAACCAATCAGAATCTTGTTCAGATTTTTCGTGACATGATTGAATGTAAAGAATTTATTTTGTCACTAATAAAAATCTATCGCAACACTCCCGACAGCGTATGATGGGCAAGATAAGAAAAGGCGGGAGTGCCGGCGGTTGCATTGATTATGTCACCCGGAAGAAGAAGGACAGACCCGACGGTTCGCCGTGTGATGAATGGCGACTTATTGACTCCGGAGATGTTTCGATATTGGGAGGCAGAGCGGAAATAATCGCATCTTTCGAGGATAATATATCCATGAAACCGAATGTGAAGAATCCGGTAGGGCATATATCGATCAACTTCCATGCCTTAGAGGTAGACAAGGTAAACGATGAAATTATGGTGGAGATTGCTGTGAAGTATATGGAGAAAATGGGCATCATCGACACTCCTTATATATTGGTCAGGCATCTCGATAAGGATTATCCACATTGCCATCTCGTATATAGCCGTATAAACAATTCCGGGAAAATCATATCTGACAGCCACGACTATGACCGTAATAAAGAGGCTTGCCTTGATCTTACGAAAGAATATGGGCTGCACATTTCCGAAGGCAAGCAGCACACGAATGTGGATAAACTTCGTGGTGTCGAGAAGATCAGATACGAGATTTTTAATGCGGTGAACGACGCATGGGAAGACAGAAACATCAGCAGTTTTGACAAATTCGAGGCTCATCTTAGAACCGCCGGAGTTAAAATCGAGTACAAATACAGGCGCGGCACCAATGAGGTGCAGGGTCTGTGGTACATCCGAAAGGGAAAGCGTTTCCCGGCATCGAAGATTGACAGACGGTTCAGTTACGGCAATATTCTTAAGCACCTGTCGAAGAATCGCCCATTGCATCCCGATTCAAAATGGATGTATGCCGATGGCTCTATTGTGCCATTCTTCAATTTTCGAGGAGTGAAATTTTCGGAGCAACAGATTAACGACTACGTTGACGGCAAGGCAATTCGTGTCGATGGATGTTCTGGTTCACATTCGACTGTGTTTATAAAGTTCTGTCCTGAACGCAAGGTGCCGGAGATATATTCTTCAAATCCAGACGCGCCAAAGCAGAACACAGCATCTTCTTTTGCTCCGTCATTCAGTCATGCGGAGCAGACACCCACTCTTGATGACGGAACTTGCTCAGTATCCGGAGGCGATGCAGAATCATTTCCCGAGTTCAAGGCGAGACATCCGGAACTCACACCCAAACAAGCCCTCGACGCATGGCGAGCCAAACGCCGAGGCAAACACCTCAACGGCGGCTTTCACATGTAACGACAATCCCAATCCAATGCCACCGACGACTCACGCAGTTGCCGATGGCATTTTTTATGCTATCAAACCGCACCTTAATCCTTATCGGTATTGCTATATTTTGTCTTGACAATTTTTGTCAATTTATTTGGTGGTCTCGATTTGTTTAGCTAACTTTGCTCATAAAATTATAAGACCATGCTTTTGAAAGATAAGTTGAAATCACTGAGAGAAGAGCATAATCTTCTTCAAAGACAGGTTGCATCTGCAATAGGGATTGATAATGCCATATATTGTAAAATTGAAAATGGCGAACGAATTGCCCGAGTGGAGCATGTCAAGGCTCTTGCCGTATTTTATGGCATAGATTTCGATTATTTGAAAAAATTATGGTTAGCCGGCAAGGTATATGATTTGTTATCTCAGGATGAAGAGCCAAATGAAGTCTTGATTATAGTATCCGAGAGCCTAACAGAATATGGTTCTAAAACTGAATAACCATGGACAGCAAAAATAAATTTTCTTCATTAGTTGAAAGATTTTTAGCCGCAAGAGATAATGGATTGCTTCAGAACGCATCTGAAGAAACTGTTCGAATGTGGATAAATGATATGCTTGAAGTGTTTGGCTGGGATGTCAATAACACCCGTCAAGTAATGCAGGAGCGTACACTTAAGCGTTCTGAAAGAGAAAAGTTGCATGGTATTGGATCTAGTTATGTAAAGCCGGACTACACCTTGATGAACGGCAATAAAAGACTTTTTTTTATTGATGCGAAGAAGCAATCTGTCGATATAAAAAATGATAAGAATGTAGCATTTCAGATAAGATCCTACGGATGGTCCATTGGTGCGCCATATTCCATAGTTACTGATTTTGAAGAATTGGCAATTTATGACTGTACGGCTATGCCAAATGCAACAGACACCTCAGACTTTGCCAGAATACATTATCTTACAATTGATGAGTATGTCAAAAATTTTGAGTTACTTAGGCGTTTCCTAAATAGAGACAAGGTTCTGAATGAATTCGCAAAGGTTGACTTCCGGGGGGCTGACACACTGGATAAAAGCTTTGCCCATTTTTTATGCGATATTCGACTGGAGCTAGCTCAATCAATAAAGGAAAACAATAATTCTGCAATATCTGTAAGTGATTTGAACTTATGGACGCAGATCATTTTGAATCGCATACTTTTTATCCGCGTATGCGAAGCAAAGGGATTTGAAGAAGATGGCTTGTTACAAAGGTATCTTGAAGAAGATTTCTGG